>Ga0209540_10002104_pt1 | contig 14323 bp, 12 predicted proteins | sample BarGraIncu01121A_FD_184501 | JGI IMG/M metagenome (GOLD analysis project Ga0209540, IMG submission 184501) | Arctic peat soil microbial communities from Barrow, Alaska - Barrow Graham LP Incubations 011-21A (SPAdes) (version 2) | ecosystem: Environmental > Terrestrial > Soil > Wetlands > Peat... | reverse complement strand
TAGACCACGTCGAGCGTCACCGCTAACCCATGCCGGTGGCAGGCGTCCACCAGGTGTTTCAGCCCCTCCGGCCCACCGTAGGTGTTCTGCGCCGCGAACGGGTAGACGCCGTCATAGCCCCAGTTACGCCCGCCGGGGAATTGTGCGACCGGCATGATCTCTACGACCGTAATGCCCAGCTCGTTCAGCGCCGCCAGGTGCGAGATGACCGCCTTGCGCCGCCCCATGCACCCTCTCGGGCTGGAAGCGCGAGACTGGGTCGGGCCGCTCCTTGGCGCCGTCCAACCGGTACAGCTAGCGCGCCCCCGGTGTGACACCGTGGATCAGCGCCTGGTAATAGCCACGGCCCGCCGCTTCCAGCGCCAGCACCTGCTCTTTCGGCGAGATCAGGTGTACGGCTACCGCCGTCGCCGCCGGCGCGCAGACGCGGAACGCCGTCTTTCCCCCGCCCAGGTAAGTCGCCCCGATGGGCCACTCGGTTGGCTTCAACACCTCTGTTCTCCTGGCTGCTTGTCTGGCCGCCGCCGAGCCAGAGTATACAAGGGATGGATCGCTAATTGTGTGCCCGGCTCTACTTACTTGCTCGATAATTATGATACTATGTATTCTCAATGGCAGCCAATATCCTTTTGATCGATGACGATGCGCTTCTCCGCCGCAGCCTGGCCTTCAACCTGGAACGAGCCGGCTATCGCGCCGCGACCGCGGAAAGCGCCGAAACCGCGCTGGCGATGGCCCAGCGCCACCGGCCCGATCTGGTGATCCTGGATATTGGCCTGCCCGGCATGGATGGTCTGGAAGCCCTGCGCCAATTCGAGGAAGGCATGGGGGTGCCGGTCATCTTTCTCAGCGCCCGCCACCGCGAGCTGGACCAGGTGCTGGGGCTGGAACTGGGCGCCGACGACTACATCACCAAGCCGTTCGATCTGGACGTGCTGCTGGCGCGCATCAAGGCGGTGCTGCGTCGCACGCAACGCGTACCCTCCCGGACCGCGGCGCCGGCTGTGCTGCAGGCCGGTGATCTCACGATCGATCCCAACGCCCACACCGTAACGCTGGCGGGACGTCCCATCGAGTTGCCCCCGCGCGAGTTCGACCTGCTGTATGTCCTTGCCTCGGAGGCCGGGCACGTCGTTTCCGCCGACACCCTGCTGGCACAGGTGTGGGGACCGGAATACGCCGGCGAGCCGCAGGTGGTTTACGTTCATATCCGCTGGCTGCGTGAGAAACTGGAAGAGGAACCGCAACACCCCCACCGAATCGTGACCATGCGCGGTGTGGGGTACAAGCTTGAGCCGCAGGACGGGCAACCTCGGGGGACCTGACCCCGGGAGGGTGACCCAGGAGGGTGACCCGGGAGGGTTGAGTGTTCAATACCCTGCGCCGCCGCTTGATCTTGAGCCATGTTCTGCCCTTATTGGTCATCCTGCCCTTGATGGGCATTGCGCTCATCTATGTGCTCGAGACCCAGGTCTTGCTGACCAGCCTATCCGGACAGTTGGTCAGCCAGTCGCGGTTGGTGGCGGAAATGGCCGGCGACCATCCGGACATCTGGTCTGATCCCGCACAGGCCCAGGCCTTCCTGAGCCGTCTCGACCCCCTGCTCAATGCCCAGGTCATGCTGCTCGATAGCGGCGGCCACGTGCTGGCCTCAAACGACGCGGCCGGTGGCCCCCGCCAGGGAAAGCCGCTAGCGCCTGCCGACGTTCTCAAAACCCTGGGCGGTCAGATCACCGTGCACGTCAGCTATGGCCCGCGCCTGAGCGCCCAGGTCGTGGATGTGGCCGCGCCCGTGATGGGCTCGGGCGGGCGCGTGATCGGCCTGGTGCGCCTGAGCCACGCGATGACCAGCGTTTACCAGCAGTTTCTGGGCCTGCGCTACCTGATCGCCGCCGTGCTCGGCGTTGCCCTGCTGTTGGGCGCGGCTGCCGGTTGGATCCTTGCGCTCAACCTCGAACGTCCGCTACAGGATGTGACTGCGGCCGTGGGCGAGCTTGCCCAGGGCGGGCCCCTGGTACCGCTCCCCGAGCAAGGTCCGGAGGAGATCCGTCTGCTGCTGCGGGCGGTCAACACGTTTGTCGAGCGCCTGCAGACTCTCGAACAGGCGCGCCGCCAGTTGCTGGCGAACTTGGTTCACGAGCTTGGCCGCCCGTTGGGCGCCATCCACTCCGCGATCGAGGCCCTACAGAGCGGCGCGGATGATGACCCGCGGCTGCGCGAGGAATTGCTCGCCGGGATGAATGACGAAGTGGGCCGTCTGCGCCGCCTGCTGGATGACCTGGCGCATCTACACGATCAGATCCTCGGCGGCCTGGAGCTGGCGCGCCGGCCCACCCCACTCAGCTCCTGGCTGTCCGGCCTGCTGCCCACCTACCGCCAGGCCGCTCTCAGCAAGGGACTGCGCTGGCAAGCGGATGTCCCAGCTGACCTCCCCGTGGTCCCGGTGGACCCAGATCGCCTGGGGCAGGCGCTGGGCAACCTGCTCACTAACGCGATCAAATACACTAACCCCGACGGGCAGGTCTCGGTCACGGCCGGTCGGGAGGATCACGAAGTGTGGATCGACGTCGGCGACACGGGTCCCGGCATCCCGGCGGAAGAACAGGAACTCATCTTTGCACCCTTCTATCGCAGCAACCGCCTCGGTCGCTTTCCGCAAGGTATGGGACTGGGTCTGACCATCGCGCGCGACCTGACTGCGGCTCACGGGGGCCGCTTACAGGTACGCAGCACCCCCGGCGACGGCAGCCACTTCATCATTCGCCTCCCCGTGCCCGATTGAGTGGCGCCGCTTCAGCGGAATAGCCTTAATAACCTCTTTAGGTAGTCTGCAGTTCTCCTTAAAGGCACCGCCCGCTACCCTGGGTTATAAGAAGGAGTAGACTTGGTTTTTCTGTTCATCTCCTGATTTAAGGACGTGCAGATGCTTTCCGCCGGCGCGACCCCCATGTTGCTCAGCTTATTGGTGGGGTTATTGATCGGCCTCCTGGGCTGGGGCGTCGCACGTCAGCGCCTGCCGAGGCATACCGGCAACCTGATGGAGCCGCGTGACGATCTGCTCCTTGGACTGCTGGTCCTCGCGGCCTTCTCCTTGGGGGTGTTTCTGACATATCTCCTGATCACTATGGCTGTATAAAAGAGAGCCACTAGATTCCTTGCTTGTTTCGGAAGGAGACCGGGTACATGAACAATAAGTTTTTGGTATCAGTCGTGCCTGTCCTACTGCTATCGTTGCTGTTGCTGGCCGGTATCGGCTCACAGGCGTTGCCGGCCCAGGTCAGCGGCACAGCTACACCACCCGCCGGCATGGCCCCGGCGGTCGCCCTGACCTCCACGGTAGCCCCTACGGGAACGGCCGTGGCAACGGCGACTGCGGTCGCTACGACCGCGCCCGCTGCGACAGCGCCCGCTGCGACAGCGCCCGCTGCCGCGGCGACGGCGACCGTCACGTCCACGGCGCCCGCGACGGCCGCCACGGCGACCCTGACTTCTACGGCGTCCCTATCGGCGCCGCCTGAAGCATTGGCGGCTTTCGAGCGCACGCTGGAGCGTATCTACACGCAGGTAAGCCCCTCGGTCGTCAACGTGCAGGTCATCCAAAGCATAGCAATGCCCAACTCGCGTTTCCGGGGCATGCCCAACCTGCCAGGGACACCTGGGCCTATGACGCCGCCGGGTGGCGGCATGCAGCCGTTCGCACGCGGGCTGGGTTCCGGTTTTGTCTGGGATAACCAGGGTCATATCATCACCAACAACCACGTGGTCGACGGCGCCAGCGCCATCTCTGTCGTCTTCTCTGACGGTACGACCGTCACTGCTACGGTCGTCGGGCAAGACGCCAATAGCGACCTGGCCGTGCTCAAGGTGAGCGCGCCGGCCGCGCTGCTCCAGCCCGTGATGCTCGGCGACTCGACGCAGTTGCAGGTAGGGCAGTTGGTGGTGGCCATCGGCAATCCCTTCGGCTTCCAGGGGAGCATGAGCACCGGCATCGTCAGTGCCCTCGCACGCACGCTGCCGGTCGGCGACCAGTTCAGCGCCGGGCCTTCGTACTCCATCCCCGATGTTATCCAGACCGACGCCGCCATCAACCCGGGCAACTCGGGCGGCGTGCTCACCGACGATACGGGCCGGGTGATCGGCGTGACTGCGGCCATCGAATCAACGGCCAATGGCTCGTCGTCAGGGGTCGGGTTCGCGATCCCGTCGGCAATCGTGCAGAAGGTTGTCCCGGCCTTGATCAGCAGCGGCCATTATAGCTGGCCTTTCCTGGGGATCAGCGGCACGAGCCTCACACCTGACGTTGCCCAGGCCATGAACCTGGCCGCCGACCAACGCGGCGCCCTGGTTGTTCAGGTCCTGCCTGGCGGCCCGGCTGCGCTGGCCGGCCTACGGGGTTCCCAGCAGTCGGTTACGCTGTTCGGGCAACAGGTCCCGGTGGGCGGCGATGTGATCACCGCCATCAACGGCAGCTCGGTAAAGACCTTTGACGACCTGGTGGCCTACCTGGCACGCAGCGCGCAGGTCGGCCAAACGGTGCCGCTGACTATCCTGCGCAACGGCCAGCAGCAGACGCTCCAGGTAACCCTGGCTGCCCGGCCCGCGCAGTCCGCCGCCGCGCCGCTCCAGTCTGCGACTTCGCCTGCTCTGTCCGGCACGCCATCGGCCACGCCGCCGATCACCGGCACGCAGACGATGACCGGCACGCAGACAGCGCCAACCGAAACCGCACCCGCGGCTACGCCCGCGGCGACGCCATCGGCCGCGCCGCCTATCACCGGCACGCAGACGATGACCGGCACGCAGACGGCGCCGACCGGAACCGCGCCCGCGGCCACGCGCTCGGCGTCGTCGCAGACGACGCCCTCAGCGCCGCCATCGGCGCAAGCCACCCCCGGCGGCGGCCCGCGCCTTGGCGTTTTCGTGATGAACATGACGTCCGAGCTCGCGACGGCCATGAACCTGCCGGCCAACCAACCGGGCGTGCTGGTCGTGAGCGTTCAGCAAGGCAGCCCGGCCGATCGGGCCGGCCTGCGCGGTAGCTTCCGTAGCACAACCATTGCCGGGCAGCAGGTCATGATCGGCGGCGACGTCATCACGGCCATTAACGGGCAGCCTGTGACTACCATCCAGGATTTGCAAACGGGCCTGCTGCAGGCGGGCTTCGGTTCGACCGTCAAGCTCAGTATCCTGCGCGATGGGCAGCAGCAACAGCTAAGCGTCCAACTGGCCGCCAATGCCGGGGGCGCCACAACCCCCAGTTCCTGAGGCGGCCTCTACCTGGATGACACCGTACTGTCCCTGTGCTGAAGATGCGCGATACTTCCGAAGTCCCGTTCTGTTGGGCGGGACTTCGGAAGGTTTTTTGTGAAGAGGCTCAAACGCGAAGTGGCAGCCCAGGCAACGCGTAAGACTAACCCCGGCACCCCCGGCGACAGGCCGAGACACGGCCAGGCGCCGCCGCACGGCGAGCACTCGCCGCGCAACGGCGACCGGCAACCGGCGCCGGAGCGCGGTCTGCACGCGGCTGGAGGCGGGCGGCTACCGCCCGCCTCGCGGGTGCCAGGCGCCCGCCGCACGCCGGCAGAACCGGGTCGGGGCAGCGGCTTCCGCATCAGCTTGCAGGCCTGGCTGGCCCTCCTGGCACTCGGCCTGGCGCTCTGGCTGATCGTGCGTCACACCTCGCTTATCTTCGAGGTGAGCGCAGTGCTATTCGGGGCCGTCCTGCTGGATGTGGCCATCCGTCCCCTGGCAGACCGCCTGGCGACCCAGCGGGTGCCGCGCTGGATCACGGTCCTGGCGGTTTATTTCTTGGCCGCGGCCGTCCTGGTGGGTCTTGCCAGCTCACTGCGCCCCCTGGTCGTGACAGAGCTGGCTCACTGGCGCAGTCAAGGGCCAGAACTGGTGCAGCGGGCCCTGAATGTGGTGGGGGGTATCCCGCTGATCAGCGAGTGGGTCCCGGTCGATAGCACGCTGGGTCGCGAAATTGCCGCGCGCCTGGGCCTGTTGGGGGCGCCCGCCCTGAGCATCCTGGCCGGCGTCGGTGGCCTGCTGCTCGACGCGGCGGTTGTCCTGGCGCTGGCTTTCTTTCTGGCCACCGATACCGAGCTGAGCGCGCGCTTCATATCCGCCTGGGTGCCGCCGGCCCGCCGCTCTCAGTTCGTGGGCTTTATGGACGACCTTTCTCAGCGGTTGGCGCGTTGGGTCTGGGCGCAGATTGGCATTGCCTTCTATTTTGCGGTAACTTACAGCTTGGGCCTGACGATCTTGCGCGTCCCCTTCGCACTGACCATCGGTGTGGTGGGAGGCGTGCTCGAATTCATCCCGTACGTCGGCGGCTTCATCGCACTGCTGCTGGCCGTGCTCAGCGCCATCACGGTTTATCCGCTGCTCGGTCTGTGGGTAGTGGTCCTGCACGTGGTGGTGGTTTTCGTCGAGTCACACTTTATCGCCCCGACTTTCTACGGTCGGGTGATCGGCCTTCACCCGGGGATTGTGTTGTTTGCCCTGGTGGCGGGCGCCAAGGCGGCCGGGGTTGTGGGCCTGCTGTTCGCGGTTCCCGTGGCAGTGGTGCTCGCCGCCTTTGTGCAGCAGGCGCAAGGGGCGTTGGCACAAGCGAGGGCGGTGCCTGGTGAGCCGGCCCTGGCAGAGGAGAAGGAGTTGAGTCAATGAAGAGAAGTTTGCGCCGCGCCGCGCTGGCTGCGGTCGTTTTACTGGCGTTGCTGTTGGGCATCGGCGGGGGTATGTTGCTCGACCGGCAGGTGATGGTGGCCGCCGCCGGACCGGCGGGGCAGAACAGCCCCAATTTCCACCTCTTGTCCGAAGCCTGGGACATCATTCAGAGTCATTACGTCGACCGGCCGGCCATCGACGCCCAGCAATTGACCTACGGCGCATTGAGCGGCATGGTCAACGCGCTGGGCGATACCGGGCATACCGTCTTCCTGACCCCGCAGATGGTCAAAGAGGACCGCATGTCTCTGCAGGGCGAGTTCGACGGTATCGGCGCCACGGTAAAGATGAAAGATGGCTATGTGGTCATTGCCGGCCTGATCGACGACTCGCCCGCGCTCCACGCCGGCCTGCGTCCCGGTGAGATGATCCTCAAGGTCGACGGCCAGGACATGACCGGCCTGACCCTTGACCAGGTGGTCTCACACATATTGGGTCCGGCAAGTACTAACGTGACCCTTACCTTGCGCAATCCCGACACCGACCAGACCCGCGACCTGACGATCACGCGGGCACACATTGTTACGCCCAGCGTTAGCTGGCGCATGCTGCCCGGCAGCACCGTTGCTCACGTGCGGCTTTCAGCCTTCAGCGAGAAGGCCGGGGCCGACCTGCAGAAGGCGCTGGCCGAAGTCCAGCAGGCGGGCGCGTCGGCCATTATCCTGGACATGCGCAATAATCCCGGCGGCTTGCTTGGAGAAGCCATCAGCGTGGCCAGCCAGTTCCTCAAGGACGGCAACGTTTTGCAGGAGAAGGATTCTAGCGGTAAGGTCGTGCCAACGGCGGTCGAGCAAAACGTCCCGAAAACCGACTTGCCCGTGATCGTGCTGGTTAACGGCGGCACCGCCAGCGCCGCAGAGATTGTTTCCGGCGCGCTGCAGGATGCCCGCCGTGCGACGGTGCTGGGCGAGACCACATTCGGCACCGGCACGGTGCTCAACCAGTTCAACCTTTCGGATGGCTCGGCCATCAACGTGGCAGTTGGCGAGTGGCTGACCCCCAAAGGTCGCGTCATCTGGCACCACGGTATCGTTCCCGATGTAACTGTCACTCTGCCTTCGGACGTGAATCCGCTCACGCCCTCGGCCGAGAATGAGATGACACCGGCGCAACTGCGCGCCAGCGGGGACACCCAGCTTTTGGCCGCCCTGGACAGGCTTACGAAGGCGACCGCCGAGCGCGCCCCCTCCTATTGGATGGGGGCCAAGTAACCCTTTTAGCTCATCTTAAGGGATACTTTATCAACACATAAGGACAGGAAGTCCCTTTAAGGAGTATGGTCTACCAGTGTTACGCAGGGGCGCGGGTCCGGCGCAAGGGACCGCGCCCCTTATTATGGGAGGCACATATGTCATTAACAATGCATCTTTTTGAGCACAATCAAAACCAAACGGTGCATTCTGAAGGTATTGCCTCGCTGGTAAACCGGCTAGGTGATGATGATGGGCTCCTGCGCCGCAAGGCGCGTGAGACCCTGGTGAACCTGGACGGCTCCGCGGTGCCCAGCCTCATCATGGCGCTGTCAAATCCCAGCCGTGATGTCCGCTGGGAGGCTGCCAAGGCTCTCGGCGCGATCGGCGACCCGTCCGCCGCGCCCGCCCTCGTGGAGGCTCTGGAAGACGAGCGTTTCGGCGTACGCTGGCTGGCTGCAGAAGCCCTGATCGCTCTCGGCGCGGAGGCAACACTGCCTCCTTTGATGCACGCGCTGAGCGAGTCGGCCGATTCGGTCTGGTTGCGGCACGGCGGGCACCATGTCCTGCGCACCCTGGCGCGCAACGGCCTGCCGAAGACGGTGCAGCCGGTCCTGGCGGCCCTCGAAGACGTCGAGCCGGCAGTGGAATGTCCCGCGCTGGCCCTGCGCGCCTGGGAGTCGCTGAGGTTTTCTTAATCTTGGCTTGAGACATACATAAGGACGGGCGCTTGCCCCCTGGCTATCATGGGGCGACATCGTGTTTGATAGAGAGGGACGAGGCACGACAACCGGTCCGGCTCCGGCAGCCAAAAATCCGGGCACGATAAGGACCAGACGGCCGGACGACTGGCGCTCTATGACCTGGGCTGGGCCGAGGATTTCCATGATCCGCACGACTGGGTGCAGCCCTTCCTGGGCAGCGGCGGCACCTATGCCGGCACGCAGGCTTTCCCAAAGGCTGTGCAAACCCAGCTAGATCAACTGATCCAGCAGGGCGTAGCGAGCACCGACCAGCAGGCGCGCACGAAGATATACGGGCAGTTGCAGAACCTGTCGTACGAGAACGCTCTTGATATCTGGCTCGATCAGCAGCAAGGGCGTCATTACGAACAGCTCTGGGTAAAGGGCTACTACTATCAGCCGAATTACGAGGGCAACTTCTACTTCTATGTGCTCTCGAAGTAGGCGCCGCCGGCATACGCTCACGAAGTGGGCGCGGCCGGCCTGGGGTCGGTAGCTGAATATCGTTGACCGCCATCGGGCAGGTGAACGGCGACCGCACGGGTGATCCGGCGGTAGCTGCCCGCCTGTCCGATGGTGCATTACGGGCTACAGAAAGCGCTTCCGCAACGCGGTAAGTTTGCTAGGTGGAGGATAACCATGGATGTTCCTGTAGATGCGAGGGTCGAATGTACTGACGGCCCATGCGGGCGCTCCACTTATGCGATCGTAGACCCGGCTAAGGAGCACGTCACGCATGTCGTGATCGAGGAATCCGGGTTGAGCGGCCGCGAGCGCCTGGTACCGGTATCACTGATCAGCGAGAGCACGCCTGACGTGATCAGGCTGCGCTGCAGCGCCGAGGAACTGCAGGAAATGCAGCCTTTCCTGAAGCGAGAGTACTTGCCCGGCGAAGACCCATTTCTCATTTACCCACCCGGCCATTACATGGTCTGGTCCGCCGGCATCAGCGGTGGCATTCCACCCGTGGTCGAGCACAGCCAGGCGCCGTCAGGCGAGCTGGCGATCAGCCGCGGCGCGCGTGTGGAGGCCAGCGACGGCAAGGTCGGCCAGGTTGACGAATTTCTGACGGACCCCGTCGATCAGCAGATCACCCATCTCGTGCTGCGCCAGGGGCATCTCTGGGGCCAGCGTGAAGTTACCGTTCCGGCCAACCAGATAGATCGCATCGAGGACGGCGTGGTTTATCTGAAGCTGGACAGGAAGGGGATTGAGGCTTTGCCGGGCGCCAAGCATTGACCCGGAGAAGCGCCGTTAGCACGGAATTCGTTATCCGCGACATTGTCGGTTGCCAGCGCCGGGACCCGAGGAGCGTATATCATGCAACAAGCGAGCGTTGATGCTCATAGCGGGACCCACATGAACCCGTTATTGCAGTTGGAAGCTTTGGGCCAAAGCATCTGGCTCGATTTCACTCACCGCGCCCTGATCCTGGACGGTGAGTTGCAGGCCCTGATCGAGGACGACGGACTGAGTGGGATAACCTCCAACCCTTCGATTTTTGAGAAGGCGATAGATGACACCCACGAGTATGACGCGGCCATCGATGCCCTGGTCTCGCAGGGCAAGGACGCCAAACGCATCTACGAGGCGCTGGCAGTTGAGGACCTTCAGCACGCGGCCGACCTGTTCCGCCCGACCTACGATCGCACCGGCGGCCGGGATGGCTTCGTCAGCATGGAGGTCTCGCCTCACCTGGCGCATGACTCTGCGGGCAGTATTGCCGAGGCGCGCCGCCTATGGGCTGCGCTGGATCGCCCGAACGTGATGGTCAAGGTGCCGGCGACACGCGAGGGCTTGCCCGCCATCCGGCAGTTGATTGGCGAGGGCATCAACATCAATATCACGCTGCTGTTTGGCTTGCAGCGCTACCGCGGGGTCGTCGATGCCTATATGGGGGGCCTGGAGGAGCGCGTCCAGAAAGGCCAGCCGGTGAGGCATCTGGCTTCGGCGGCCAGTTTCTTCCTCAGCCGCATCGACGTGAAGATCGACCCCAGGCTGGAGCAGATCATCAACAAGCAGGGTCAGGTGTCCAGCGGCGCGACCCAGGCAGGGGCGGAGTCGCACCCCGTTTCGGCCCTCGAGATCGCGCGCCATCTGCTCGGCCAGACGGCTATTGCCAGCGCCAAGGTAGCCTATCAGATCTACAGCCAGGACTTCGGCGGCCGCCGCTTCCGCGCCCTGCTCGAACACGGCGCACGCACGCAGAAGCTGCTCTGGGCCAGCACGAGCACCAAGAACCCGGCTTACCCGGACGTCAAGTACGTGGAAGCCTTGATCGGGCCGGACACCATCGACACCCTGCCCCTGGAGACGCTCAACGCTTTCCGCGACCATGGCATGGCCCGACCGACCCTGGAAGCGGATAGCCTGGCCGCGCACCAGGCGCTGGCGGACCTGGGCAAGGTCGGCATCAACCTGGACGAAGTGACCCAAGAGTTGGAGGTTGAAGGCGTACAGAAGTTCAACGAAGCGTTCGACAAGATGCTCGCCGCGCTCGAGAAGAAGCGCCAGGCCAGCCGCTCGGCCCAGAGGGCCGCATGAGCGCGTCACCCCGCGTCACCGCTCTCTTTCTGGATAGATGATCGCATTCCCGGCATAATCCGCTACCTTACTGCGAAGGACGTCAACATGGCAGAACAGGGATACCAGATTGGCATGGTGGGCCTCGGCGTCATGGGCCGCAACTTGCTGCTCAATATGGCGGACCACGGCTTTTCCGGCATGGGCTACGACACCGACCAGAGCAAAGTCCAGCTATTGCGTCACGAGGCGGGCGAGCGCCGGATCGAGGGCGCCGCAAGCCTGCCGGAGTTCATGGGCGGGCTGAGCAGCCCGCGCGCGATCATGATGCTGGTGCCGGCGGGACCACCCGTCGACGCCGTGATACGCGCGCTGATGCCTCACCTCGAACCGGGCGATCTGCTGATCGACGGCGGCAACTCGTATTTCAAGGATACCGAGCTGCGCGCCGCGACCCTGGCCGAGAGGGGTGTCCAGTTCCTCGGGGTCGGCATCTCCGGCGGCGAAAATGGGGCACGGCACGGCGCCAGCCTGATGCCCGGTGGTGCGCGTGAGGCCTACGAGCGCGTACGTCCGATACTCGAAGCGGTCGCCGCGCGCGTGCCCGTGGTGCCCTCCGGCCTTGCCGTCGCGGCGGCGAGCACAGACGCCGAAGCCGGCCTGTCGCCGAACGGCGCGGCGCACGATCAGGCTGAACTGTGCGTGGCCTACATGGGACCGGGCGGCGCAGGGCATTACGTGAAAATGGTGCACAACGGCATCGAATACGCGCTGATGGAGCTGATTGCCGAGAGCTACGACATCATGTCGCGCGCCCTGGGCTTGACGGATGAGGAGTTGGAGGCCGTTTACAGACGTTGGAACGAGGGCGAGCTTAACAGTTATCTGATCGAGATCACGGCGAACATCTTCGGCAAGGTGGACGAACGTACCGGCAAGCGCCTGGTGGACGTGATCCTCGACCAGGCCGGCCAGAAGGGCACCGGCAAGTGGACCTCGCAGAGCGCGATGGACCTGGGCGTGCCGGCCCCGACCGTCGATGCGGCCGTGTCGATGCGCGATCTCTCGGCTTTGAAGGACGAGCGCGAGCAGGCCGCCCAGATATTGCACGGTCCGCAGCGCGCTTACCGGGGCGAGCGTCCTCGAGTGCTGCATCAACTGCACAATGCCCTCTATGTGGGCATGGCCAGCGCCTACGCGCAGGGCCTGGCGCTGTTGCGCGCCGCCTCTCAAAGCTTTCACTACGATCTGAAGCTGGAGGAGGTGGCCCGCATCTGGCGCGGCGGCTGCATCATCCGCTCGGCCATGCTGGAGCCCATCCGCGCGGCCTACAGCGCGCAGCCGGACCTACCCAATCTCCTGCTGGACCAGCAGCTTGGCTGGGAGGTGATGGCGCGCCAGCCCGACCTGCGCGCCATCATTCGCAGCACCGTCGGCCTCGGCATCTCCATCCCTGGGCTGTCCGCTGCCCTGGCCTACTTTGACGGCTATCGCAGCGCCTGGCTGCCTGCCAACCTGATCCAGGCCCAGCGCGATTATTTCGGCGCACATACTTACGAGCGGATCGACGAAAAGGGCGTTTTCCACACGCACTGGAGCGAGGACTGAATGGACGACTACCGCCATCCGGCACCCACCATTCTCGTCATCTTCGGCGGCGCGGGTGACTTGACCTGGCGCAAGCTGGCGCCCGCGCTCTACAACTTGGACGTGGACGGCTGGTTGCCGGACAAGTTTGCCGTCATCGGCGTGGATGGCAAGTCCATGACCGAGGAAGAGTTCCGCGCCCATCTGCGTGAAGGCGTGTCGGAGTTTTCTCGCCGCGGCAAGCCCGACGATGCCAGTTGGGACCGGATTGCCGGCCGGCTCTCTTTCATCTGTGCCGACTTCAGTGATCAGCGCGCTTACAGCCTGCTGAAGCAGCAGCTAGCGGCGTGTGAGAAGGAATGGCAGGTCAGGGCCGAGCACGTCTTCTACCTGGCCGTCCCACCGGTTGTGTTCCCCATGATCGTCCAGGGGCTGGGCAAGGCCGGCCTGGCGGAGGACCGCGAACACGCCCGTATCGTGATCGAGAAGCCTTTCGGGCACGACCTGGCCTCGGCCCGCGCCCTGACCGAGACGCTGACCCCGGTCTATCGCGAGTCGCAGATCTACCGCATCGATCACTACCTGGGCAAGGAGACGGTGCAGAACATCCTGGCTTTCCGCTTCGCCAACGCGGTTTTCGAGCCGGTCTGGAACCGGCGCTATATTGATCACGTGCAGATCACAGTCGGGGAGAAGGTGGGCGTCGAGCATCGTGGCGGCTACTACGAGAAGGCCGGCGCCTTGCGGGATATGGTGCAGAATCACTTGCTGCAGCTCATGTGCATGGTTGCGATGGAGCCCATGGTGTCGTTCCAGGCCGACGAAATCCGCAGCAAGAAGGCCGACGTGCTGCATGCCATCCGGCCGATCCCCCGGGATGACGTCTTCTCCTACGCGGTACGCGGGCAGTACGGCGCCGGCTGGATGCAGGGCGAGCACGTGGTGGCCTACCGGGTGGAGCCGGGCGTGGCTCCCGATTCGCCGGCCGAAACCTTTGCCGCGCTCAAGCTGTTCGTGGATAACTGGCGCTGGCAGGACGTGCCGTTCTACCTGCGCACCGGCAAACGCCTGCCCGTGCGCGTGTCCGAGGTGTCGATCCAATTCCTGCCCGTGCCGCACAAGTCGTTCCCGTCGGCCACCACGATGAACTGGCAGGCGAACCGGCTCGTGCTGCGCATCCAGCCGGAGGAGGGCATCTTGCTGCGCTTTGAAGCCAAGCAGCCCGGCCCCAGCATGCGCCTGAGCCCGGTGGACATGGAAATGACCTACTGCCGCACCTTCAAGTCGGACCCGCCCGAGGCCTACGAGACGCTGCTGCTCGACGTGATGCGGGGTGACGCCACCCTTTTTATGCGCGCCGACCAGGTGGAAGCGGCCTGGAGCGTGATCACGCCGGTCCTCGAGGCCTGGCAGGCGGTGCCGCCGGTCGACTTTCCCAATTATCCGGCTGGCGCCTGGGGCCCGGAGGACGCCGAAGCGCTCATCGCCCGCGACGGCCGCAGTTGGGTCGTGCCGACCGTTCTGACAGACGAGCAGGAAGCGAAACAGGAG
>Ga0209540_10002102_pt1 | contig 14325 bp, 16 predicted proteins | sample BarGraIncu01121A_FD_184501 | JGI IMG/M metagenome (GOLD analysis project Ga0209540, IMG submission 184501) | Arctic peat soil microbial communities from Barrow, Alaska - Barrow Graham LP Incubations 011-21A (SPAdes) (version 2) | ecosystem: Environmental > Terrestrial > Soil > Wetlands > Peat... | reverse complement strand
GCTACCGCAAATCACAGGGGCACCGGCAAAAACTCCACAAGATCCAGATCGAAAAGATCGAGATCAAGGCCCCCGCCAAAACCAAGGAGACGGAATAATGGCACATAAAAAATCGGGCGGCAGCGCTAAAAATGGCCGGGAAAGCACATCCAAGCGGCTCGGCGTCAAGAAATTCGGCGGCGAACAGATCAATGCAGGTTCCATCATCGTCCGCCAGCGCGGTACCCACATCCGACCCGGCAAGAATGTCGGCATCGGCAAGGACGACACCCTGTTCGCCCTGGCCACCGGCAAGGTGCGTTTTGTCGACCGGGCCGGGCGCAAATTCGTCGAGGTCGATCCGAGTTAATTTGGCCGGCGTTTTTAAAACCCCGCCAATTTTTCATTCCTTCATAGAAATCACCCATGTTCATTGACCGCGCCATAGTCTCATTCAGCGCCGGCAACGGCGGCGACGGCTGCTTGAGCTTCCGCCGCGAAAAGTTCATTCCGCACGGCGGCCCGGACGGCGGCGACGGCGGCAAGGGAGGCGACATCCTCCTGGTCAGCAGCCAGATGTGCCAGTCCCTGACCGATTTCAAATACAAGCGCCAGTTCGATGCCGAAAACGGCGGCCAGGGCCGGAGCAAAAAACGGACCGGAAAAAACGGGACCGACATCGTCCTGCAGGTCCCGGCCGGGACCGTGGTCAAGACATTCCCCGACGAGAAACTGATATTCGATTTCGAGCGCCTCGGCCAGGAATTCGTCCTGGCCAAGGGCGGCAAAGGCGGCCGCGGCAACATCCATTTCAAATCCTCGGTCAATCAAGCTCCGCGCCGGTTCGAAAAGGGCGTAAAGGGAGAAACCATCAAGGTGATCCTGGAACTAAAACTCATTGCCTTTGCCGGACTGGTCGGGCTGCCCAACGCCGGCAAATCGACCATAATATCGAAGATCAGCGCCGCCAGGCCCAAGATCGCCGACTATCCTTTCACCACCCTGACTCCCAATCTGGGCGTGGTGGATTTCCATAACAAGAGCCTGATCGTGGCCGATATTCCGGGCATCCTGGAAGGCGCCCACCAGGGCGAAGGCATGGGGCTGGAATTTTTGCGGCACATCGAGCGGACCCGCGTTTTGCTTTTCGTCATCGACGTTTCGCCTTTCGGCTCCTTGGCGCCGGTGAAAAATTTCGAGGTCCTGGAAAACGAGCTGAAGATGTATCACCAGCGGCTGTTGCAAAAAAAACTCGTGGTGGTAGCCAACAAAATCGATCTGGTCACGGAAGACAGGACCGGGATCGACGCCTTGCGGAATTTTTGCCGCAGGCGTAAAATCCCCTACGTGGAAATATCAGCGCTGAGGGGGATGAATCTGGAAAAACTGAAGCAGACCATTTTCGCCTTTCATGGACCAGAATAGAACCGGACTGCTGGGCGGGACCTTCAACCCGGTTCATCGCGGACATATCGAACTGGGTTTGAAGATCAAAGCCGCCTTCGGACTGGACCGTGTCCTGTATATTCTTTCCGCCCAACCTCCGCACAAGAAGCGGCAGGCCATGCCGGCAGCGGAACTGCGCCTGGCCATGCTCAAAGCCGCCCTGCTGCCCCACCCCGGGCTGGTGCCCTGCGACCTGGAATTGCTCCGCCGGGGAGATTCCTGGACCATCGATACCATACGCGAACTGAAGGCAGCCCAGCCAAACGAACTCTTTTATTTTATCACCGGCAGCGAGGGATTCTTGAAGGTCCGGACCTGGAAAGAATATCGCCGCGTCCTGCAGGAAGTATTTTTCATAATCGTTTTGCGCCGGGCCGGCCACCGGCAGAAAGTGGAGGAGCTGTTGCGCGAGGAAAACATCCCTTGCGACCGGGAAAAAGAAAATCCGGGGTCGCCTCCGGCCGCCTTCCTGCATGCTTACGAGTCGGACTACCTGGAACTTTCGGCTACGGCCATCAGGAAAAGAATGTCCCGCGGCCAGGATGTTTCTCCTTACGTGGAAAAAAACGTACAAAAGATCATGGAGGAAATAAAACTATATGAAGAAGGATGAATTCAACCTGATCCTGGAAGATTTGCAAAAGCGCCGCATTCCGGGCGAGATCAAGAAAACCGTGCAGATCCTCCTGGACAAGAAAGCGGAAAAGATCACGGTCCTGAAGTTGAAGGGGATCAGTGAAATGACCGACTACCTGGTCATTTGCAGCGGCAATTCCACCCGCCAGAACAAAGCCCTGGCCGACGCCGTCAAGGAAAACCTCAAGCGGGAGCTCCAGCTCCAGCCGCTGGGCAGCGAAGGCGAAAGGCTGTCCGAATGGATACTGGTCGATTACGTTGATTTCATCATCAACATTTTCTCCGCCGACTGGCGGAAAAAGTATTCTCTGGAAAAACTGTGGATGGATGCAAAACGCTACGATTTTTCCCCTGATTTCTAACCTCCCGGATCCAAAATCGCTGGCCGTGAAGGCCGCGGTCGAGAAGGTCGCCGGGGTGGACACGCCCGTCCTCTTGTGGGGCGAAACCGGCAGCGGCAAGGATTTCTGGGCGGAGGTGCTGGTCGGTCTCGGTCCCTTCCAGCCATTGCTGAACCTGGGCTGCGGCGACGTGCCCGAAACGCTGCTGGAAAGCGAATGGTTCGGATACCAAAAGGGGGCTTTTTCCGGAGCCGACCGCGATTATCCGGGCAAATGGCTCCTGGCCGCCAAAGGCACGCTCTTTTTAAACCAGATCGACCTCCTGAGCCCGCACATGCAGGCCAAGCTTTTGCGAGTCATCGAAAGAAAAAAATTTTTTCCCCTGGGCGCCAGCCAGGAAACCGACATCCCGGCCCGCTTCCTGTTCTCGGCCGATAACGCCATCGAGGAAAAAGTGCGCCGCGGCGAATTCCGCGCCGATCTCTATTACCGGATCTCCACGGTCAGCATATTCATCCCGCCCCTACGTGACCGCAAAAACGACATCGTGCCGCTGCTGCGCTATTTCTGCGGCCAGAAAGGAGTGGCAATGCGCCTGGGCGAAGAGGCCCGGCAAAAACTCCTGCAGTATCCCTGGCCCGGCAACATCCGCGAACTGGAGAATTTTGTCAGCGGCCTGGCCATAAGCGGCTGCGTGCTGGATGAAAAAGGCGTCTGGACGCTCTTGGATCGGCCGCAACCCATCCTGAACTTCATCCAGTCGGGTGAGAGATCGCTGGCCGAGGTCGAGGCCGAATATACCGCCTACCTGCTGCGAAAATACAAGAACAAGAGCCTGGTGGCGCGCATCCTGAACATCTCGCGCAAGTCTCTGTACAACAAGCTGAAAAAGCGTGAAACACATTGAACTGGTCTGCCCCGGCGAACTGAAATTCAAGGGATTGCAGGAACTTGAAAAAAAATATTTACAAAACATTAATTATTATGTAAAATTCAACATAAAAAAATTGAAGGAGATCAAACACAAGGAGGAAGCTTTCGTGAGAGAGAAGGAAGGCGCCATGTTTCTTCAGGAGATCGCGGAAAAAGATTTTGTCATCGCCCTGGACAAGGACGGCAAAAAAATGGATTCCCTGCAATTTGCCGCGTTTCTTGGACAAAAAATTTCCTATCACCCCGGGCGCCTGGTCTTTTTGATCGGCGGCTTTGCCGGATTTGCCCCGGCCCTGGCCGCGAAGTTCAATCAAAAAATATCTTTTTCCGACATGACCTTCGCTCACGATATTTTCCGCATCGTTTTCCTGGAACAGATCTACCGGGCATTGACCATCATAAATGGCGGCAAATATCACCGCTAGGAGGCAAAAAAATGAAAAACGAACAGAACGCAAAAATAAGAAAAAGACTTGAGGCCCTGCGCGATGAGATCCTGAAAGTCATCGAGTGGAGCGATACGGGCAGCGGCGGCAACGGCGCCATGGACGAGATCGACCAGGCCAATGAATTGATCGAAAAGGAAATGGGCTTTGTCATGTCCAACAACATGAGTGCCAACCTGAATGAAGTGGAGGAAGCCCTGGAGCGCATCGAAAGGAACCATTACGGCAAATGCCTGCACTGCGGCCAGGAGATATCCCCCAAGCGCTTGGAAGTCCTGCCCTTTGCCCGCTTCTGCGTCCCCTGCCAGGAGAAGTTGGAAAGCAAGGGCCGCTAAAAGCCTTTATATCTCCAGGACCATCCCCAGCCGCAGACTGCGCGGCAATTGAAGTTCGTTGGCCAGGCGGCTGCCTCCCGAAAAGACGTTTTCCGACAACTCGCCGCCGAAATCAAGCAGGTTGAACAGAGAAAGCTCCAAGCGGCCTTTTTTGCCAAAGAGCGAAATGTCGTAGCTGAGCTTGAAATTAAAGTCCCAGATGCAGTCTTCCCTGGGACCCCCTTTTTTGCCGTGCTCATCCTCGGCCTTGATGGTTTGGTAGGTGATGATCCATTGGCCCTGGCGCTGGAAGGCGTTGATGAAGGCGAAGGGATCGCCGTCGCGGTACTTGACCGTGCCGCTCAAAAACAGGCGCGGTGACAGATAGTAGCCGAAAAATATCTTGCTCACGAATGCCCTGTCGCCGTCGACGCGGCCGAAACCGTTGATCCAGGAATTCGGAAAGGCCTGGCTTTCGGAGATCACGCCGATGTCGTTGGCATCGGGGCCGTTGCCGAAGGCGGTATAGCCCATGCCCATGTGGGCCATGAAGGAAAACGAAAAATACCAGCGCCCGACTTTCTGTCCCTGCAGTTGGATGAGCAATTGGGCGTAAAACGGGTCCTTGCCGAAAGCGGCGTTGTCCAGCTCGAAAGCGGTGAAGGGACGGTCAAAAAAATAATAATCCTGGCCGGCCACCTGCTCATAATGGCCGTAGCTGTCGGCAAAATTGACCCACAGCGGCCGGCGGATCTTTTTATAAAGCCCCTTGATATTCAAAGTGAAATGCCTGGATATGCGGGTGGTAGCCAGCAGCAGCAATAGCTCACGCCGGCTCGGCTTCAGGTCTTGTCCCAACAGGTGGCTGAAACCGCCGCTCAAGCCGATCGCGGCTCCTTTTTCATCCTCCTGGAAGCGGCCGTCGCTGTTGCCGTCGGCCCAGAAATATATTTCGGCTCCGGGACGCTGGTCCTCGAGAAAATCGGCGGCGCTGGCGCGCATTTCATAAGGCAGATTGCCGTATGACAGGGAGATCCGTGTTTTTTTTCCGGCGCGCAGGGTGAAGCCGGCGTCCACGCCGGCCTGCAGGAAGTCGCAGTCATTGCGCGACGCCTGGAAGCTGAGGCCCTGGTACTGCAAGAACATCCGGGCATTAAAGCTGATCCTGGCGCTCAACTCCATTTTGAACAGGGCCCCGGCCGTGCCATAGCGCCGCTGGTTGCGGTAAACGCTGTCCCCCTGCCACAGGACAGCCAGGTAAGGCTGGCCGAAAAAATAAATGGCGTTGCTTAACCCGGTCTGTTCGCCGGCGGAATGGAACACGGCCGACAAGTCCAGGAAAGGCTCGATCTCGGTGTTTTTCCCCAGCCAGGTCAATAGATACCTTTTGTCCGCATCCAGGGCCAGGGTGGTGGCGCGGAACTCCCCCCATTTTTCAAAGGGAAAGAAACCCTGCCCGTCGATGTCCTTCAGGTCCTTGCCGGCATCCATGACCGCGGGCCGGCGCTGTTCCCACTCCTGTAGCCAGGAAAATTTGAGGTTGAACGGGCGGCCGGCCCAGGAGATCCCGACCAGCCATGATTTTTTGTCCTGGTCATAGGTTTCCTGCGGGTAACGCCCTTCTTCGGCGAACAGGCGGTCGCGGCCGAGGGCGTTGACCACCAGGTTCAGGTCCAGCGTCCCCTTGGCATACTGTCTTTGCCAGCGGGTCAGGAACTGCAGCAGGTCGCCGCTTTCGCTGAACTGGCTGTCGCGCCGGTTGAAATCGTTGAAACGCCTGTCCAGGTTGAAATAACTCAAGGCCAGCAGCAGGGATGAAAGCTGAGATTTTTTTTCAAAGCTGTAATCGAACTGGTAATTCCCGGCGATCTTTCTGCGGGTATGGTACAGGTCCTCGGCGCGCAGGCTGGCGTGGTTGGCCACGGCCAGCTTGCCCAGGAAGGTGTATCCCCCCAGGTTGGGAAATACAGTGGAAAGCATGAACCGTGAGACCGTGCGGGAGGGAGAACGCGGGTTGAAATAAAACCCGTAGTCGCGATGCTCCGGCGTTTCGCTTTGCAGGGACAGGGAATCAATGCTTAAAAATGGCAATTGCAAGGCCGGGGCACCGTCGTCCAGGGCCGAGTTGATCGAAAAACCGGCATAATGCCAGTTGAACTGCGTCCAGGAGTCGCCCTCGAAATAGACCCTGGGCTGGTCCAAGAGGGCGAAGCCGTTGCTTTCTTCGATCAGCCCCACGGCGTCGGGTGCCAAGTTCTCTATGAAATTGGGGTAATAATACCCGCCCGGCAGCCTTTCCAGCATGAAATCCGAAATGATGAACTCGCTTTCGTCATCAGCGGCCTGGCCAAAGACCGGCAGTGCGGCAAAACATATCACGAACAATAAAAACAGGAAAAACGGGCTTTTGACCGACATTTTAAAAATATACCATTAAATCAGGGATTCGTAAACCAAAAAAAACTCACCTTACCCCATTTCTTTCCACAAGAAGGGGCCGGGGGATGAGTTCCGACAAGTCAAATCCACGGGCGGAGGGAAAGATCGCCCGCTCAGTCGATCTGGTAGCTGAGGCCCAGGCCGGCGCCGCCGGGGGAAAGGGAGGGAGATATTTGCAACCGCCTGTTCTTGTTGCGCACCACCATTTTGCCCACGGCGTAGCCTATGACGGCGCCCACGAACACGTCGGAGAACCAGTGGTCGTCCTCGATCAGGCGCGAAAGCCCGACCAGGGTGGCCAGGCCGTAGCAGGTGATCGGCACCCAGAGATGTTCTTTGTAATTCTCGGCGATGACCGTGGCCAGCCCCCAGGCGGAAACGGTATGACCGGAAAAAAAAGAGTCATAGCGGGAGAAAGAACCCTGGCTGTAGCGCTTGAAAAAGGCCGCGGGACCGTACCAATAGTCGATACCGACCTCGACCCTCGGCCGCTGGCGCCCGGCCAGATGCTTGACGACCTGGGACAGCAGCCCCGTGTGCAGCAGTGTTTCCCAGGCCATCAACCCGGTATCCCTGGCCTTTCTATCCTTGAGCAGCATGCCGCCGAAGAAAAAAAGACCGGCGATGCCGATATCCGTGCCCCAATCACCCAGCATGGTGACCTTGGGGCTCACCGTTTCCACCCAATGGTTCCGGCTCTGAAACAGTTTGAAATTTTTATAAATGCTTTCGTCGTTGGCCACCAGCACTCCGGCGCTGACCAGCACCGTCGAAAAAATAACGAAATGCTTCCAGTCCAGGTGAAAGGGAGCCGTCCACATTTCCGCTTCATCCTTTAGATAACCGGAGACAAGGGTATGCTTCTTTTTTTTGACCGCAGTCTCCTTCACCTTGGGGAGTTTGGCTTCCGCGTTTGCGGCTATTTCAGCAAAACCGACCTGACTGGAAAAGAAAATTATGAGCAGCAAAGCGGCCGCTTTTTTCCTCAACTTCATGTGTCTGTCTCCAAAATAAAATAGGAAAACATCTTGAAATGGCATTCTACTACAATGGCCGGCGCAAGTAAATCATTACAACGGCCGTCTTGGCCGCGGTTTGAGGAATTTTTTCAGACGAATTCCGGTCTTGACAAAATGTCGATTTTACCTTATAAGATAACTTATCATGCCGAAGTGGTGGAATTGGTAGACACGCCAGTTTCAGGTACTGGTGGGCATTACGCTCGCGGGGGTTCGAGTCCCCCCTTCGGCATGTTTTTTCATTTCCATGGGGCGGAACTTGTCGGATCCGGCAAATGAAAACCAGCAGCCAGCAAAAGAAATCATGAACAAAGGCAGGGTAGCGGTCTTGCTGTCGGGTCGGGGAAGCAATTTCGCGGCCATGGTCCGCGCTTCCCGGAACCCAGGCTCCAACTTCGCCGTGCGCCTGGTCCTCTGTGACCGCCCGGACGCTCCGGGATTGAAAAAAGCCGCCCGTTTCGGCATCCCAGCCTATCAAATCAATCCCAGGCAATTCCCGGACAAGGCCGCCTACGAAAATGAGATCTGCGCGTGCCTGGAGCGTGAAAACATAGAACTGATCTGCCTGGCCGGCTACATGCGCCTGGTCGGCCCGGTGCTGCTCGCCCGCTACCCCCAGCGCATCATGAACATCCATCCCGCCCTTCTGCCGTCTTTCCCCGGCCTGGACGCCCAGCAGCAGGCGCTGGGCTACGGCGTCAAAATCAGCGGTTGCACAGTCCATTTCGTTGACGCCGGCACCGACAGCGGACCGGTCATCGCCCAGCGGGCGGTAGCGGTCCGTGAAGGCGACTCGGCAGAGGCCCTGAGCCGGAGAATCCTGCGCCAGGAACACCGCCTCTATCCATGGGCCATAAGCCGGTTTTTCTCCGGTCGCTTGCAAATCAGGGGCCGAACCGTTATCATCATGTAAAATGAAACTGAAAACCGCAGCCTGTCTGTTCCTGGCCCTGAACACCGTTGCCGCCGCGGCCGATTTCTCCCTGGACCAAGCCAGGAGGATCGACGGCTTCCTGGCGCGGATCGCCGTCCGCCGCCAACCCGCGCTTTTCCTGAAAAAAATGGCCTTCAGTGAAAATGAATTGAATTCCTACCTGAACCTGATATACGTCAAAAAATATGCTCCGGAAGTCACCTTCATCGAATTGCGGCTGAAGGACAAGAACCTGGTCAATGGCATGGCCAAGGTCAAGCTGGCCGGCGAAAAATATGCCGCCGTGCCCCAGTTCCTGCGCGACGTTGAGGTCGGGTTCAATGGCAGTTTCGAATGCAGCAATTACCATATGCGCTTTGCTTTTTCGGAACTGGTCATCAACGGCAGCCGTTTTTCCCCTGATATCCTCGACGAAGCGTACGGCGCGGCTCAGTTCAACGCCAAGACCAAGAAATCCATCTTCGATTGGTTCACCCTGCTGCCGGGATTGAAAAACGTGCAGTGCGCTGAGAAGACAATTTATTTCTACTATTGACCATCACCCAGGATACCCCGGTTGAAGAGCTCAAGGGCATCGGCCCCGGCTACGCCGCCATCCTGCGCCGCCGCGGCATGGCCACGGCCGGGGACCTGTTGCTGCTTTTTCCCGAGACTTACCTGGACCTCTCCAAGGTTGAGGAATCCCCCCAGCCCGGCCGGGAAGGCCTCTACTGCTTCAAGGTCGGCCGCGCCCGGGTAAGCCGCAATTTCAAAAAAAGGTCCTCCCTGCTCACGGTCCAGGGGGAGATCGGCGGCCGGCCGGTCACCCTGGTTTTTTTCAACCAGCCCTACCTGCTGGAAGCCCTGCGCCGCGAAGAGCTGGCGTACATTTACGGCCGCATCGAAGAGCGCGAAGGCAAGTGGCAGTTGGTCAATCCTCTGCTGGCTCCGGGAAACCGGGTGACAGGCATTCTCCCCCGCTACCGGTCCTTGGCCACCCTGAAAGCCGGAACCTTGCGCAAGATCATCTCCAGCATACTCGACTCGTGGCAGGATGAAAGGGAGACACTGCCCGACCTGGCCCTGCGCCGGCACAACTTTCCCGGCCGGACGGTTGCCCTGCGCGCCATTCACCAGCCGCAGGTCCTGGACCGTGAAAATATCGAGAAAATGAAAGAACGGTTCATTTACCGGGAATTCCTTTATTTCCAGTTGGAGCTGCAATTCATCCGCGACCGTTTCCGCGAGCGCGCGCGGGTGCACCGCTACCGTTTCCATGACGACCTGCGCCGGGACATCGACCGCCTCCTGCCGTTCCCGCTCAGCGAGGAACAGGTCGCCGCCTTCAGCGAGATCGTCAATGACCTGCTCTCGCCGCGGACCATGCAACGCCTGCTGCAAGGCGAGGTCGGCAGCGGCAAGACCATCGTGGCCTTCCTGGCCTTGCTCCTGGCCCGCGCCAACGGCCACCAGGGAGCTTTCCTGGCCCCGACCGAGATCCTGGCCCGCCAGCATTTCCGGAACGCCTGCTCCTTTTTCGGCAAGGAAAGCGTTGCCCTGCTGACCGGCAGTTGCGAACCTGGAGCCAGGAAGAAAATCCAGGCGGGGCTGGCCAGCGGCGAAATATCCCTGGTGTTCGGCACCCATGCCATGATCGGTGAAAGCATCCTTTTCAAGAACCTGGCCCTGGTGGTCATCGATGAACAGCACCGTTTCGGCGTGGCCCAGCGGGCGGCGCTCTTTTTTAAAAGCCGGGCCGCCGACCTGCTGGTCACCACCGCCACCCCCATTCCCCGCACCATGCTGCTGGCCCTGTATAACGACCTGTCCGTGTCCACCTTGAAAAAGCCGCTGTCCGGGCGCCTGCCGGTCAAAACCCGGATCATCGCCGCCGCGGACCGCGACAAATTCTACCGGAGGCTGAAAGGGGAACTGGAACTCGGGCACAAGGGTTATATCATCCTGCCGCTCATCGAAAAATCGGAACAGTATCCCGACCTGCGGTCGCTCCAGGAAGAGGCATTGGCGAGCAAAACCCGCTGGCCCGGCATTCCCCAGGCCGTGCTTTCCGGGAAAAGCACCGCGGAGCAAAAGGAGCGGGCCCTGAAACAGTTCAGCAAAGGCAGCGCCCGCCTGCTTCTGGCCACCACCGTGGTCGAGGTGGGTATCGATGTTCCCGATGCCACCTTCATGGTCATCGAAAATGCCGACCGCTACGGCCTGGCACAATTGCACCAGCTGCGCGGCCGGGTAGGACGGGGAACGCGGCAATCCCACTGTTTCCTGATCGAGTCGCCCCGACCGACCGAAAACGGCAAATTGCGCCTGCAGGCCATTGTCGCCCATCACGACGGCTTCCGCATCGCGGAAATGGATCTTGAACTTCGCGGCGGCGGCGTGATCGCCGGATTGGAGCAGGCCGGGGAGCTGGATTTCAAACTGGCGGACGCCAAAAAGGATTACCGGCTGCTGCAGGAAGCGCAAACCGACGCCCACCGGCTGTTGCAAAACCCGGATTTGCAGGACAGTTACATAAAATTTTATTTGGCGGCCCTGGCCGCGAAGATCAAGGACCTGAGCTTCAGTTGAGGATCTTGAAAGGAAAAAGTAAAAAGTAAAAAGGTAAAAGTAGGAAAAGAAATCTTCAGGAACGGATATTCAATGCCCCAAGCGAGGATCGTGAATAGATGAAGAATTTCAAGGAAACGCCCGCTTCCTCACTTTTTCCTTTTACCTTTTTCCTTTTACCTTTGTGAGGTCTTTTGTTGGCTTCCTTCCAAATCAGCGCGGATCTGACGGCAGATGCTGGCCGCTGGTTTTTCCTGCTGCTGTAAGCTCGCTTTGATGCGCCGGAACTCTTCCCGCATATCTTCCCGCAGACGGGGATCGTCGAAGATCTTTTTGGTTTCCTCATAAATGCGCTCTGCCCGGCACTCTTTCTGGATCAGCTCGGCCGCCACCTGGCGCCCGGCCAGGATATTGACGATGGAATAGAGACCGATCTTGACCAAGCGCCGGCCCAGCAGGTAGGTCAGACGGTTGATGCGGTACACCGCGACAAAGGGGACCCCGAGCAGGGCCGCTTCCAGATTGGAGGTTCCGCAGGTGGTGATGACCGCGTCGGTGGCGTTGAGCAGGTCGAACCCCTGTTCCTGGTCCAGGATGAGGATATCCGGGTCGGCCGCGGCCGCGGCCAGCAGGTCCGGGTGAATATTCTGCGCCCGCTGCAGAAACACCTTCAGGGGAAACTCCCGGCGCAGCAGGCGCACGGCCCCCAGGATCTCCGGCAACAGCAGGCGCACTTCCGCCTCGCGGCTGCCCGGCAGCAGCGCCAGCAGGATGTCGCCGGCCGCCACCCCGTGTCCGCGGCGGAAATCCTCCCTGGGCTCGCTGACCCGCACTTCGGCTAGCAACGGGTGGCCGGTATAGGTGAAGGTCACTTTCTCCTTTTCGTAAATGGGCACTTCAAAGGGGAAAATGACGAACAACCGGCGTACCCAGCGGCGGATCTGCCTGATTCGGCCGTAGCGCCAGGCCCACACCGTGGGGCTGATGTAATAGTAAACCGGGATGCCGGCCCGGTGCAGGCGGCGGGCCAGGCGCAGGTTGAAGTCGGGATAGTCGATGAGCAGGGCGGCGTCGGCCCGGCGCGTCAGCGCCTGGCGGAAAACCAGGTTCAGCACCCGGCGGATGCGGAAAAGATGGGCCGCCACCTCGACAATGCCCACCACCGACAGGCTGCGGTTGTGCACCAGGTTTTCAAAGCCGTTGGCGGCCAGGCGGTCGCCGCCGATGCCCCAGAAATGGACGCGCTCACCACGGGCCGCAAAGGCCTGCAGGACCTGCACCGCGTAGGTTTCGGCCGAATTTTCGGCTGCCACCAGCAGGATGTTTTTCATTGCCCGGACTCGTACTGCAGCTCGGGCATTTTCTCGTTTTCCTTTTCCCCCAGGTAAAAAGCCCATTCGTTGTACTTGTTTTTGCCGCGGTATTCGCGGAAAGCCGTTTCCGGGGAAGTGGAGCATACTCCGACCAGAACAGCGCGGCTGAAGTAGGCCTTGGCCAAGTGCGCCGGAACCACCAGGAATTTCGCCTCGCCGCCGGACGTGTCCTGAAATACCATGTCCCAACGGCCGTCGGCGCTGAGCGGATCGGGATAGAGCTGGCGCAGGAATTTTTCCAGGTGCAGGATCTCGAAGCTCTGCGGGTAGAGGTTGTTGTGGCTTTTGACATAAAAGCCGATGGCATTGACATACTGGTGGGCGCGGAAGACCAGCTCTTCTTCTGCCTCGCGCTGCATCTCGGTCTGCCAGAGCGGCACGACCATGAGCATGAGAACGGTCAGCACGGCCACGGCGATCATCAGCACGATCATGACATAGCCGGCGCGGCCGCGGCCGGCCCCGCCTTTCCCGGTTCCCGGCTTACCAGTCGGCATAGAGCGTGCCGTCCAGGGCCGTGGCCTTGGACAAACTTTTGACGTCCAAAACACCCGGGTCGGTCTCGGGATCGAATTCCTCGCCTTCCAGGGGTTCGGCCCTGAGCAGTTGCCATTCCTTGGTCTTGCTTATGGGGTCAAACGGTATATCGCGCAGGTAGCGGGAGGACACCAGATCGTCCAGGCTGGAAGGATACTTTTTCTTGTCAAAGGAGTACTTGTTGATAGCATCGCGGATCTGGAACAGGTTTTCCTTCAGTACCGCCTCCTTGGCGCGCAGGACCGAATACTTGTACTGGGGCACCAGGATGCTTACCAGGATGCCGATGATGGTGACCACGATCAGCATCTCGATCAGAGTAAAGCCTTTTTTCGCCATAATTTGATTTTATCAAAAAATGTAGTATTTGGCTATAAGTCTTTGGGAAATTCGCCGGCAATGAAGTCAGGATTGGAGGCAAAAAGCACCTGCCGATCTCCCGTTTCGATCAGCTGGAAAAAATTATTTTAGTTTCTGCTTCCAGGCCTCGAACAGCATGATGGCCGCCGCCGCAGACACGTTGAGCGATTCCACGGTTTTGGCATGGGGAATGGCCAGGAGCTGGTCGGCGTTTTTTTTCAGCAGCGGCGAAACCCCCTTGCTTTCGTTTCCCAAGATCACGGCCGTTCTGACTTTGAAATCAAAATCATAAAAATTCATGCCGGCGCGCTGGTCAGCCGCCACAACCCAGAAACCGTTCTTTTTCAGTTTTTCAATATCCATGGCCAGGTTGCGCGACTGGACCAGGAGCACTTTTCCCAAAGTCCCGGCCGAGGTCTTCCAGACGGTGTCGTTGACAGGTGCCGAGCCGCGGATGGAAACCAGGACCGCGTCGGCCTCCACGGCAGCGGCCGTGCGCACGATGGCTCCCAGGTTGCCGGTGTCCTCGATGCCATCCAGGATCACGACCAGGCCGGTTTTGACAGCGGCCAGCAGCGCGTCCATCGTGCTGAAATCAACGGGCGCGATCTCGGCCCATACCCCCTGGTTCCTAGCGCCGGCCTTGCGGTCAACGGCCTCGGGCGGAACGAACTGAAAAATCACCCCTCGCTGGCGGCACAGGTCGATCACGGTCCGGATCTTGGGGTCCTGGCGCGAGCGGCCGAGCAGGACCTTGTTGACCGGCATGCCGTCCCGCAGGGCTTCGATCAGAGCGTGAATCGATGTCAGGACGGCCATCAGCGGTAGTCCATGGCCCTGGGGCAACCGCTCAGGGGATCCAGGCCGAGGGAAACCACGCCCATGCCGCCCTTGCCGATCTCGCCGCGGATCGTGTGTTTTTCGATTTTTTCCATAGCTATTCTCAAGGAAATAGTAAAGCAAGACGCGACCGATTGCAAGCCCGGCCGAACCGCCCGGCAACACTGCAAATCGGAAAAAT
>Ga0209540_10002100_pt1 | contig 14337 bp, 15 predicted proteins | sample BarGraIncu01121A_FD_184501 | JGI IMG/M metagenome (GOLD analysis project Ga0209540, IMG submission 184501) | Arctic peat soil microbial communities from Barrow, Alaska - Barrow Graham LP Incubations 011-21A (SPAdes) (version 2) | ecosystem: Environmental > Terrestrial > Soil > Wetlands > Peat... | reverse complement strand
GTAACAGTTGGAGTTGGAGTTAGAGTTGGGGTGGTGGTAACTTTTGGAGTAACTGTAGGAGAAGCAGAAGGTGTGGCAGTAGGAGTTAATTTTTTAGTAGCAGTAGGAGTAACTGTTGGAGTAATTTTGGTTTTAGTAGAAGAAGTAGCAATAGGAGTAACTGAAACAGTAGGAATGGCAACAATAGTAGGGATAGGAGTGATGGTGGGAGTGACAATCGCAACAATGTCAGTACTAGAAGAAACTGACTTATTATGATTGATTATGTAAAAAATGCCAAAGGCTGATAAAATCAACAAGATTATAGAAGGGATTAGATATTTAAGATTTTTTGAATCCATACATTTATAATACAGTATTAATGAAAATATTAGCAATAGAAACTAGTTGTGATGATACTTGCGCCGCCGTTTTAGAAAATGACTGCCTATTATCGAATGTAATTTCTTCTCAAACTGATTTGCATGCCAAATGGGGCGGAGTGGTACCAGATATTGCTAAAAGAGCACATATGGAAAATATTGAACCAGTAATTAATACTGCTTTAAAAAGAGCTCATTTAATAATGGAAGAAATTGAGGTGATTGCGGTGACACAAGGACCTGGATTGGCAATTGCCTTGGGAGTGGGAGTAAATAAGGCTAAAGAATTAGCAATTAAATATAATAAAAAATTAATTGGAGTTAATCATGTAGAAGGTCATATTTTGGCTAATTTGATTAAAAATAAGCTAGGAAAACCGGACAGAGAAATTGAATTTCCGGCTTTAGCAATGACGGTTTCAGGAGGACATACAAAATTGATTTTGGTTGAGGCAATTGGAAAATATAAAGTGGTTGGGGAAACTTTGGATGATGCGGCAGGTGAGGCTTTAGACAAAGCCGCAAAAATGATGGGGTTGGGATATCCCGGTGGTCCAATTGTAGAAAGATTGGCCAAGATGGGTGATAAAAATTATTTAAAACTCCCCCGTCCATTATCAACTCAAAAGAATTTTGATTATTCTTTTTCTGGTTTAAAAACGTCTTTTTATTATCAAATTAAGGAATGGCCAAAAGAAAAGATTGGAGAAAATTTAGCCAATTTATCGGCGACTTTTCAAGATGCGGTTTTTGATAGTTTATTAATTAAATTTAAAAAAGCAACTGAATTTTATAAACCAAAAACATTATTGGCGAGTGGTGGAGTGTTGGCAAATATGGAATTGAGAAAGCGATTGAGAAAATTGGCAAAGGAAATGAAAACCCCAATTTTTATGCCAATGAAAAAAGAATTTAATACTGATAATGCGGCGATGATTGGAGTGGTGGGATACTACAAAGCTTTAAGAAAAGAATTTGTAAAAGACAAAGAAAGTTTAGACAGAGACCCAAGACTAAATTTCTGAGTTAATTAAAAATTATTTAAATGATTGCTTAATTGATCGATAGTTATTTGTCTTACTGTTGGGGCATTTTCTTTATTAGCACCTAGGTGAGCTTGATTATGAAGAGTGAAAAAAGATTTAAATATTCCACCAGCTTGACTATCTGGAAGAGTATGACGACCTCTTTTAATAAACGATTTAGCTAATTTCAAAACATCTTTATCTTCATAATTTTGGACAATAGTTTGAATAGTTTTTTCAACTAATTTTTGATTATTAGATAATTTAAATTCTCCAAAAGCACTACTTAACATTAATTCACAAATATCAACTGCTTTTTGTTCTTTAGAAATTATTTCGTTAGTTTTTTTATCTATATCTTCCAAAGAAACACCAGGTTTTGATAAAGATTTTTTAATAAAATCTATTCTTTTTTTAGATGGAGTCAAAATAACATCAGGAATATTTAAAACTGGATTAATAACTTTTGAACCTTCTTTTAGGTTTTGATAAAGATTTTTTAATAAAATCTATTCTTTTTTTAGATGGAGTCAAAATAACATCAGGAATATTTAAAACTGGATTAATAACTTTTGAACCTTCTTTTTGTTGAAAAATAATATCACCAACAATGTCCCCAACTGGACCATATTGACTATGAACCTGACTAATATATTTTGTAGCCTCACCAAGAGCCTGAAAACGATCAATATCGTCAAAAAAAGGAGATTTAACTTCGTAGATATCAGATAAAACGATACCTTTGGTAAAAACTTCTGGTTTTTTTATTTCGATACCTAGAGGGTGTAATCCATAATATTCGGTTAAACCTAGTCTTTTAATGTTTTGGTCAATTTCTATTGGTGAACCACGACGTCGCATAGGCTCAGAGTTAAAAAAAATATTTAAGAAACTTTTTGGATGTTTCATAAACATTTTTAAAGGTTCTTTAACTACATGATCATCAAAAGTTCTTAAAACAGCATCCCCGATAACATCGATTCGATCTAAAACCTTTCCAGTTTTATAAACCATTTTATGGTCGATAGTTGTTATAATTTCTCCACCATAAACTCCAGCCATACTTTCATATTGTTCGGTAGGGAATTTATTTTTTAGGGTAATAATAGTAGCATCAACTGGTCTTGAATGTTCTTTACTCATAACGGTATATTAACATTTTTTTTGATTCTTTCCAATAAAAAGCAATATTTTTAGATTTTGGTACCACGACGGAAGACGGCAGCCCAAGGGACAAAATTAGAAGTGAAGGTTTTTTTATGAAGAATAGTGCCGTCGGCTTTTTTAACAATCCAATCAAAGGAAGTATTTAAACCTGGAATAGCATGTTCATCCTGAATAGTTTTACCAACTGGTAAAGTTGGATCGTCGATGTAGACAGTTGGTGGAGCGGGTTGAGATCCCCATTGACGATAATTAGCAATTTCAGTAACTCGGCCGTCGGAAGTACCATAAATTTCGTAAATAAGTTTTTTATTGACACCGTCATAAGTGCTTTGAACTAAAACATGATGACCAGTATCATTAATGAAAGCTAAATCTGGGTTAGGAATAAAAACAGTGGCATCAAAACCTGGTTTAGAATCTTCTTCATAATAACTGACACGATAGGCATGAGCTTGTCGCTTGGTAATATCGAGACCAGAATCTAACATGGCTCGAAAAAGAGTAGTGGAAACCTGACAAACTCCCCCACCAACATCGAGTTCAGTTTTACCTTCTTTAATAATGTAAGCTTTGGCATAACCAGCTTCAAGACTAACTTCACCAAGGGATTTAATAAAAGAAAAAGTTTCACCTGGGGCAACTAAAATACGATTGACAATTGAAGCTCCTTTTTCAACATTAATGTTACGAGTGGTGGAAGAATGTTTAAAAGTGGAAACTCCTTTGCCTAGTAATTCTTTAATCCCTAAATCATTAACATCGCCATTTTTAATTTTTGGTTCGGAAATAGTGACGTCGATTTTAAAAGTTTTAGATTTATCTTGAGACGAAAATAGTTGATTTAAGTAATCTGAAAAAGAAGCAATTAATTTTTCTTCATTTAATTTTAAACCATTTTTGGCGGGTTGGAATGCAGTAACTTGGCTATTTTCAAATTTAAAAACAGCATCGACTGGGTCTTGATTAAAACTAGGAGCTAAATTTTTGACATATTGAGTAATTTTGTCCGAATTATAGGAACCATTAAAATCTAACCAAGAAATAATAGTGGCAGTATCAAGAGTGACTGATTTAGTATCAGCAGTTAAAATAATAGTTTTGCCTAAAAACGATTGGGCTCTGGTTTTGGCTTGATTAACTTGATCTTGGGAAGGAATGGAACCAATAGTTTGAGTAACTAAATTAATTTTTTGATCGAACTTAGCAGTCATTAAATTGTTGGTTAATTCATCGCGAACAGCATCACGATCGATACTAATACCAGTAGTTCCAAGAGTGTAAACAATTTGATTGTTTACTAGTTTTAACTCACTGGGAATGAAAGGTTTTTCAACCTGAGGAGAGAGATTATCGAGTTCAGAGTTAAGTTGGTCATTATTAAAAGAAGCATTTAAATTAAAGTTTTTTGGCTTAAAAAAGTTTCCAACATAAGTTAAAATCCCCTCGTTAAGACGACGATAAAGCATAGAATTAGCCATTTTGTTTTGGTCGATAGAAGCGGAAATTGAAGCTAAAGAAAGAGGAAATTCTTTTTGATTAGGGAGAACTAAAATGACTTGAGAAGGCAAGGAAAAATCGGCATTAAGATTGTCTAAAATTTGAGCTCGAGAAAAATGAGAATAATTTTTGGTTAAAACAAAAGTGTTGTCGGCGGTTTTGTCGTAATTAATAATAATAGGAATAATTAAAACTAAAATGGGAATTATAATAATGGCCAAAATTAGAAAAATTATTTTCTTTTTGTCCATATTATGATTTCCTATCCATGGCCTGATTGGCCAATTCATCGGCTAATTTATTAAAATCGCGACGAATATCTTGATATTTAATTGGTAAATTAATTTCGGTAATTAATTTTTGAGATTTGGCAAAAATGGGAACTAAATTAGGAGATTTAACTTTATAAATCCCCTGGAGTTGACGAATCATAAGTTGGGAATCGGCAAAAAAATTGACTTGAGTAAGTTTGTAATTAGTTTTGTTGTCTAAAATCCATTTAAGGGCGGCTAAAAGACCAGAATATTCAGCTTCGTTGTTGGTTTTGACACCTAAAAAAGTCGATTCTTGATAGATGATTTCATTTTTGTCGCTGTAAATGACCAGACCAAAACCAGAAGGGCCGGGATTTCCACGAGAACCACCATCGGTGTAAACATTAATTTGCATAAATTATGATAACAAAAATAAGAGTCTAAAGCCTAAATAAAACCTTTTATTCTATAAATAATAGAAGGGACATGAGGGCAACACCGAAAACGATAAAGAGAAGTTGAATGAGAGAATGAGACATAGGTGGATCGTGGCGATGAAGTTCAGGAATTAAATCGCTGGCAGCGAGATAGATAAAAGAACCGGCAGTAATTGGAAGTAAATATAAAGATAAAGAAGTAATTCTTGAACCGAGTAAGAAAACTAAAATAGCTCCGACAAAAGCGGAAGTGGCAGAAAGTAAATTGTAGATAAAAGCTTTGAAAGGAGACAAACCAGCATGAATTAAAATGGCAAAATCCCCGACTTCTTGAGGAATTTCGTGAAGCAAAACAGCTAAACTAGTGATTAAACCAAGTTTAAAATCGACCATAAAACTGGCAGCAATCATCATGCCATCGATAGAATTATGAACAGTATCGCCAACAGTATTTAAAACAATTAAATGTTTAGAATTATTTTCATTACAATTAATTTCATGACAATGATGCCATCTTAAAACTTTTTCTAGGACAAAGAAAAGTAACATACCACCAATAATTAAAAACGAAACAATAGTGGAATTAAGAGATTTGAAAGCTTGGGGTAAAAGATGAATAAAAGCATCACCTAAGAGAGCCCCAACCGCAAAGCTAACTAAAAACAAATTTATGGTTTCACTAGTCTTTTTTTTAGTAAAAAAAATGAATAGACCAACAAGAGAAATAAGACTAATAATTAAAATTGAAATTAAGGAAAAAATTAGGGCGGACATTGGCCTATGTTATCAAAAAAAATAGCGACTGGATAGATTGAAAAAAAATCGGTATGATATATGTGTGAACCCAGAAGAAATAATATCACCATTACCACCAAGAAGAGTTCCTTTTGAACCAGAAATTGAAGAAGAACAAAATCAAACCCCCTCTGTCACGACTGAAGTCGCTCCAGAAATTCAAAATCCACCTCAAAATCCCCCTAAAACTAAACCTAATTTTAAAAAAATAGGCATAATTGCTGGAATTGCGATTGCGGCTTTAATAATAATTATATTAATAGTTAAAGCTCTGACTGGGACTAAAACTAGTAAAGTTGTAACTTTAAACTATTGGGGTTTATGGGAAGAAGAAAGTGTGATGAATGGAATTATTGCCGAATATGAATCTAAAACTCCTAATGTAAAAATTATTTACAAAAGAAACCAAATAAGTGATTATGAAACTAGACTTAAAAACAGATTGGCAAAAACTGGAACAGTAACTACTGATGTCCCTGATATTTTTAGAATTCATAATAGTTGGATTCCCATGTTTAGTGATAATTTAGCGCCAGTTCCAGCTGAAACAGTGACAACTCTATCTTTGGCTAATGATTTTTTCGATAATTATAAAAAAGATTTGAAAGTGAATGAAAATTATATGGGAATACCATTAATGTATGACGGATTAGCTTTGTTTTACAATAAAGATTTATTGAGTGCAGCTGGAGTGGAGGTTCCAAAAAGTTGGTGGGATTTAGAAACGGCAGCTAATAAAATTACTAAAAAAAGTGCCGAAGGAAAAATAGAAGTAGCAGGAGCAGCTTTGGGTTTAGTAGATAATGTGGATCATTGGAGTGATATTGTGGGTTTGATGATGAAACAAAATGGAGTTAATTTAAATAATTTAGATACAGCTAATTTAAAAAAAGTTAAAGATGTTTTAACTTTTTATACTTTATTTAATACTAAAGATAAAATGTGGGATGCAACTTTGCCAAATTCGACTCAAATGTTTGCGAGTGGAAAATTGGCTTTTTATTTTGGACCTTCCTGGAGAATATTTAATCTTCAAGATTTAAATCCTAACTTAAATTTTGGAGTAGCGGCGGCACCACAATTACCAACTTCTGATAATAAATTAACTAATATTAATTGGTCGACTTATTGGTTTGAAGGAGTTAATAAAGACAGTAAAAATCAAGCAGAAGCTTGGAAATTTTTAGAATTTTTAGCTTCAAAAGAGGGTTTAGAAAAAACTTACCAAGCTGATTCTTTAATTAGACCTTTTGGACAAATTTATCCTAGAAAAAGTATGTCTGACAAAATTAGTACTAATGAAAAAATTAAACCATTCATAGATATGGCTGATTCTTCGACTGGTGGATATTTATCCTCTTTTACCGATGCTGGTGGAGTTAATGCCAATATGATTAAATATTTTGGTGATGCAGTTAATGGACTAGTAACGAATAGTAGTAATAGTGAAGAAATTATGACAACTTTACAAAGTGGCATAAATCAGACTAAGCAAAAATACAAGTTAACGTTTTAAAAATCCAATAAAAATATGATATTAGTAAATTTTAAGATTTATAAAGAAAGTTTTGGGGATAAAGCAGTGGAATTGGCAAAAATTTGTGCCAAAGTGGCTAAAAAAACTGGAGTAAAAATTATTCCAGTAGTTTCGGCTTTAGATGCCTACAGAATTAAAAAAGAAGTTGGGGGCGATGTATATTTGCAATCGGTTGATGCAGTGATTGAAGGGGCTAAAACTGGGTTGGGGGCGATGTATATTTGCAATCGGTTGATGCAGTGATTGAAGGGGCTAAAACTGGGTTTATCTCCCCTGTGGCAGCTAAGGAATTAAAAATTGATGGATCAATAATAAATCATTCTGAACATCGACTTAAAACAGGAACTATTAAACAAATATTAAAAGATTGGCCAAAAGATTTTAAAAGTGTGTTGTGTGTTAGTAGTTTGGGTCAAATTGATAAATGGGCCAAAAATACGACAGCAGATATTGTGGCTTATGAACCAAAAGAATTGATTGGAAGTAAGGATAAATCAGTAGCGACAGAAAAAAGCGAAACAATTAAAAAAATTGCCGAAATTTATAAAGATAAAATAGTTTTAGTCGGAGCAGGAATTAAAAGTGTGGAAGATGTAAAAGTGTCATTAAAGATGGGAGCTAAGGGAATTTTAATATCATCTTCAATTATTAAATCACAAAATCCGGAGGAAGAATTAGAGAAGCTGGCTTCAGCTTTTTAGTGTATAATTCACCTACTTATGGCATCTATTGATAATCTATTGGTATCCCTTTTGGTTGACGAAGTCGTCGGTGGTTTTATCGTCACTATTCCACCTGGTCACGTTGGTTGTATTTACAGTATGTTTCGAGGAGTTTTGAAAAATGTTTGGTATCCAGGTATGCATTTTAAAGTTCCAATTATTCATCGAGTTAAATTATTTAATGCTCAATTAATTGAATACACTGTTTCTAAAGATATTTTACTAAAAGATAATAAAGAAATTATGGGTGATGAAGTGATTAACGCCGTAACTTCCGATAACAAATTTGTGGCCGTGGAAGCAACTGTATTGATTAAACTAGACACAGAAAGATTGCCAGAAATTTGGCAAAATATTGGCGAAAATTTTATTTCCAAAGTGGTTCGACCAGTGACTCGAAGCCGAATTCGAAAAGTAATAACTAACCATACTTTAATAAAAGCACTATCAACTGATAGAAGTATTATTGAAGATGAAATTAAGAATGAATTACAAGAAACTTTAAGTTCTCAAGGACTTCATGTAGAGAATTTATACTTAAGTTCCTTAACTCCAATTGAATCTAATTTGCCACAAGAAGTGATTAGCTTGAAACCAGAGTTAGCGACCAACATTGAGATGGGAACAAGATTTTAAAAGCCGACTGATAGATAAATTTTGTTGACATTTGGAACACAAATATTCCCCTACTTAGCCACAGAAAACACATTTTTTGGGAAAAATTAAATCCAATAATTGTAATAAAACTCCTGGCAATGACACAAAATATAGGATTTTAAGCAGAAAAATTTAAATTTGGTATAATATAGACCTCTGGAGATGTATTGCATTGACGGAGTTAGAACTTTAAAAGACTGCAAGCCGACTTTGATCCATTGAGTCGTTAAACAGGGTTAAAACAAAACATGCTAAAGGTAAAACTTTTGGCGTCAATTTAGCTGAAGTTAAAGAAACTGTAAAAGGTTTCTTCCAACCAACTAGAGCTTTAGCTTTCGCTTAAGCAAGACCATTTTTTAGTTTTCTATTTTGAGGGGAATTAAAAAGTGTTAACTAAATCAAAACGCTATTATTAGAATCTCGATTTTCTAATAATTTAAGAGAGGGGTAATTCCCTCAACAATCGATACAATAACGCCTCTTGTAAATTCTAGCTGTTATTGGTGTAAGAGAGAGTTTATCTAAGCTTGTAGACGTCTTTTGTAGTCGACTTTCGGACCTCGGTTCGTTACCGAGCATCTCCTCAAATTAAAAATCCGCTTCGGCGGATTTTTTAATGGGATAAATCTAAAACTTAGGCCTTGGCGGCGAGAGTGTCAGGTTGAGTGTTTTTAGAAAGAGAAGAAAGAATTTGTTTTTTAGCAACTTCAAGATCGGTTTGGTTAACAGCCGCAATTTCTTCAGCTAAATGATTAATAGCTTGATCGAAAATAATTTGATCGAATTTAGATAAAGGAATATCTTTTTGACGTTGATTTAAGAAAATTAAAAGTTGACCAGTTTTAGTAGGATTGTTTAAATATAAATATTCTTTTAAAGAATTATTATTTTTATTAGTATAAATCGGAATATTTAGGGGTTTTTGAGTAGTTAAATCTTTTAAAAAAGCTTTGACTTCGTCTTTGGTTAACAAAAAACGAATACCGGCTTTAGAAAAATTATCGACGGGAATAGAACAAATTATTTCACTTTTACCAATATTAGTGTCTTTAATAAGTGGACCAAAAAAAACTAAATCATTTTCAATTTTTAGGATGACGTTGATTTGATCGGAATCGATAATCATGTCACCAACTTTGGCTAAATTTTGCACGAAGGAACTCCTTTTTAAAAAACTAAAATTCAAATCGTTTGAACGAGGTGTTAAACATTTGGAATGGTTAATTATACCATTTTTTAGGGGTAAAAATTTGACCTAATGTATGAGCTTTTTTATTTCTTTAGTTTTTATTTTTTCGCGCTTTTCGTACTTTCGCATTTTTCGACCAACTCCAATTTCGACTTTAAACCATTTACCTTGAGTAAAAATGGAAATAGGAACAAGCATATATTTTTGATTTCTGAAACTTATTAGTTTGGCAATTTCTTTTTGAGATAAAAGTAATTTTCTTTCGCCAGTAGTGTCGATGATTTGACCTTGGGAATATTTATAGAGAGGAATGTTTAGATTTAAAAGAATTGGCTGACCATTTTGAATTTCTACTTTAGAACTAGCAAATTGAGGAGTTTGATTACGAAGAGATTTGGCATCAGAACCAGTGAGGGCAATCCCTGCTTCATATTTGGCGATAAATTCATAGTCTCGTGATTCTTTATTGAAATGTTTCACAGATGTATTTTAACATTGAAAACCAATAATTTAGGGCAACCACAAGAGTCGCCCTTGCTACAGAATATATTAAAAATTGAGGGAGTAAATTTTTTGGTCTTGGCCAAGGACATACAAAAGTTTGTTAGCACTATCGAGAGTAATATCGGCAATTTTGATTTTGCCAAGATTGGATTTTAAAATTAATTCACCAGTTTTTTTGATGACATAAACAATTTGTTGATTATCGACAAAAGCGAGATAATCACCATCTGGAGCAACAACTAAATTAGTGGTATTAGTAAAATTTTGAGATTGATTTAAAGTGAAAGATTCTTTTTTACCACTGAGATAAGGAGTAACTTGACCAATGGAAGATAGAACCCAAATTTGACTATCGATGGAAATTGAATTGGCATTGGCGGCAGTTTTTTGACCATCTTTTAACCAAGTTTGAGCTTTGGAAAAACCAGTGGAATTTGGATTAAATTTTAAAACTGATTGATTAGTGGAATCGAGAACATAAATGGCACTGTTCCAAATATCGAAAGCAGTTGGAGTGATATTGTCCGAAGAATCGGCAAATTTAATTTTTGAAGTAATAATATTTTTGTCGAGGAGAGAAATATTATCGGAAAATAATAAATAAAATTTGGAATCGGTTAGGTTGAAATCGAGAGCTGATTTTAGTTTAGCATCGGCGGAAATTGGTTGATCAGTTTTAGTGGAAATAATTAAGGAGTCGAGACGACCATTGGTGTGATCGAGAAGATAAAGTTTTTGATCTTGAAAAATAAAACTGGAATAAGAAGCATCTTTATTAATTTGGGAAAGATCATAAAAAGAAACTTGAGGGGAAGACTCGTCCCCTGTTTGAGCTAAAAATTGATCAATTTTTTGTTGGTATAAAACTACTTCATCGGAATGAATTTTAAGTTTAGACATTTGATCGACTAAACCATTAGCGGTTTGAGCGACTGATTTAGCATCATCAAAATTAAGGCCTTTTAATTGATTAATGTTTTCAATTTTGGCATCTAATTCGACTTTTAATTTTTGATAAGAAGTTTCTGATTTTTTAATTTGACTTTGACGAATGCCAAAAAATAAACTTAAAGACAAGGCCAAAAAGGAAATTACACAAAATAAAATTTTTAGATAATAACGACGAGATTGTTGTTTACTTTGGGAGGAAGAAATATAAACTGAATCTTTTTTAAAATTAGCAAAAATAGAAGAAAGGAGAGATTTTTTTGGAGTGGTAGAAAAATTATTTTGAGAAAGATTGGTGTCTGGAGCGGGAACAATAACTTGATCTAGACTAGAAGTGATTTCTTGATCGTCATAATCAGCTTGAATAAAAGCAGCGGAAATAAATTTTTGATCGTTAAGAGAATAGAGAGAGGAAAGAAAATTTTCTTCTAAACTTTGAATTTTTGGGTCAGAAATAAAGGTTTTAATATTATCCCAACCAATTTGTTGAAAGAATTCACCAGAGGACAATAAAAGTCGATCATGGTCGTCAATAATGCCATTGATAACTTGAGGAGCTTGGTTAAAATTGTCAATTAAAATAGAAACTTGTTGATGACGTTTTAAAATTAATTTAGTGTTTCCAAAACAAAAACTGTAAAGTTGATGATTAATAACAACCACGGCCACTAAATCGATTTCGACAGTGGAAAAAACGGGGTTGGAAAGAATGGTTTCTAGTGATTGAGCTAAACTGTTGGGAATAAAAGCTTGAGGATTAGATTCAAAATAATTTTGATTAAATTCAGTAATAAGACTGTGACCAAGAGCATTTAAATCTTGATCGATTGAAGAATGAAGATTAACTAGAGCAAATAAGTGACCTTTGGAAAATTTAATTGAGGCATCGTCTGATTCATTTTCCCAATAGCGCGACCAAAAACCGCCTTCGCTTTTACCGATAAATGAACGACATATGAAATGCATTAATTAATAATACTACAAAGCAATGGTAGACAGTATAAGAAAACCGGCAAGAATGAGATGAATATAAGAAAAAATAATAATGATGGGATTAAATTTATCGATAATATTTTTGGACATAGAAAGGGTTTGACGAACCACAATTAGAGAAAAAATAAAATAAAAAAGAGAACAAAGAATAAAAAATATTTTTTGAATTAATAAAAAATAAATTAACCAATCACCAGTTAAAAAATTAGGACTCATTATTTTTTTCCTCCTTCAATTTTGACTTCGGTTTCTTCACGAAGTTCTCGAAGAAGTCTGATAACTTTTTCAGGATTTGGAACTTTTTCAAAATTAATTTGATTAATTTCAGAAGCAGTTTGAATTAAAACATCACCAAAATTTAGGAAAGTACCAAAAATACCTTTGACTGATGAAGAAACATCTTGAATCATGTCTAAATCGGCTTCGCCGAAATGTTTGTTTAACATATTGTGAAAATCAATATCAACAACTCGCTGACTAGTGACAATAAAAACATTGAAATACCAAGATAAAAATTTTTCAAAAGTATAAAGAAAAGTTAATAAAAACCAGAAAAGAGTAATTTCAAACTGATAATTGATAGGAAGAATATTTAAAAAAGAAAGATATTTAAATAAAAAAGGAATTAAAAGCATAATAGTAGCAAGAACCATCCATTTAAAATTAGTGAACCAATGTGGACGAAGAGCTAAATAAATTTCTTCATCAATATCTCTTTCAGGAAAAGTTAAAACTTTTGGATGAACTAAAAATGAAGAAAAAGGACTTTTAGTGTGACCTAAAATATCATAAATTTTTTTGGGAAAAACAATTTTTTTTGGAGTTTTTGGACTTGATTTTGGTTCTGACTCAATAACTGGCTCGTTTTTTATTTCGGGGATCAATTCAGTTTCAGTTTTTTCTTCAATAATAGGAGTGGACTCAGGATTAGATTCGACGATAAGGTCGTCAGGGGCGATAGTGTCTAAATCTTTAGAACGGTTCATTGAGATATTATATCAAGTTAAATCTATCTCGGCTATGATGCTTTGTTTTTATTCAAAATATGGAGAGAAAAATATTATTGGATTCGAAAAGGGTTTTTATTTGGGAGGCGACGGCAGCAGCATTGGCTTTTTTAGGAAGATGGAAAAAAATGTGATAAGTTGAGAGTGATTTTTGATTTAAATAAAGTTGAATAGAATAAGCAATCCAATTACTAATATAAGTTCCCATATTAGAACTGATGGTGAAAAAATTAGAATCAAAATTTTCCAGATTAGGTAAATTTAAATCAATTAAAATTGGAGAAAAAGGATAAATTGATTTGTCGTTATAAGAGTTTTTAGTTTGAGTTTCGATTCTGATTTTTTCACAAGGACTGTCCCCTAAGCCAATAATTAAATCATATTGATTACCTTGAATATATTTTCGAAAAAATTCTTGAGGATAAGAGCGAATTAGTTGAAATTTAATATCGGGGGTTTTAATTATTTTTTGTAATTCGAGTAAAGTGCGATGAGAAATATTAGTTCCCCAAGGATCTGAGAAAGCATAGATTAAAATCATTTAACGTTTTTCAACATTATAAAGAGGACCGACAATAGAAATGTTGGCGGGAGCCCGAGAATTGAAATAACTTTTCCAAGTGGAAGCATCGAAGCTAACTGAACCAGCATCACCAGAAAGAGAAACTTGAGTGGTACGACCACTACCTTTATCCCAAGAAACAGAAACAGAACTAATAGAAGTATATGGAGTGACACCACGAGTTTGTAATTCGTTTTTAACTTGATCAATACTCCAACCACCTTGATCTGGAGGCAAAAGATTATTGTTAATAGAGGAATCTTTTTGAGATAATAAAATGGAATTAACAACATCGGCAACTTCGGATGGTTTAAGCCAAGCGGATTTATTGTATTCTTTGCGATAACCTTGGGCAGCATAGAAACATGGAGAATCTTTATCATAAGCTTTATTTTGTAAATCTTCAAAAGAATTGATATCACCGGAAGTGTCGCGAGTATTTTTAGTCCAACCAGTAGATTTCCAACCAACATCGGAGGAAGTATATGTGTAACCGCCAGCAGTAGAAGCAAACCAAGCAGTAACAACTTGACCGCCTTGAGTAATAACTTCACCTTCAGTGGCCTTTACAGCTTGTTCCCATTGACCACCTTTATTACCACCTTTATACACTTGGCAAGCTTGAGTAGTACAGATTTCATTAGCACCATTATTAGTATAAGAAAGAGCGTAAGAACGAGC
>Ga0209540_10002099_pt1 | contig 14347 bp, 11 predicted proteins | sample BarGraIncu01121A_FD_184501 | JGI IMG/M metagenome (GOLD analysis project Ga0209540, IMG submission 184501) | Arctic peat soil microbial communities from Barrow, Alaska - Barrow Graham LP Incubations 011-21A (SPAdes) (version 2) | ecosystem: Environmental > Terrestrial > Soil > Wetlands > Peat... | reverse complement strand
CTTGACGATGCTCTGCTATTACGACAGTGCTCATGGCACCGGCCTCATCGTGGCCGCGAATCGCTCGTTGACGACGGACCTGTCGTTCTGCCCTGCACTGGAGCATCCTGCAGCCATGCCGGTCGGAGGCAGAGTCGAGGTCGTGTATGACGTACACGGTCTGTGCAGGCGTTCGATTTCTTCAGCTGACAACATTTTGCTCAGGCCGTGTGAAGCCCTTGTCATGGAGACGGGGACGTAGCAGACAACAGCTCGCTCTTCTCCGCGAAGGCGGGAACCCACGCCGAAAATATGCTTACGGACGCGTTGAAGCGCTACCCGGCCAGGACGCTCCGCGCAAACTCCTCCGCGCCGGTCAGGTCCTGGGCGTTGGGGTGACGGAAGCTGAAGAACAGGAACTTGCCCAGGCAGAAATAGTGCTTGCTCATCACTGGGATTCTCCGTTGCGCCAGCAGGTCCTTCATGATCCCCACCGCCATCTCCTTGTTCCCCTCGAAGCCGGTGCTGAACACTGTCACGTGTTTGACGAGGGCAGGGTCGAGCCCTTCGATGAACTTCTTGACTGATGGGTCGACGTCCTTGGCATGGATCGCTGCCCCCAGGAACAGCATGTCCACCGGTTCGCTCACGGTCGCTGCGCTGACTGGCTCCGCGACGCAGCCCGATGCGCGCGCAATCGCCTCGGCGACCCTCTTCGTGTTGCCTGTCCTGGACTGGTACACTACTCTGACACGCATGATACCTCCGTTGACTAAGTTCACATCTGGCTTCACAGTCGTATCGATGGCAAGCGCTCACGGTCGGGTTCGAATACTATCTCGTCCCCCTCAAGCGCCATACCGAATAATTTAGGAATATCTTCGCTAGACGCAAGAGTCAGGAGAGGTTGGGACGCGCTTAGGTGGAATGTGACGATTGAGCAGTGAAGCCTGCATCCGGCGCTAGTGTGCAGATCTAACCGCACACGAGAAGCTGATAGAAGACGAAACGCCACAACGGTGCGCGCAGAGCTGCATTGTCGGTCCGCAATATTTCAGTGATGCGTGTATCACTTGGCCAATTCGGATTGAGGGCGAAGTAGCAGCGTGTCAGATCCTGGTTCTTCGACCAGACGTATGCAGAAGGGTCTTATCTCAGAAATGGCTACGCCATGTCGTCTGCAGGCATCGAGAACGATGGGGTATGTTGGAAGACCGTGTCTTTTCCGTGCGTCGACACAACGCGGTCGACCGCCAGTCTGGCCGCTTTTGCCCGTCGATTGCCGTTGGAATACGTGACGTGGAGGGCGACCGCCAGTTCTCTTGCCGTTGAGATTTCAGCCCGCTGCACTCCGTCGTAGTAGCAGGGAACAAGACGACGTTCCTCTGGCTCGAACAGATAAGCTATTAGCCCATTCAAATACCCGCGTACATAGGCGGAGTCGAAGTAGTTGCCGTGCGATCTCATTTGATCCGCCACTTTCTCATACCTTTGAGCAGCCCTGAGCACCTTCTGTTTGCAGAGGGAGTAGCCGACCGTCACTTGGCGACCAAGATAATCGACGGCATCCAAAAGGCCATCTTGATAGGATAGGCAGTAGACCACTAGCGGGTTCTTGTCCATTGGAAATCGGTCGGCTGTAAGCAGGTGTTTCTTTCGTACGGATTCGCCCCAAACGAGGAAGTGTGCGAAATACGATTCAGAGAACATGCAGCCTTTCGCTGCAACTGCCCTGCGCAATAGATGGATGAAATGCGCACCTCCGGTATGAATTGGCGTGAGTCCCAGTTGTTGCCACCTGGGATCATCGGCGGCGTCTGGAGTGACGACGTACGCGGGTTGACTGAATGGTGCAATGCCGCGGCACACGTCATCCCATATTTGGAGGAAATCAGGATCACGAAGAGAGTACCCAGTAAACACGATAGTGTTCTGAGCAAGCAGCAGGCGTAGTTGGGCCCCGAGAATTCCATGCGCCAGTTCATCACTCCGCTTCGAATAGTCATTCGATGTCAGTACAAGTGTTCCCAGGTTTGATGCGGTGCCGTGGATCTTGAGAACTTTCCTTGGCACTTCGTCCCAGAAGGCCATGTCGCTGTCATAGACGAAAGGAGTCATGCGGGCATAGCGTTCGAAGTAGTCATCCCAATTCGTCGTGATTACCGTTTGCAGGCAGGGAGTGACTGACACTTCGCGATGAAAAGATGTGGCCTCGTTGAGCAGGCTCGGCCACCGCTCGACGTAGTCCAGTCGCTGCCTCACGCTCCTGATAAGCGCCTTGCGGTCATGGGTGTCTTCATACTCCTGCATCAAGGCTGGGAATGGAAGAGTACAGTTCGCGATACCGAGAGAGTCTGCTATGTCCGAATACAGACTCCAGGAGCCCCCCATGAGGTTGAGGTGCTCCGTGCTGGCGCCTGCGCCAGCAAAAATGACCACGTTCTCCACATGCTCTAGGATTTGGTCTGGAATCTGCACATCTTGATTACATGAACAGATTGGGCACATCACTTGTTGACCACCGCCGACGCCATCCCTCACGACGACAGGACTCGGTTTCCTTGTGCTCTTCATTGTTCAAACTGCCGGATAGGCACTCGGAGTTCCAGTGTCACTGACAACGACGTTACTTCTTGTCCTCTGGGGGACAAGGGTCATGTCCATGACTGTCTGACTGTGATATCTTCCCATCCAAGTTGTGGATCACGAGTTCCGTTCCCTGGTTTCGGCTGATCTCGCGTGCAGCCTTCTCCGCTTCTGCCTTCGTGTCTGTGTGCTTGGATGCTCTCTGAGCGTTGTCTTGCTTGATGTTCCAGCCACCATTAGGGTCAGGTACTACGTGCGTGTGTTTGACTAGCATATTCCCTCCTTGGATAGATGTCTGACCGTTCTTGACCGATTCCGCAATGCCGCTGTCACTACTGTGCAAGAAGTCCCTCCAAATCGGCAGGGTTGAATGAGACCGCCCAGCGCCAGGATCCCAGGCCGCCATGCCCATTGACAGCCTTGACCCATTCGTCCAGTGCTGCGTGTTTTGCCTTATCCTGCTCGGTCAGCTGACCCTTGACTTCGAGCACGAGCATCGACTCGTTTGCCAGCCGGATCAGGTAGTCGGGGCGATACTTGTGAACAACCCCTTGATACAGGTAGGACACTTCGAACCCGAGATGATCATTCTTCGCCCAGGCCACCACGTGCTCGTCATGGTCCAACTTGAACGCTTCGCTTGCCTCCCATGCACTATCGTAGACACAGAGGTTGATCTGCGAGCGTGCTGTCGGATGGCATGGTTTGCCTGTGTACCAGGTCGGCATGTCGGCGGTGGAGCGCAACGGGTGTTCCGGCGGATCGAAAACCGGGACGATATTCTCAGCGTTCTGGAAGCGAATTGCCTGCCAGATATGATTGACTATGAGGCTCATATTGACCGCCAGAAGGATGCGCCTGTGGGCGTCACTAGTTCTGAACAGGTCTGGCTCGAGTATGATGCGGTCTGAGTCGAGAAAGCGCTCGACGATGCGAATGATCTGTGCCAGCAGGTACTGTTTGTTACCTCGCCAGTCCTCGGGTCGCAGTTGCTCGAAAATCTGGGCCGCTACCGTAAAGACGATCTTCTGAAGACGGAATTGATCGGCAAGTCCGCGCAGGTCGATTTCCGTCAATCTCGTGACATCAGGTTTGCCGTCGATGATGGGGGCCAGCTCCGCGATAGTTGGCACCATGGATGCGTCAAGAGAGATGAGATCAACCTCGTGCAAGTCCAGCGTCAGTTCTGGTCGCAGGACGTGGTCTACGCGAATAACATTCGGCCACGTGATCTCGAACGCTCTGCGCTCGGGCATGACCTCAACGCGCGCCTTGGGGCTGGGTGGAGGTGGTGCGATACTGTCATCAGATTCGTGCGGCAGGAACGAGAATGGGATACCGAAGATATTAACGTATTCAGGCTCGAACAACCCTGACTCAGGGTTCACATCGTAGGACGTTCGTCTCAGCCCACGACCCACGACCTGCTCACATAGCAGCTGACTTGAAAACGCTCGCAACCCCATGATGTGCGTGACAGTGCGAGCGTCCCAGCCTTCGGACAGCATGCCGACGGAGATGACGTTCTGGATTTGTTCACCCGGCTTCCCGGGTTGCCCCACCGTATTGACCTGCTCCCGCAGCCACTCGGCTTGCTGCTTCCTGGTGAGCGCGGGACGCTCTTCCTTATCTTCTTCATCCGAGGTACTGGTCTCGGTGTCCACCATTACCGCTTGGCTCTCGGCCTGATTGAGCACCGCGCTGTCGATGCGGAGCATCTTGTCCGCGCTACAGATCTCAGGAATCAGCACCAGGTCGTTCTGAAAAGCATGTTCGATGCGTGCGGCAGTCTCAGTACGATTGGCGACGGTAATCATGACCGGAGGCGTCGGGTAACCGGTGGATTGCCATCGGCGTCGCGTCTCCAGCCAGTCCTTCGCCAACAGGTAGTAGGCCTGGGTGACAAGCGTGGGGAGCGGTTCTTGTGGCTCGGCTTTGCGATTCAAGTCGTCGGCCACATTGGGGTAGATGTGATAGAGCTTGGATCGGTAGGTGGTAGCGTCTGGGACGCCGTCGTCGCGAATGACAACACGTGGGGTTTTGACCAGTCCGGACTCGATAGCGTCGTTGAGCCCGAAATCGCTCACGATCCAACTGTAGAGTGCTTCCTCCGAGTTCTGCTTGCCACTGGGAGAGAAGGGGGTTGCAGAGAAGTCAAAGCAAGTGAGGATGCCACGGGCACGCTGGATGCGGTCCAGTCCGCCGATCCATTTGGTAGCCTGCTCAAGTTCGTCCTTGTTGACATTCTTGGCCTGAGCCGCAGTGTTGACGCGCCAGGCGTGGTGGGCCTCGTCGTTGATGACCACGATGTTGCGTCCGGCAGCGATTTCTCCCAACACCTCACGCACATATGCTTCATCGCTCTTCGGACCACGCTTGTCGACCGACTTCTTCTTGGCCAGCTGCTCCACAGACTCCCAATCGAGTGCCTGCCAGTTTCGGATGCGGACGCGCGCCTCGCGTAGACGTTCCCGCAAACCGACTGGGATAATCTCAAACTCCTCGTAGTAGTTGCCTGGACCGGTAGGCATGAGAACCTGCAACCGTTCACGGACAGTCAATCCTGGCGCTACAATCAACACGTACTTTGAGAACCGTGGGTCCTGTGGGTACGTCACCTTGTTGAGAACCTGCCACGCAATGAGCATCGCCATGACGATCGTCTTCCCTGAACCGGTGGCCATCTTGGAACACAGACGCTGAAACGCTCCACCGTCCGATGGAACATCGATACCCACCCGGGTGCTGTCTGGAGCCTCACGCAGCCAGATGAGCGTTTCGATCGCTTCCAGTTGGCAGAAGAAGAAACGTTTCTCACGTAGTTCGGTGTTGCACCAGTGTTCCAGAAGGGAACGCGTCACGCTCGTGACTCCTGGATATCCTTGGTCGCGCCATTCCTTGATACGTGGGCGAATGGCGTTGACGAGCGGAATCTCGTGGAATTCGCCAGGGTCGTCGAACGTCTTGGACGTGGCGGACGCACGAATATATCCTGCCGGTCGCCTGCCTGAAACGCGTGAGAATAGCTTCGTCTGGTGGTCGTACAGCCAGTGTTCTTTCGGCTCTTCGTAGGGTGAGTTGATGATGAGCTGGTCAATGGAGGATTGCGCCATTACTTGACCTCCAGCAAGCGCAGACTCTCGATTCCCCGGTCATCCACGATCTTGACGGCCACACACTTGTGTTCACCAGGCCCAAACGGGAGCGAAGTTGTTCCACGGTATCTCTCGATCAGGTCCGGGTCGACGTCTGCTTTCAGCGTGCGGGCCAGCCTCGACCACCCCTCGTTGTCGCCTGCCATGGGGAAGAAAACCTGGCGGGGGAAGAGACTGCGACCATCATAGTCGGGGTCCAGCATCCACATCGCAATGCGGTCTGAACCGCCGGATTCGATCTTGCCAGTGCGTGTGTTGTAGTAGTCGAACCCGTTCACTTCGACGCGCAGTTTGCCTTTGTCACTGCCGTCCTTGATCGTTGTCAGGTGCACGTCAGGCTGGCCAATGAGCCAGAAACTATCGTCACTGGCACGTTTCTTCTTCAAGTCCTCAGTCAGCAGATCGGGGTTCATCTGCACCTTGAGAAGAGTGACGCCCGGCCAGTTGGTTTCGTCGATGTCACGCGCTGCCTCAGGATCGAACTGGAACGCAGCAAACACAACGAGGCTTGGGCGGGGCGCCAACTTCTGGGCTTCCAGAACCGCGTGCTCGACGAGATTCTTGGCGAGGGGCGCATGCTCGGGTCCAAAGCAGACAACGACGCGTTGCCCTCCTTCGGCAGCTCCCTCGCGGATGTTTGCAGCGCCGCGATCGTTCGGTCTTGTTTCACCGTCAACTTGCAGGAAACGTGTACCAGGGAGCGGTTCAAGTCGTGAGAACAATATGTACTGCCCATTTTTTCCACGAATGCCCGTTTTGAGCAGTTGGTCACGCCACTCTGCCTGGCGTTGCGTTTCACCCATCCGGGCAATGCCGTTGTCAACCATCTTCAGGCGTTCGTCTGGACCAATGGCGTCCGGCGATTTCACGGTAGGTGCGGGGACTGCCTCCACTGTGAAGGGTCCAGTAACACGGACACGCGAGCTGTCAATGAGCGGCTGGTCGTACAGGGTTTCCTGTTCGGCAGACCGCTGGATGACAGCATCTAGTGCCGTTTGCATCTTGGTTCGACAGGTCCAGAAGAGGGCAAGAGACTCGCGAGCCTTTCCTGGCCATTTTTGCGCAGGTTCGCGCGGTACTTCCCACTCCTTGAATGCTGTACCTGCTGCCTTGTTGAGTGCAGCCAGGGCCTTCTCGATGGCTGAGTGCTGCTCTTCGTAGATGCGGTCGATCTGAGGATTGTTGGCAATGGACTTCAGTGTGATGTGCGGGACCGTCTTGTACTTGAGTCCGCTGCCGATGCCCTCCTGTGGTTGTGCAAGGTCGTAGTAGTCGAAAGAAGCAGTCATCAGGCGTTGCTTGGCTAGCGTGGTAGCAACCTGCGATGTGTCGCAGGTGATCCATCGCCTGCCCCACTGTTCGGCAACAAACGCGGTAGTGCCAGAACCACACGTGGGATCGAGTACTAGGTCGCCTGGGTCTGTGCACATAAGCATACAGCGCTGTACGACAGTCGATGTAGTCTCTACGACATACCGCTTCTGTGATGCAAAACCGGCAATCCCCGTATCGCTCCAAACGTTGTCGATCGGGCTAGCAATGCTGTCGTCGAGGAACCTGACATACTCAAGAGTAGAACCTAGAACCTCAACGCGGCCCGCCCCGAGAAGCCGCCCAACCCCAAGGGGATAGCTAGCCTTCCAGTGGCTTGAGGAATTCGGCCGGTACACTGTTCCTCGGAAAGCGACGGGAGTATCGCTCTGTGTGCCACCTTGGCCAGTGAAATCTCCGAGACGGAATGCCCTGGCTTTCGGCGGAAGCTCAAGGGATCCATCACGTTCCTCTCGCGACATTGCTCGGCGTGTTCCGTCGGGCAGTTCCACATAGTGGTAAGCGCCGACCATGGCCTCGTTCGCATCCTTCAGTTCCATGAGTTGATGGTACTTGGCTTTGTCGATATCCTTGGCGTACCACAACAGTGCATCACCCATGCGACTCAACAGACGTGTGGGAAAACCGCCGGTCTTGCGGAAGAAGATAGTGCTGACGAAGTTTGTTTGGCTGAAGACTTCGTCCAAGAGGTCCCTCACCTTGTGTTCGTTGTCGAGAGAGATTTGTACGAAGATGCTGCCCGATTCTGTGAGCAGTTCGCGGGCCAGTAGGAGGCGATCCCGAAGATACGTGAGGTATGAGTGAATGCCCAACTCCCAGGTGTCACGGAAGGCCTTGATCATCTCGGGTTCCTGCGTCAAGTCCTCATCCTTGCCGTCCGTGACATCACGCTTATTCACGAAGGGCTGGAAGTTGGACCCATATCTAATGCCATAGGGAGGATCGATATAGATTGCCTGGACCTGGCCAGCCATTCCTTCCTTCTGTAGCAGGGAGTTCATGACCAGGAGAGAGTCGCCGGCAACCATACGGTTGGACCACCCGTGGCGGTGCTTGTAGAACTCAACCGCTTCTCTCAGAGGGGGGTTCTCCGACGATGAGGCAAACAACGACTCTTCCTGTTCTGTTTGCCTCCGACTCCTTACAGCCTCAATGATGGTACGTGGGTCGATGCGCTCATGAACATGAAGCGATACGGTCGGCACCTCGATGACGTATGCTCTGCCTTCCCTGCCCAATTGAGGTACGGTTCCTGGCGGCGCTTCAGCTCATCGAGAGCAGCCCTCGCTTCCTCAACCGTCTGCGCGGCAAGTCCGTTGTCGATGATTGTCTCGACTTGGCTGCGCTGTGAATCGAACTGCAGCGCCGGGTCGATATGTGGGTCGTATGCATACTTCTTGGCAGGTTCCTCGGGTTCCGTGGTGACCAGACCTGCCGGTGGATTGTTTGCCCGTTCCTTGTCCGTGTGCTCGTACTGCTCAATGTCCTTGTTGCTCGGGTTCGCCGTCTTTCGCATGTGTCCCCCTCCAACAAAACAGGTGTCGGCTCCGGCAGAGAATCTACTGCTTCAGCCAACCCTCCTTGTCCCATACTTCGTGCGTGACAAACCTAAGCGCCTCACTGAAACGCATAGTCTCAAAGTGAAACACCCTTTCAATGAAAGGGCCCAAGATTTCGTGGTAGCGATTTTTCATCTGTTCCTCGGGGTCGAATACCCAGAATCGCCTGATTAAGGGATGATCCTGTCCTGACAGTCCGTTCGCCAGCAACGCCTGGAACACTTGGTCCGTCTTGGGCATGGAGTATCCCATGACGAAGATGTTCGCCGCCTCCGCAAGTTCAGCTGCAGCGCCTCGCCATGTGGCTGCAAGGATCCAGTCCTTGGCGGCCATCTTGTTCCAAGTCGGTGCACAGATGAATGGATCTTCAGTCAGTGGGGCTTGGCATTTTGGGCACTTCTTCGACGCCATCTGGTGCGAGACTGCCAGTTTCACCGGTTCCCTGTTGTCAGAATCGCTCAGCCACGGGTTTCGGATGGTACCTGGGAAGATTGACCTAACGGAGACCGTCACAACCTCTTTGCACTGAGGGCATCGAGTCCAGTTGGTGGACCCGTGGAGCTTCAACAGTCTCGCACCATCCCCGCTGTTTGAAAGACCATAGTTGACCCCCAGGCCCCGATCCTCAAGCGCATAGTCAAGTGCGCAGTCGTAGTTCAGCGTGATGATTGCCGGTTTGTGCCGAGGGGCGCTTTTCGACACCAAGCTAGCCAGTGCCGCATATGAGTCTGGTGCCTCGATATGACGTTCCATCTCTCCTGATCCCGAAACAGGGAAGTTGATGCTGGACTCGAGTGTGTGGGCGATGAGTCGCCTCAATCCACCACGAAGGCTGTCGATGTTTAGACCAGGACGGCAACTGAGTCCTCCTGTCATTTCGGCCATCTCCACGACGCCCAACAGGTCTTCAATGTTCGTGGGCGTGAAGGCTATGCGGGATACCATGTCCCCCATAGACCGAGCAGCTTGGAGCAGACTCTCCCGTACTGGTCGTAGGTCCTCCGGGATCTGCGATTCATCGAGATCCTCAATCGTTCTAACGAATTCGCTCATGACAGGAGCGCCTGCCTCTTTGGAGGCTCCTGCACCTAGTATGAAAACCGTTTCTGCCATTCTCTGCCCCCTTCAGGTCGAGCTGAGGTTCTGGCTTTCTCGTATTGATCACTCATAGGATACTCGATTTGTGCAGTAGACAAACTATTACCCGAATCTGCTTGACAGACTACACCATCACGGTAGAACGTTACTAGAAGGTAGATGGTCGATTCGAGGAGGAGAGCATATGAGCAACATCACAGAAGAACAGCTGCCCCAACAATTCCGAGCGATTATCGATGCTCAAGTCAAGCTCTATGGAGAAGCCAGAACGATCACGAATCAGAATGACATCCCAGAGGCAGACTACATCCCACTGGACGACAAGAAACACTGGCTCCACATACCAGACGTTATTTGCGTGTACATCGACATGAAGAACTCGACTGGACTGTGTGCCAACTGGAGCGAAAACCTAGTGGCGAAGGCATATCAACTGTTTACGCAAACGGCGGTAGAATTGCTGAATGAGTTCGGGGCGGCATACATAGACGTTCGAGGCGACGGCGCATTTGGGCTCTTTGACAGAGATAGGCCATACCATGCAATGGCGGCAGCTATTACCTTCAGGACGTTCGCCGAGAAAGACTTCACTGCCGTAGTCAGTCGCGATGCCGGCGTCGACGTTGGGACACACATCGGGATTGACCAAAGAACTCTGCTCGTGCATCGCATTGGCTTGAGGCGATCTGGAGGTCGTACCGACCGCCAAAACGAGGTATGGGCAGGCAAGCCAGTAAATATGGCTGCGAAACTTGCGTCTGTCTCAGTTGATGGCGAGATACTCGTGTCTGACAGGTTCTTCGCCACGATACCGGACGACCTCGTTCGACTCTCCTGTGGATGTCCCAGTGGCACCAAGAGTGAACTCTGGACTGACGTAGATTTGTCTGGAGACAACCGCTTCGACTTTGATGTGGCACATTCACTCAAGACCAAGTGGTGTCCAGTACATGGGGAACAGTACTGCACCGACATCCTTGCCCTAGATGGAAAACCAGCATGACAGAAACCGACCTCTTGAAACAACTGAAGGACATCTCAGCCAACGTCAACAGTTGGGTAGCCTTTGCGGAGGCGAAAAATGGTGCTCTGCTCGCTCTTGACAGCGGTCTTGCCTTGGCGATAACCAGCATCGTACTGGATCGTTGCATGTCAGACCCGATGTTGTGGTACTTCTACAGCGCTATCAGCTTCACGGTGGTAAGTCTCTTGGTGGTTCTACTGTCGTTTCTTCCACAGTCTCATCCTTCTCAAGGGAAACCAAGGTCGGTCTGCGAGCAGGATAACTTGTGGTTCTATGGCGATATCGCGCAATACGATAGCCAATCGTATCTTGAGGCACTTAGAATGTCCATTGCAGAGACAGACGTGCCAGAGAATCGGCTATGCGTCGATCTTGCCGGCCAAGTCATAGCCAACTCGAGGATTGCTGTTCGCAAATATACCTACTTCAGAGCTGCCATCTGGCTGCTGATGGCGGGAGTTCTGACTCCTCCAATCGGTATCGCTGTATGTGTGTGGGTCAAGCGTAGGAATTCCTAGCTTGATGGTGTTGACAGACGTTGCAGCTGCAGAGTGACGACCAGACGATCCGATTGACGGGAAAGCTGCCTAACGGCAGCCCGATCGATGTCGCTAGTCCTTGCAGTTTGTGTTGTACCAGGCTTCCATGGCCAAATTGATAACGTTGCCTTGGTAGCAGTCCCGATCGGCGTTCAGTTCGAGAAGCCCCTTGTTGTTGTCATCTAGGTTGTCATAGAATACTCGAGACACCATAATCTCTTTGTCCAACCAACTACTATTGGCATAAGCAGCAAGGTGTGATGCTTCGTTTACTACTTCCCCTATCCAGACTACATCGTTGATCTGGCTCCCACTATACCCTGCTTTTGCCATGAGGGCTCGACCGTAGGCGACCCCAATGCCAACAGCAATTGGCTCGATATCGTGCATCCGAAGTTTGTAGTTCAATGTCTTGATTAGCGATGCAAGAGTAAAAGCCACGCTGAACACATGGTCAATGTTGGTTTGGTAGGGGGTATTGAATACTCCAGAAACGCAGTCTCCGACTATGCTGACCTCCGCACACAGTAGATTGCCGCTTGCCACGGCAACACACTCAGAAACATATGCCCTGTATAACTTCGCCAAAGTCGGCCTCTTGTACTTGCCCGCGAGTTCAGAGGACTTGCGGATGTCAATGAATAGTGCCGAGCAATTGACGTAGAACCCGTTCCTGAACGTCAGTTGCGACCGTGCCGGAATTGAGTTGGCATCTTCGTAATTGGTGTCACTTCCACTGAGGATCTCGTCGATTCGATCGAAGCTCTTCAAGAAATCGTAGGCGATGTACTTACTCTCCACTGTAGCCCCCCATTTGCCATTCTTCGTACAGTCGCTCTGTCCATCAGCGCAGCGCTAGCGCGGGTGACATAATCGGTTCAGGTTCTGTCTATTGTGAACAAGACGTGCACGGTACTGCTCTCAATATGTCTGTCTCGGTACGAGCCGGGCTGACGCACCCTCGCGCACGGCCTGCCCTCCCTCATCACTTAAACGGTCTAGTGAGACAGGAACGTCGAACCCGGTGTCATCACCTCAAACGACATACCAGATAGTCTAGGAATATCTTCCCAAGACGCCAGAGCCAAGAAAGGTTGGGACGCGCTTAGGGGGAATGTGACGACGGTCCCCTGCCTGGCGTATGCCATCGGACTGCCGTCGTTGGATGCGAAAAAGGCCACAGGAATTCCCTTGGAGTTATCATGTTATAGTAATGAGGCATCTGAATGCGTTCGTTGTCTCAACGTGATCTGGGCAGAGGTGGAGGAACGATGAAAAAAGTGATAGTTGTCCTGATACTGATTGTGGTTGCGGTCTCGTTGACTGCATGTAAGGGTCGTGAACCTGTGAGCTTCGAGGAGTTGCTCTCTCCCTACAATGACATCGGCCATGTGCGTGCTCGTGACGTGGAGAGCATCACACGGGGAATGACGTACCGGCAGATCATCACGCGACTTGGTGCCACGCACGACATGGGCAGCGGTCTCCACATTGCGGTGTATGTTGTAGATGACAAGGAGAACCTTTACTTTTCCGTGGCTGACCCGGACCTTGCCTGCACGAAGAGTGGAACAGAGCTGTTGCAGAGTGCTCAGCCTATCGTCGACGAGAGTGACAAGATCGGCATCAGGGACGTCGTGACGATCCAGTAGAGAAGCATCAGAGTCCTCCTCGCGGCTCATTTGAGCCGCGCGGATAATACTCGATCTGGGTGAACGTTACTTATTCCAGTGCGGATTGACCGGTGTAGAGCTGGAAGTACCGACCTTTTTCAGCGACCAGGCTGTCATGGTTGCCGCGCTCGACGATTTCACCATGCTCCAGGACGATGATGGCCTTGGCATGACGGACGGTCGAAAGGCGGTGGGCGATGACGAATACGGTTCTGTTTTCCATGAGCGCGTCCATGCCCTGCTCGATCAAGCGTTCAGTCCGTGTGTCAATGGAACTCGTTGCCTCGTCGAGAATCATCACGGGCGGGTCGGCGACATAGGCGCGCGCGATCGAGAGCAGCTGGCGCTCCCCCTGGGACAGGTTGCTACCATCTCCTGTGATGATCGTGTCATATCCCTGTGGCAGGCGGCGGATGAATGAGTCGGCGCTGGCGCGCTTCGCGGCCAGCCTGCATTCGTCGTCCGTGGCATCCAACCGGCCGTACCGGATGTTGTACATGACGCTGCCGGTGAACAGGTGGGTATCCTGCAGTACCATACCAAGGGAATGGCGCAGATCGCTCTTGCGGATCCTCTTGACGTCGATGCCGTCATAGGTGATGGTTCCTTCCTGCACGTCGTAGAATCGATTGATCAGGTTCGTGATGGTCGTCTTGCCCGCGCCGGTCGAACCGACGAAGGCGATCGTCTCGCCGGGCTTTGCGTACAGCGAGATGTTCTTGAGGACAGGGGTCACCCCATCATATGAAAAGGTGACACGGTCAAACCGGACATCTCCTTTGAGAGGCACAAGAGTGTGACCATTGTTTCCTGGGACACTCCACGCCCACTCATTGGTCTTAGTGCCCTCCGGAGCCTTGACGACAGTGCCATCTTCTGTACCATCTTCCGCGTACGTGACATTCACAAGCGTAACTGTTCCGTCATTGACCTCGACCTGCTGATCCATGACCTCAAAGATGCGTTCTGCGCCTGCGAGAGCGGCGAGTACAACGCTCAACTGGTTTGTGGCTTGGTTGATGGGTTGGGCAATCTGGTAGGAGTACTGAAGGAAAGCGACCAGTGAACCGGTGTCGAGACGACCGGAAATAGCGAGGACGCCGCCGACGATCGCAACCGTCGCATAAAGGATACGACCGAGGTTTCCCATAATGGCCATCACCACTCCAGACAGGAAGGTTGCAGTGGTAGCGGATGAACGGTATTTGTCATTGATACCCGAGAATTCGCTGCTGGCTACCTGTTCATGTCCAAACACCTTAACAACCTTGAGACCATCCACCATTTCCTCGATGTAGCCGTCGAGGGCACCCAGGGAACTCTGCTGCATCCGGAAGAAGACGGTGCTCTTCTTGCTCACACTGACGCTCAGGAAGATCATAAATGTCAGGATCACAGCGGC
>Ga0209540_10002097_pt1 | contig 14356 bp, 8 predicted proteins | sample BarGraIncu01121A_FD_184501 | JGI IMG/M metagenome (GOLD analysis project Ga0209540, IMG submission 184501) | Arctic peat soil microbial communities from Barrow, Alaska - Barrow Graham LP Incubations 011-21A (SPAdes) (version 2) | ecosystem: Environmental > Terrestrial > Soil > Wetlands > Peat... | reverse complement strand
CATACAGCAAGGTTTGTTTTTCAAATGCTTTTACTACCTCGCGGGCTTCGGTTTTATAAGCAGTTTCCAGATGAGCAGTAATGTTCAACACGCGCTGTCCGTCGGAAACCGGAATCAGGATATTTTCGTATTGCTGTCCTTTTTGTTCGTACACCTCTTTGATAACCGGAAAAGCTATCGAAGCCAGTTTTTCCATTTTGCGTTTAAAAGTACTCAGGGCAGCTTCGGCCACTTTTTCGCTTAATACAGCAACTCTGGCACTATTAAATTCCTCTTCGGTAAAAGGAGCATCCATGGCAAAAACTTTCAGCAAGTCTTCTTCCATTAGCTCATAATCACCACTGTTACGGGCATTTTCCACTATACCGTCGGCCGTATCGTAAATCATATTGGTAATATCCACGCCAATGCGTTCGCCCATCAATGCGTGGTGACGTTTTGAGTAAACCACCTCACGTTGCGAGTTCATTACATCATCGTATTCCAACAGATTCTTGCGTCGTCCGAAGTTATTTTCTTCCACTTTTTTCTGAGCACGTTCAATAGATTTCGAAATCATGGAGTGTTCAATCATTTCGCCCTCTTCAAATCCGAGTTTATCCATAATGCCCGAAATACGTTCCGAACCGAACAAACGCATCAAATCATCTTCGAGTGAAACGTAGAAAATAGACGAACCCGGATCACCCTGACGTCCGGCACGTCCGCGCAACTGGCGGTCAACGCGTCGACTTTCGTGGCGTTCGGTACCGATAATGGCCAAACCACCTGCATCTTTTACTTCCTGAGTCAGCTTAATATCCGTACCACGACCAGCCATGTTGGTAGCAATGGTAACCGTTCCTGTGTGACCTGCTTCAGCTACAATTTCGGCTTCGCGTTGGTGCAGTTTTGCATTCAATACATTGTGTTTAATCTTACGACCGTTGAGCATGCGGCTCAATAGTTCGGAAATTTCCACCGAGGTGGTTCCGACCAGTACCGGGCGACCGGCAGTTACCAGCTTATCTATTTCGTCAATAACCGCTGTATATTTTTCGCGCTTGGTTTTGTATACGCGGTCTTCCATATCAATACGGGCAATGGGGCGATTGGTTGGAATAACCACCACATCCAGTTTATAGATGTCCCACAACTCACCGGCTTCCGTTTCGGCAGTACCTGTCATCCCCGAAAGCTTATGATACATGCGGAAGTAATTCTGCAAGGTAATAGTAGCAAATGTTTGTGTGGCAGCTTCGATGGTAACGCGCTCCTTGGCTTCGATAGCCTGGTGCAAACCGTCGGAATAACGACGACCGTCCATAATACGTCCGGTTTGTTCGTCCACAATCATTACTTTATTTTCCATCACCACATACTCCACATCTTTTTCGAAGAGCGTGTATGCTTTCAGCAATTGGTTGATGGTATGAACGCGTTCCGATTTTACAGAATAGGCCTGAAGAATTTCGTCTTTCTGCGATTGTTTTTCCTCTGTCGAAAGCGATTTGTCTTTCTCCAGTTCGGCAATCTCGCTACCCACATCGGGTAAAACGAAAAACTGAGCATCGTCGGTATTATCGGTTATCAAATCAATACCCTTATCGGTAAGTTCGATGGTATTGTTTTTTTCATCAATCACAAAGAAAAGCGGATCGGTGGCAACGTGCATATTGCGGTTGTTTTCCTGCATGTAAAACTCTTCAGTTTTCAACAGCAAAGCTTTCATGCCTTGCTCACTCAAGTATTTAATCAACGGTTTGTTTTTAGGCATCCCCTTGTATGAGCGAAACAGTGCCAATGCACCTTCTTCTTGTTCCTTTTTATCTTCCGACTTCAATAAGTTACGGGCATCGGCCAGATATTTGGTAGCAAGTGTTTTTTGTTTATCTACCAGGCGTTCTACTTTAGGTCGAAGGTCTTCGAATAACTGGTCTTCGCCTTTGGGAACAGGTCCGGAAATAATCAATGGAGTACGTGCGTCGTCAATCAACACCGAGTCAACCTCATCCACAATAGCATAATTGTGCTTGCGTTGTACCAGGTCCAGTGGGGCAGTTGCCATATTGTCACGCAGGTAGTCAAAACCAAATTCGTTATTGGTACCAAAGGTAATATCGGCCATATAAGCCTGACGACGTTCTTCCGAATTCGGACGATGCTTGTCAATACAATCTACAGTTAAGCCATGGAACATATACAGTGGTCCCATCCATTCCGAGTCACGTTTCGACAAGTAATCATTTACCGTTACCACATGAACACCATTGCGGGTTAATGCATTCAGGAATACAGGAAGTGTAGCTACCAGCGTTTTTCCTTCACCGGTCCCCATTTCCGAGATTTTACCTTTATGAAGTACCACACCACCAAACAGCTGTACATCGTAGTGTACCATTTCCCATTTAATCAGGTTACCGCCGGCAGTCCATTGGTTTTTAAAATGAGCTTTGTCTCCCTGAATACTGACAAAATCGTACTTCGTAGCTAGTTCGCGGTCAAAATCAGTAGCAGTAACTATGATTTCGTCATTTTCGGTTAGTCGGCGAGCTGAATCTTTCATAATGCTAAATGCTTCGGGTAGCACTTCATCAAGTACTTCTTCGTATTTAGCGGTAATTTCTTTTTCCAGTTTATCAATTTCAGTATAAACTTTCTCGCGAAGATCAATTTCAGTATCTTCTATGCTTGCTTTTAATTCTGCAACACGGGCAACTTCGGCCGCTACATAATCCTGAATACGGGTTTTAATCGTTTCAGTTCTAGCACGTAATTCATCGTTACTAAGCGCGGATATTTCACCATAAACGGCTTTTATTTTATCTACATAAGGCGTGATCTCTTTCAAATCGCGTTGCGACTTGTTCCCTAGTATTTTCCCTAAAAAGTCATTAAATCCCATTACTTCAGTTTTTTATATAATTGTATTATTCTATATCTACCTGTTTTGTCAGTTTTTCAGAAAAAGACTGACAAAGATACTATTTTTTCGTTTCAAAATCGACCAAAGCCGTCTATTTATTCAGTAACATTATTAAAACAAAAAGCGCTCCAAAATTCTTTGAAACGCTTTTTTATACATTGTCAGTTGAATGTCTGATTAAGTATTCATTCCACCGCAAACATGGATAACTTGTCCGCTAACATAACTGGATAAGTCCGAAGCAAGGAACAAAGTTACTTTTGCTACTTCGTCAGGACTACCACCACGACGCAATGGAATAGTTTCGTTCCATTTAGCACGTTGTTCTTCTGTCAGGGCGTGTGTCATTTCAGTTTCGATAAAGCCCGGTGCAATAGCATTGGCACGGATGCCGCGAGAACCAAGTTCTTTGGCTATCGATTTGGCCAAACCAATCATACCTGCTTTGGAAGCAGAGTAATTGGCTTGTCCGGCATTACCCGAAACACCTACCACTGAGCTCATATTAATGATACTACCGCTTTTTTGTTTCATCATCACAGGAGTTACTGCGTGGATAAAGTTGAAAGCCGATTTCAGGTTTACGTTGATAACTGCATCCCATTGACCTTCGCTCATGCGCATCATCAAACCGTCTTTGGTGATACCTGCATTGTTTACCAATACGTCGATATGACCGAATTCTTTGGCTATTTCGGCCACTACCGTGTGCGTTTCGTCAAAGTTAGCTGCATTCGAAGCGTATCCTTTGGCTTTTACACCAAATGCTTCAAGCTCTTTTTGTGTGTTTAAGGCATTTTCATCGATGTTCAGATCGGTGAATGCAATGTCAGCACCTTCGCTTGCCAGTTTCAGGGCAATTGCTTTGCCAATACCACGTGCAGCACCGGTTACGATAGCTACTTTTCCTTCTAATAATTTCATGTTTACGATTTTTTTTAATGATGTCAATCTGATTTAATCCGGCATTCAGAGTCTGTTGCTTTGTTTCAGATAAACGTGATTATTATAATGAATCTTACAATTTTCCGGCTGCAAAGATAGTGCTTTTTTCCTAAAGCTGTAAAAAAACTGCATAAAATGCTCCCATTTGTGCAAGAAAACGAGCATCCAACCGGTGCCGAATGCTCGTTTTGATTCAATACTTTTGACAAACAACTCAGGGTTTGTTCAGCTTTTGTAGTTTACTTTCCTTATTGAATAATTGGTTTATAGGGACTTTAGAGATTGCATGTACCGAGGATGCAGTTACGGTGCTTCGATAAATAAGTTTCCCCACATAGGTTCCGTAAATCGTATTTCCGTACAAATCAAGCAGGTCATATTCTATGACGTAGTTACCGTTTGAGCTCGAAACTAGTATCTTTCCACTACTTACCGGATTCAGAAAGTTCTTGTAGTAATACGATCCATAAATATATTTACGATTAGAAAATGCTGAATTTGCTACATTAGGCTGAAGATCTTCCTGATTTCGAATAGTTGCTACAGGGTAGGTACCTACCGGCAAACTGTCTTTCACGTTTAATGAAAGGTTGAAAGATAATACCATTGTATCCACTTTACCAACCAGATAAACGTCAAAATAGTTCGAAAGGCCGACATTGAAAAAATCGCCTCTGTAAACCAGATATCCTTCGGTAGTTACCGGATATAGTTGATTAGTAACGGTGACGGTACAGCTTGCTGTTTTAGATCCCGTTTTGGCTGTGACGATGGCTGATCCTTTAGCAACGGCTTCTATTTTACCTTTTACAACGGTTACAACGGTTGAGTCGCTTGTTGACCATTCGATGGGAAATTTCTGAATATCACCTTTGCCCGATATATTGGCTATCAATGAATCTCTTTGTCCAACGGTAAAATCCAAGGAAGTATGATTTAGTGAGAGGTTTGTTATTTCATCTTTTCCACACGATGCAAACAGAAGTAAGAGCATTGCGCTAAAGTATAAATTCAATTTTATTAGTCGGTTCATAGATTTAAAATATTTTAAGTTCACAAAAATAAAATAAATTCTCTTATAAACAAACAATTATGCTTGAATATCACAAATTCTCTGTTGTAAAGTTCTGTTTCGTGTGTAAAATAAAAGAGTCGCCGGTAATACCGACGACTCTTTTATATATGATGAGATTGGGTGAATGTATCAGGCATTCATCGATACCAAAAATTCGTCATTGTTTTCGGTACGTTCCAATCGGTCCTTCAAAAATTCCATTGCTTCCATCGAATTCATATCCGAAAGGTGGCGACGTAAAATCCACATGCGGTTTAATGTATCTTTATCAAGTAACAAATCATCACGACGAGTACTTGAGGCCATAATATCCACAGCCGGGAAGATACGTTTGTTAGATAACTTACGATCGAGTTGAAGTTCCATGTTACCGGTTCCTTTAAATTCTTCGAAGATTACTTCGTCCATTTTAGAACCTGTTTCGGTTAGTGCAGTGGCAATAATTGTCAAGCTTCCACCATTTTCAATATTACGGGCAGCTCCAAAGAAACGTTTTGGTTTGTGTAATGCATTAGCATCCACACCACCCGAAAGAATTTTACCTGAAGCAGGAGATACTGTATTGTATGCACGAGCCAAACGGGTAATTGAATCCAAAAGAATAACTACATCTTGTCCGCATTCAACCATACGTTTTGCTTTTTCATGAACCATACTAGCCACTTTTACATGACGTTCTGCCGGTTCGTCAAAAGTAGACGAAACTACTTCAGCACGTACGCTACGGGCCATATCGGTAACTTCTTCCGGACGTTCGTCAATAAGCAATACAATCATGTACACTTCGGGGTGGTTTGCAGCAATAGCGTTGGCAATATCTTTTAATAGGACAGTTTTACCAGTTTTTGGTTGTGCTACAATTAATCCGCGTTGGCCTTTACCGATAGGAGAGAACAAATCAACCATACGAGCTGAAAGTGTATCGTTTTTACCGCTGCAAAGATTAAATTTGGTATCAGGGAAAAGAGGAGTGAGGTGCTCAAAAGGAACGCGATCGCGAACATATTCCGGTGAACGGCCATTGATTTGAGCTACTTTGATAAGTGGGAAATACTTTTCGCCTTCTTTTGGGGGACGAATGGCACCTTTTACGGTGTCACCGGTTTTAAGTCCGAAAAGTTTTATTTGAGATTGTGATACGTAAATATCATCAGGTGAAGCCAGGTAATTATAATCAGCTGAACGAAGAAAACCATACCCATCGGCCATCATTTCTAACGTTCCTGTTCCTTCCAGAATACCATCGAAATCGAATTGTTTCTCGGTTTTTTCAGGGCGGCTATTAAATTTGTTACGGTTATTATTACCGTTGTTTCCATTGCCGTTATTCTGATTGTTATTGTTTTGTTTGAAAGTTTTGATTTCAGCTATTTCCAGAATAGGTCGTAAAATTTCAGCTTCGTCTTCTGTTTGCTCTGTGCTGGGAGTTTCAGTAACAAACAAGGTTTCTTCTATTGATTCATCCTCTTGTCTTTCTTCCAATACAAATACTTTAGTTGGAGGAGCTATCGGAGCTACAGCTTCTGGCTCTTTGACTTCTGCTTTTTCAACTGTTTCGGTAGCCACTGGTTTCACAACAGCAGGTTTGGCTGCTTTGGGTTGTTTTGGCTTGTTGACTTTTTTTGCAGGTTTGGCTTCAGCTTCAGGAGTAGTATTCTCGACTGATTTTGATTCTGCTTTTACTGCTTCTGTAGGTTTTACGATAACAGGTTTAGACTCTTTGGCGTCTTTAGAAGCTGGTTTTGATCCTTTGTTTTCTGCTGCTTGTTGAGCAAGTGCTTTTTGTTCAGGAGTTTTCTTTATTGGCACACGAAGGCGCTTTTTCCGTTCAATTTCCTGATTTTCGTTAGTGATAGTTTTTCGTTGAGCATTCACTACCGCTTGTTGGTCGAGAATGTCATAAACTAAAGTTTCTTTTTTTGTTGAATTTGAGACTTTCAGACCTAATTCAGTTGCGATGTCCTTTAACTCGGACAGTTCTTTCGCATTCAATTGCAAAATGTTGTAATTACTCATAAAGTGATGAATAAACGTTTTGGTGAGATTTTCCTTCCGGAAAAAACGTTGAAATTGTGAATGTTATGTTTTTTTTGATTATTCTTACAGAGACAGGACTGCCTATGTGATTTGAAAACGTTGCAAATGTACGACTATATTTTGAATATGCAAGTATTTATTGTTTTTATTTAATTCAGGCGTGATGTTATTTTTCTTCTTTACGGCAAAAGTATATATTGTTATTATGTAATCAAGTACTTATTCAGATGATGCCAAATTATGTAGTGCGTAGCAGAATCGAACTGCTATCTTCGGATTGAGGAACCGATCTCCTAACCATTAGAGGAACGCACCTTATATGTATAGATAGAAAAATAATGAGTGCAAAAATACAATTTTCTTTTTAATAAAGCCGAGAATATTGCATTTAAAAAACAAGAAAAATTGATTTGTTGAAAATAGCTCCTCTGCTATGATTTATGTAAGTTACAGATCAAATGTCTTTTACAAGTATCTGTTCTGTATGTTCTTCCGAGCGTTGTTTGATATCCAGTGTTTTCTGCCAAAAGGTATCCAACAAATCATTTTTGTTTGTCAGAAATAATTCTGAACCGTAAATTTCAAGTTTGCTAAATAATAAACTTACTGTAAGCTGATTAATATCAATAGCAGGTTGATAGGTTTTTAGCTTTCCTTTTTTTTCACTCAATACTTCGGTTAATACCGATACTTCTACCAATTTCAATAAGATCTCGTTTACGATTCGGATAGGGAGTTTGTATTTCAACACAATTTGTTCTGCCGATAAGGGTGGTTTTTGCTCTTCAAATTGTTTTACGATAACATATGTAAGAAAAAGCGTCAGAAAGTTTTTATAGCGCGTGCTGATATTGTTTGTGTCTAGTTCAAAATCAAAATTACTAATATTTTGCGAGGCATAGGATATCTCTGCTCCAAGCAGCACAATCAGACACGAAATCTGAATCCAAAGGATCAACAAAGGAACAGCAGCAAAACTACCGTATACGACATTGTAGCGCGATAAATATACCTGACCATTTATATACAACATTTGAAATGCCTGAAAAGCAGATCCGGCAACTATTCCTGCTATCAGAGCGTTGCAGAACTTTACCCGCGTGTTGGGCATGGCTATGTATAAAATGGTAAATACAATCCAATTGATAAAATACGGAATGAATTTCACCCCGAATCGCAACAGAGGGCTCAGAACATCATATACATAGGACTGCTTAACAGCCGAACTCACATAAATGGACAATCCACCGGAAAAGACAATTACCAGTGGAACAATTAGAATAGCTGAGAAATAAGTGGAAAATTGCCGGATAAATGAACGGGATTCTTTTACCTGCCAGATGCGGTTAAATGCTCTTTCTACCTGCATAAAGAAATTCATCACCGACCAAAACAAAATGGCGATACCCACACCAATAAATATCCCGCCTTGTGTGGATTTCAGGTAGCGTTCAACGAATCCCATTACTGTTGGAATTATATCCGACTGACCTATAAACGTATCTTGCAATGAGCTTTCTATTATTTTATCGACACCAAAACCTTTCCCTATTGCAATAATCAGTGCAAAAAGAGGAACGATAGCAAATAAAACAGAGTAGGTGAGTGCAGAAGCTCTTACATTTAAATCATCATTTATGAATCCCCGGATTGCCAGAACTAATGTTTTTAGCAGGCGATACATAAATCGACGAGAGCGGGATAATTCGTCTTCTGTTACCCGCCAAATGTCGTATCGAATAAAATTATATATCTGAGCAATAGATGCTACAAATTTCGACATAAAAAGAGCTATATATAAAGATGGAAATTTCTATAAAAAAATAGTAGATCTATAAGCCGGGTTTTGTACTCTGCTTTCACAAAGCGTTTGTCATTTATCTCGAACAAATGTCTCCACTTGCCTTTAGCGATCTACCCCCCGACATCGGGCGAGAAACCCTACATGCGTCGGTATACGTGATCTTGCAACCCATAAGATGTACGGCATCCGGTGTTACCATCGAATCCGGTAAGCTCTTACCTCACCTTTTCACCCTTACTCCAAAAAACGGAGCGGTTTTTTTCTGTTACATTACTCTGCTCTTGCGAACAGCTTCCCGTTAAGAAATATGGCTCTCTACGTTGCCCGGACTTTCCTCCATTCCACAAGGGAAAAGCGACAAACCGACCTACTATTTAGGTGCAAAGATAAAGATAATATTCTAATAATTTCGTACGTGTATTATCTTGTCATGTTCAGCAAATTACAATTTACATGTGCTATAATTAGAGAAAAAAATCTTTATTAATCAACATTTCCGTACTTTTGTTGTTATTTAGTTAAGTTTATAGATTGTATTAAATAAAAAAGATATGAGTAATTTAGGTATTAAAAAAGGGGATAAAGTAGTCATTATCGGAGGCGGTTTTGCCGGTTTGCAATTGGCTACAGCATTAACGAAAGCTGATTTGAATGTTATTCTGGTTGATAAACAGAATCATCATCAATTTCAACCTTTGTTTTATCAGGTTGCAACGGGGCGACTTGAACCATCCAGCATTTCATTTCCGTTTCGTAAAATTTTTCAACGAAGTAAAACCGTTGATTTCAGAATGGCAGATATTACGAGTATAAATCCGGCAGAAAAAAAGATAATGACTGCTTATGATAGAACCATTACGTATGATCATTTGATAATTGCCACAGGGTGTAAAACAAATTTTTTTGGTAACAAACAAATGAGTGAACATGCATTCTCAATGAAAACCACTGAAGAATCAATCGATATTCGTAACAAAATACTTTTCAGTTTCGAAAAAGAAATCTTTGCCAGACCGGAAGAAAAGCAAGCCTGGATGAATGTAGTCATTGTTGGTGCAGGGGCTACTGGTGTTGAACTTGCAGGTTCATTTGCCGAACTCAAAAATGATGTTTTACCCAAAGATTACCATAATATTGACTTTAGTAAATTTAATATTATTCTGTTGGAAGGAAGTAAGAATACGCTGGGTAATATGAGTGAAGAATCGAGAACCGCTTCCAGAAAATACCTTGAAGATCTAGGTGTAACAGTAAGAACCGAGACTTTAATCGAGTCGTATGACGGAGATGTGGTTACATTAAATAACGGGGAAAAAATTCCAACAAAAAATGTAATCTGGGCTGCCGGTGTTACGGGCAATATTATTGAAGGACTGGATTCTGAAGACGTGTTCAGAAACAGATATATTGTGGATCGTACCAATAAACTTAAACGTTTCGACAATATTTATGCTTTGGGTGATGTGGCTTATATGGAAACTCCGAAATATCCCAAAGGACATCCACAGGTGGCCAATGTGGCCATTAATCAAGCAAAACTTCTGAGCAAGAATATTCTGAAATCAATTAAGAATGAAAATTACAAACCAGAAGAGTTTGAATATCACGATTTGGGGATGATGGCAACTATCGGTAAACATAAAGCGGTGGTAGAGTTGCCGTTTATCAAGTTCAAAGGTCCGTTGGCCTGGTATGTATGGATGTTTTTACATTTGATGCTTATTCTGAGTGTTCGTAATAAAATAGTGATTTTCTTCAATTGGGCCTGGAGTTATTTGACTAAAGACACATCACTGCGAATCATAACTCATATTAACTATAAAAAAGAAGAAATTATTAGTTCACACAGCAAATAATTTTCTAAAAAAACAAAGGCTTCGATTTCTCGAAGCCTTTTGTTTTTTATAGGTAGTTATTTTTTTATTGCTATACCAAATGCTCCAACTTGCTCACATTTTTTTCAATGTCTTCCTTCGATAATGAATAGTTAACCAGATCGCCGGCTAAGTATCGATCGTAAGCAGCCATATCTACAAGTCCATGTCCCGACAGGTTAAACAGAATATTTCTTGAAACCCCTTCTTCTTTACATTTTTGCGCTTCATTGATAGCAGCTGCAATAGCATGAGCCGATTCGGGAGCGGGAACAATTCCTTCGGTTTGAGCAAAGAGTACACCTGCTTTAAATGACTCCAACTGATCAATATCAACGGCTTCCATCATATTGTCTTTCTTCAGCTGACTGACAATTGTTCCGGCACCGTGATAACGAAGTCCACCGGCATGAATATGAGCAGGTGCAAAATTATGTCCCAGGGTAAACATGGGCAATAGTGGTGTGTAACCGGCTTCATCACCAAAGTCATATTCAAATTTTCCGCGGGTTAGTTTAGGGCACGAAGCAGGTTCGGCGGCAATAAAACGCGTCTTTTTACCTTCTTTGATGTTATGACGCATAAAAGGGAAAGAGATTCCGGAAAAATTAGAACCACCTCCAAAACAACCGATAACTACATCGGGATATTCTCCGGTCATTTCCATCTGTTTTTCAGCTTCCAGTCCAATGACTGTTTGGTGTAATGATACATGATTCAACACACTACCCAGGGTGTATTTACAATTTGGAGTTTGCATAGCCAATTCAATGGCTTCTGAGATGGCCGTTCCCAAACTTCCCTGATACGTAGGATTATCGGTCAGGATCTGGCGTCCGGCTTTGGTTGACATACTGGGAGAAGCAATAACCTGTGCTCCCCAGGTTTGCATTAATGACCGACGATATGGTTTTTGCTCGTAACTGATTTTTACCATGTAAACAGCCAACTCTAGTCCGAATATTTTTGCTGCAAACGCCAAGGCAGTTCCCCATTGTCCGGCACCAGTTTCGGTTGTGATGTTGGTAGTGCCTTCTTTTTTGCAATAATAGGCCTGTGCGAGTGCTGAATTTAGTTTATGAGAACCTACAGGGCTTACACTTTCGTTTTTAAAATAAATATGAGCGGGCGTATCCAATGCTTTTTCCAGATTATAAGCACGAACCAGTGGAGTAGGGCGGTAGATCTTATATTTTTCGCGAACTTCTTCGGGAATTTCAATCCAGGGATCAGTTTGATTTAGTTCCTGATGTGCCAGATCTTTGGCAAACATTGGATATAAATCTTCAGCTTTCAAGGGTTGTTTGGTGCCCGGATGAAGCATAGGCATTGGTTTGGTTTGCATGTCGGCAACAATATTATACCATTTAGTAGGTAATTCATTTTCAGCCAGCAAGAACTTTTTAGTTTTTTCCATGTGCAATAAAATTTTCTATAAATATTTTAGTGTGATAATTTAAAAAAGTACAGCCTGTTGTCTTTGATAAACAACAGGCTGTTATATGGAATTATTTGTTTTTATAAATTTACAACAAACTGAACCTCATTGTTTACGATAACAAATTAGCCAACGCCAATAAAAAAACGAGTCAGTAAAGTTCATGAATAATTGCTTTTTTTAGTGTCGGCAAAGATAAGAACAATTTTGTAAAATAAAAATTGTTTTGTCGTGTTTTTCGTTATCAAAACAGGATACAACTTTTGTCAATTTAGATAGCCAATACTTTCTTTAAGTCGTTCTTTGAAATAAAAATTGTATTTTTGCATAAATAAATCATTAAACAGATAAAAACAATGATACAGTCAATGACAGGCTTTGGTAAAGCCACTTGCGAGTTTGGAAATAAAAAAATAGTTGTAGAAGTTAAGTCTTTAAATAGTAAACAGTTGGATGTTTCCACACGCATATCAGGTCTGTATCGTGAAAAAGATATTGAGATACGTAATGAGCTTTCTCAAAAACTAGAACGGGGAAAAATTGACCTTTCATTGTATGTGGATAATTCCGGAAAAGAATCGGTTACACAGATCAATCAATCCGTGATAGAATCTTATTATCAACAAATCAAAACATTATCTGAAAATCTGGGTATTGATGTTCCGGCTAATTGGTTTGATGTATTGCTTCGTTTGCCCGATACAATGAAAACAGAAACGGTAGAACTGGATGAAAACGAATGGTTAGAAATTCGTAAAACCATGACATCGGCCGTTGAGCAGCTCACAGCGTTTCGTATACAGGAAGGTAAATCGCTGGAACGTGTATTTACCGATAAAATAGCACATATCGGTCAGTTACTTGAGCAAACAGCACCTTTTGAAGCCGAACGTGTTGAAAAAATAAAAGCCCGTTTGGAAGAAAACCTGCAGGCTCTGTCCGATAAAATTGATTACGATAAAAACCGGTTGGAACAAGAATTGATTTTTTATATCGAAAAGCTGGATGTGAACGAAGAAAAGGTTCGCCTGCGTAATCATCTGGACTATTTCACCGAAACGATGCAACATGAAAAATCACCAGGCAAAAAACTGGGATTTATTGCACAGGAAATTGGACGTGAGATCAATACATTAGGTTCTAAAGCCAATAACAGCGAGATGCAAAAAATCGTTGTACTTATGAAAGACGATTTGGAGCAGATAAAAGAGCAGGTACTGAACGTCCTTTAGTTCAGAAGTAAGAAGCAGATAGTGGGTAGTAAATAAAACCGGTTTCGGATATTGAAGAGATTCCGGTTTCTTATTGTCCATGATAAACTACTTAGCAGTCAACTACCGGTTAGCAACGCTTACTGCGGATTTAGTAACAACAAACTATTAACTACCGAATAAAAACATGTCCGGCAAATTAATTATATTCTCAGCCCCTTCGGGAGCTGGCAAAAGTACCCTGGTACAATACTTATTAGGCTGTGGATTCGATATGGAATTTTCTATTTCGGCCACCAGTCGTGCTCCAAGAGGCACTGAGAAAAACGGAGTTGACTATTATTATCTCACTCCCGAAGAATTTAGACAAAAGGTTGATAATCAAGAGTTCCTTGAATACGAAGAAGTTTATCAAAATTGTTACTACGGTACACTTCGCAGTGAAGTTGAACGTATAACAGGCCAGGGGAAAAACATTGTTTTTGATGTGGATGTAGTAGGGGGGCTAAATATCAAAAAAGAGTTTGGCGATCAGGCATTAGCTTTGTTTATTGCACCACCAAGTATTGATGAGTTGCACAAACGTCTGGTAAGTAGGGGAACCGATTCAGCCGAAATGATAGAAAAGCGCATCGGAAAAGCCGAATTTGAGATGAGCTTTGCTCCAAAGTTTGATATCGTGGTGGTAAACGACAATCTTGAGCTTGCAAAAGCCGAAGCAGAACGTTCGATAAGAGAGTTTCTGAAAAAATAATAACTTTTCTCCCCTAAAAAGGAAACACTGTAGTATATGCAGCATATCAGTAACTCATCAAAACAAAAATCTTCGGAAAAAGAGTCGGGGTCTAATAGCAAAAAGCGTGTGGCTCTTTATTTTGGCTCGTTTAATCCTATTCATCTGGCTCATCAGAAACTGGCTGGTTACCTGGTAAACAATCAATTGGTGGATGAGGTGTGGTTTGTAATCTCTCCCTGCAATCCATTGAAAGATCAATCGGAATTACTCGATGAATATATCCGGTTGGATATGTTGATTTTTGCCATTCGGGAAGAACCCCGCTTCAAAG
>Ga0209540_10002094_pt1 | contig 14367 bp, 13 predicted proteins | sample BarGraIncu01121A_FD_184501 | JGI IMG/M metagenome (GOLD analysis project Ga0209540, IMG submission 184501) | Arctic peat soil microbial communities from Barrow, Alaska - Barrow Graham LP Incubations 011-21A (SPAdes) (version 2) | ecosystem: Environmental > Terrestrial > Soil > Wetlands > Peat... | reverse complement strand
CCGGATTCTTCGAATAATGTCAAGGCCATCCAGATCCGGAAGGCCAAGATCTAAGATAATTACATCCGGATTCCTGGCAGCAAACATGTTGAGTGCCTCCTGTCCGGTAACGGCACAAAACACTTTGTATTTCTGCATCTCCAGAGAAGACGAAATGAACATGCGAATCTGCTTATCATCTTCAACAATCAAAAATGAAGCGTTATATTCCATCATCGACATGCTCCTTTAAAGGCAGATAGAATTTGAATACAGCTCCGCTGGTATCATTGTTCTCTGCAAAAATATGACCGCCATGTGCCTGGATAATTGCCTTTACAATGGACAACCCCAAGCCGGCCCCGGACTTTGAAGTTCTGTTCGCATTTCGGGCAATAAAGAAAGGTTCAAATAAATGCGGGAAATCATTTTGATTAATGCCGGATCCGTTGTCTGATACATAAAACCAAACACGCCCGCTCATTTGGTTTACCTGAATATGAATTGTCCCATTCTGGTCCGTATGTTTGATGGCGTTATCTATGAGATTAATAAGCACTTGCAGGATGAGTTTACCGTCCATGGGTACAAGCAGCACCTCATCCGGAATTTCCGTAGAAATATTTCGTCCGCCTGCGACCTTTTGGGCATGCTTAACCGCCTCGGCAATGATCTCTTCCACTGCCTCCATTTGCTTATGCAGCGTCAGCCGTCCTTCTGCGATTTTGGTAAGACTCAAGATATTCTCCACCATTTGTGTCAGCCAATTGGCTTCTTCAAATATACCTTCCGCGAGCTTTCTGTCCTCTTCGTTTTCAAGATTATAGAGAAGCAGTTCTGCGGTTCCTGAAATGCCTGTGAGCGGCGTACGTAAGTCATGCGATATAGCACGAAGAAGATTGCTCCGGAATTTCTCCTGCTCTGTTTCCATATTGGCCAGCTTTTTTTCCTCGGAGAAATTCTCGCGCTCCATGGCAATGAGTATCTGCGTCGCGATAGCAGAAATCAGTCCGTCCTGGTTTTGTTTTTCCGAAGGAGACTGCAAAGGCAGACAAAGCAGCCCATATTGTTTGCTTTGATCTCCGATTGGTACTATCTTTTTCTTCGAGGTTAGTTGTGCAATCCGGTCATTGTCAATTTCCGTCGATTGAATATGAGAAACACCCGGTTGTGAAGAATACATCATTATTTTCTTATTGGAATCGGAATTTACAATGCATGCAACGTCATCATTAATGAGATTGGAGAGGCACTGTACAGAAAGAGCTGCGACATCGGCAACACTGGATGCTTTGGCAATTGCACTGGTTATTTGAAAAAGCATGTTAGTCTGCGCTTCCCTGTCTGCGGATAATTTGGATGTGGAAATGAGCTTACTTGTAAGCGTACTGGTGAGAATTGATGCAGTTAACATGACCGCAATCGAAATAATGTCTTCTTTGCGGTATACGTTTAATGTGTAGTATGGTTCAGTAAAAAGAAAATTATAGCAAATAATTGCAATAACAGAGGCTAAAATTCCGTAAAAATATCCGTGAGTAAATCTTGTAACAAGAAGGATAGACAACACGTATACTACAACTATGTTGCCCACAGGAAACCCAATATTACGGATTCCAACAGCGAGCAGCGATACAGCCGCAAGTATCGCCAGCAATATTAATATTTGAAATAGATGACTTTTACTTTTTTGAGTAATCATGTGTCGGTTCATAAAGCACCTTCGAATTCATTATGATTTATAATATCACACATGGTTATCTGCTGCAGAATTTTACGTTAAAAACAACCAGCGGCTCGGTCGGGTATAACATCCGATGGCCGCTGGTTGTATTACTAACATCTTCTGACTAGTCCAAACAGAAACTACTGTCCGTTATACGTGCCGGTGTATCCGTTGTAGAAGGCTTTTGCCGTCTCGCCAGGTGCGGGATCGCCCTTTAGCACCATGACTATCTGGATCGATTCCATACGATAAGAACACGCTGCTGTTCCTGCCGCTCACCGTCACGCTCCATTTATGATTCACAGAGTCATAGGTCCATGCGCTCTGCGCCGCATTTGTATCGCTGCATGCGCTTGTGAATACCAGTCCGGCCAGATCCGTACCATACAACGCTGTAAAAGTGTAATCGAGTGTTGAAGGTACGAAGCCACTTAAGTCCGTGCTCCCGATCTTGATGCTCTTCAAATTGGCATCGGTGTCAGGAAGTTCATTGATCGTTACTGTGTAGGTCTTTTGTGTCGTTGTATCTTCTGCTGTTACCAGTACGCTCCACTTACCTGTTACCGCATCGTAAGTCCAGGTTCCGTGCTGGAAAGCTCATTAACCGTTATGGTGTAAGTCTTTTGTGTTGAATCATCTTCTGCTGTCACAGAAATGCTCCATTTGTCTGCCGCCGCATCATAGGTCCATGTTCCCGGTTTCGCCATATGATCATTCACGGCTGATGTTCATTTACATGCTTCAGAGAACAGTCAAAAGATGTATAATTGAGTCATATCGCAATGGCTCGAGTTGTCTTTGAAGGGCGGCGTACAGGATGGATAACGATACTTCATATGTCATGCCTGACGATTCAGGTGCCGGAATTAGTTCGGCGGCATCTGAGAACACATCTGTGAATGCATCTGAGAATGCATCTGAGAATACATATGACCTTTTGTTGTCCGATGCTGTGATTATTGATACCCTGCTGAATAATTCGCAGGACACCATCTATTTTAAGGATCTTGATTCCCGGTTCATCCTTAACAGCAGTGCCCATGTCACCCAGTTCGGAGTTAATGATCCGGTAGAACTGATCGGTAAAAGCGATGCAGATTTCTACCCTCAGGTATTTGCTGAACAATCCCGTCAGGACGAACTCAGAATAATGAAAACAGGAATCCCGATTATCAACAAGCTGGAACAGGGAATGAATGCAGCAGGTGAGGTTGTTTCTTTCTCTACTTCCAAATACCCCCTCTATGACTGCAACGGTATTCTTATCGGAACCTGGGGAACCTCCCGCGATGTAACCAAGCTGGTTATGGCGGAAGAAGAGCTTGCCAAAATCAATGTTAAGCTGAGGACGCTTTCTCTTGTTGATGAATTGTCCGGGTTATATAATCAACGGCATTTCTATGATTCCCTTGAGATGACCATCAAGCTTTTTACCAGAAAAAGGAGGGGCGGATTGTCAGCTGATTTTTGTCTGGTAATTATGGATATTGACTGCTTTAAGATGATCAACGATACATACGGTCATGTGGTCGGAGATGCTGCCATCCGATATGTTGCCGGCCTTCTCCTGGCGCATACAAGATCTACCGACACTGCTTTTCGATATGGCGGTGATGAGTATGCCTGGATTCTTCAGGATACGGACTTGCAAGCAGGTTTTGAACTCTCCGAACGCCTGCGCAAAGTTGTAGAGCAGAATCCTCTCGTCATAGATCGCAGAAGAATCGACTTGACTATTAGTCTGGGGGTCGTATGTTTTGACAATGAGACAAGCGCAAGCAGTTTGGTTCAAAAATCCGATACGCGGCTTTATAAGTCAAAGCATGAAGGCAGGAATCGCACGAGTTAACATATCTTGCGTTGTAACATTGTTACAAGCGACCTGATACCAGCAGTCTGTTCTATGATATATACTATGAAAGTTGGTGCGAATCTATGAATATTGATACATCCGGTACAGTACCCGAAAGCAATACCAGACAGCCAAAAACCGCTCTTCCTTATCTTCACAAACAAAGTGAACTGTTATCAGATTCCATGATAATCAATACTCTCATGAACAATTCCGAAGATATGATTTATTTCAAGGATATCAACTCTAGATTTATTCTAAATAACCGGGCGCATGCTGCAAGGTTTGGGGTTAGCGATCCGAAAGATCTGCGCGGTAAAAGTGATATGGACTTCTACTCTGCGGAATTTGCGGATAAGCTATATCAGGATGAACAGGAAATTATGAGAACCGGAAATCCTATTATCAATCAGATGGAGCACGAAATGCTGTCTTCGTGCAAGCTTCTCGCTCTATCCTCATCCAAATACCCACTTTTTGACAGGGATGGCAAAATCATCGGAACCTGGGGTATTTCACGAGATATGACACAATTAGCGAGAGCCGAATCGGCCCTTGCCAAAGCAAACAAAAGACTTGAGGCGCTTTCACTTGTTGATGAGTTGTCCGGATTATATAATCAGCGGCATTTCTATAACATGTTGGAGCTGACCATCAAGCGGTATTGCAGAAAAAGATCAGACGACTCGTCTGCAGATTTCAGTCTGATTCTGATGGATATCGATAATTTCAAGTATGTCAACGATACGTTCGGCCATGTTATCGGTGATACTGCTATCCGGTATGTATCGGGGCTGATTATGGCAAATACAAGAATCTCCGACATATCTTCCCGCTATGGCGGTGACGAATATGCTGTCATCATGCCGGATACCGAATTAGCATCAGCCCGGGAGCTTGCCGAACGTCTGCGCATGACGATTGAGCAGAACCCGCTGCTCATCAGCGACAAGAGAATTGAGCTTACCCTCAGTATGGGTGTAATCAGCTTCGACGGTGATACCAGTGCCGCTGAAATGGTCAGGAAGGCCGATCTTAAGCTTTACCATGCAAAAAGAGAAGGACGAAATCAAGTTTGCTGATCTGGTGTTGTTTTTCTGATCATTACCTGTTACCATTTACATAAATTCAAGGAAAGTGAGGTGAGAGGAATGAGTATATTGTTATTTGGATGTGATCGTGCCGCTTTTTATATCGCACAGACAGCCATTTTGGCGCATATACAGGATATCTATGCCCATTTTGACCTGAAGCGAATCCTCTCGCCTGTATATATCGCCTGCTGATTTAATCCAGCAGCCTTTCGAGCAGATGAAGACCGGTACAGTCAAAATGGCTGACCGGTTATTTTATTTTGTTCTAAAGGAGAATAATATGATTGCCAAATATATAAAAACTGCATCCATGTCAGCACAGAATAAGACGCTGGCCGGGATTATCTATCTTCTTCCCGATGCGCTGCTGCGGGTTGTCTGTCTTATCCCTCTTCTCATGTTGTGGCGGACTCTGATGAGGAGCGGTGTAAATACCGGCATGCAGCTCTCGCAAATGTTGAGCTATACCTATGTCAGCGCACTTTTAAGCGAGCTTCTGGTGATTTCATCGCCCCTTACCAATTGGTTCTACGACGGTGCCCTAATAAGTGTTTTCCAGCGCCCGATGTCAATATACGGACATGTTGCTGCACAGACACTCGGTGCTGCGGTCCCCTCTCTTCTTGTTTTTTCCGTTCCTATGGCACTCTTGTCGCCAGTGTTCGGAGTATCAATCATACCGGATTCGTTCTGGTTCTTTCCGAGCCTTCTTCTGTGTATTTCGCTGGGGTTCGCCATAGAATTCCTGTTTGCCTGTCTATTTATCAGGATGGTTAATGCGACATGGCTTGCCTATACCCTCCGCAAAGCAGTGATGTCACTCTTTGCAGGAACCATCATTCCCTTTGCCATTATGCCCTGGGGGATTGGCAGCGTGCTTGCTTACCTGCCGCTGGGCAGCCTCGCCGGCGCACCGCTTGCGCTCTATACCGGACTTGCCGGTCCAGAACAGACAATCGCCCTGCAGATCATCTGGAATATCGTTCTCTGGCCAACTGCAATTCTGACTTTCAGAAAGTCCCAGGAAAGGATGGTCTCACATGGCGGATAATCGAATGAATCTCAAAAGGCTTATCGGACTTTATGCCCTTTACGGCAAAATGGATCTCGCCAGGTTCTTAAAGGATACAAAATATGCCCTGCTTGGTATTCTGGCTGACACCATTTCCAATTTGGCTGCCGTTGGCGGCGTTTTCCTGCTTGCATGGAAATTTGACGGGGTCGGAGGCATGAGCAAGTATGAAGTACTCTTTATGCTCGGGTATTGTACTTTGGTCACCGGTCTTTTTACAACATTCTGTGCCAGTGAGAATGTCGGGCACATCAGCAGAAGGATCGGCCGCGGGCAGCTCGATCACATGATGATCCAGCCTCTTCCGCTTCCGGTTCAGCTTATGGCTGAAGGATTCATTCCCTTTTCAGGCTCAAGTAATGTGTGGAGCGGCGGCGCTGTCCTTCTCTTTTCCATTCATATGATGGGTATTGTTCTTCCGTGGTGGTGGGTCTTCTCGCTTGTTCTTAATCTTTTCATTACGCTGACGATCATACTCTCACAGTCGTACTTATATTCATCGGCAGCGTTCTATGCCCCGGTTGCCGCCGAGGAAATCTCATCGATCGTCATCGATATGCAGGGGAATCTGAGCCAGTATCCACTATCCGGAATGCCGCTTGGACTTCAGGTATCACTTCTTGGCATTTTCCCGACAGGTCTTCTTGCCTGGTTTCCGACTCTTGCCCTTCTTGGCAAGCTTCCTTTACATCTGCCTTATCTATTCCCGGCCATCATGGCTGTCGTAATCTTCATTCCCACACAATTCATATTCAGGAAAGGACTAAAACATTATGTTGAAACAGGATCAAATCGATATATGTCCCAGGGATTCCGCCGTTAGAATTCAACATGTTACAAAGACCTATGAGCAGTGGCAGCGATCCAATGAAGGCCGCAATATAATAAGGAACCTCATCAAGCCCGACAAGCGTATTATCACGGCTTTGGATGACGTATCCTTTGAGATCAGCCGAGGCGAATTTGCAGCCTATGCAGGTCCGAACGGTGCTGGAAAGAGCACGACGATGAAGCTTCTTTCAGGCATGCTTCTTCCGAATGCCGGGAATATCACCGTACTCGGGATGTCCCCGCAGAAAGATCGTATCACACTGATGAATCATCTTGGCGTCATGTTCGGCAACCGTACGGAACTGTGGTGGGATCACCCGGTAATCCAGAGTTTCGAATGGAAAAGAGTCGTATGGAATATTCCCAAATCAAGCTATAACCGGATGCTTGATATGGTGGTGGAACTGCTCGATCTCCAAAGTATTCTTCACACCTTTGTGCGCGAGTTAAGTCTCGGGCAGCGTATGAAGGCCGATCTCGCACTGATGCTTCTACATGAACCTGATCTTATCCTGCTTGATGAGCCAACCATCGGACTCGATGTTCTCGCCAAACGGCAGATGATTCGCTTCCTCAAAGAGCTGAACCGGGAAAAACATACGACCATACTTGTCACAAGTCACGACATGGATGATCTCGAAGAAATGGCAAGACGAATTCTTATGATTTCAAGCGGTCAGATAGCCTTCGACGGTACTTTTGAAGAGCTTCGAAAATCAGCCGGCAGCTTGTGCCGCATCGAAGTCACGCTCGACTCCGGCGAATCTGCCGGTTCCGGGGTCGGTTCCGGGGTCGATTCAGCCTCCGCTGCCGGGGTCGATGCCGACGTCAGTTGCGGGGCCAGGGCAGTTTCCGGCGCCGGAACAGCTGCCGGTGCCCTCTCGAGAGAGTCCGGCGCCGGAGCACCGGTTATACCGCAGGCAAAGCTTCTGTCCAGCACCGACAATGTCTGTGAATATGAATTCGACCAGGCTGTCACACCTATCACGTCTGTCCTATCGGAAATCTCCCGTATCAACGGCGTCATTGATGTTGAAATCCGCAAGACACCGATCGAAGAAGTCATCACAGAACTCTACATCAAGTGGCGCGGGGTCTGAGGATTCTCTATTCTTGAAGTTCGTGGTCGAATAAGTAATTTGCAGGAAAACCGGGGTGATTCTACTTATGAAGAATCATTCCCGGCTTTTGCTGTGCTGCTACTATGATTAACTAATTGTCGATGTATATTTCATAATTAAAACTGCCGCTGTCACCTCCATCACCGATTACCGAACCATCTTCGTCAGCGATTACCGAACTGTCCCCGTCACCGTTTACCGTACCGTCCCCCGTTTTCTCGAATATCCACTCACCGTCTTTCAGGCTGAAACGATACCCTATGCCAATGTAGAGCGATTTGATGTCCGGTGCAGCTTCCATCTGAACATCCGGCATAATATAAAGACCAACCTTATTGATTCGAATTTTTTCATCCGGCGCTCTGCTGTCGCCGTTCGATATTTCGAATGCCGTGGTCTCCGTCGTTGAAGTCAAAAGCACAGCCGAATCTTTAAGAACACGAAGATCGTTATCACTTAGATTCATATTTCGAAGCATGATAAAGATATCATGCAGAACCAATTCTTCCGAACCTGATTCATCGGCCAACTGTAGCGAAATGCCAAAGCACGAACCACTCTCAATGGTTCCAAGCATAAGCTGCGTCATCTCGTAAAATGCAGTCAGGCCTTTCGTTTTTGCAGGATCATGTGCGTTGTCTGCGTTCATAAACCGGCTAAAGATAGCCTTCGCAGCTGGTAAAAGTTCCATAGAGTTCCATAGAATTTTACTGTCATCTTCACTGTTCCCTTTAAGTATCAAGCGCGCGGGTGTATTTAAGATGCTCATTCCGGGATATTCATTTGCGACAAAATCATTGCTGATAAGCAGTTGCTCTGTCCTTGTTTCCTTGCTCGGAAAAAGATAATCCCATAAAGAATACGAATATCTTATCGTATAATCAACATGATTTGCACTCTCGGTGTCTTTAATATAGAGGATTTTGTCAGCCTCTTTGACAGCAACTGAATATCTGCCGGGAAGTGTAATATCACAACGGCAGGTTGTATCCGGAAAATCCTGTTCCATGCTTACAGTCATTACACTAGTCGGTACGTAGAATTTTTTGACAAAAAGAAAATAGTAGCTCGCCAAAAGAATCGCACATGTGCAAATTACTGCTGCAGGAATGATAATATAAAATTTTTTCTTTACTTTCTTCATATACTTGACGTCCCTGTCCATCTCCTGTCTGGAAGGCGTATCCAGTACGGCCGGATCCACTTCATTCAGGATATCGTACTTTTCTTTACACTCCGGACAGGCGTCCAGGTGTTCCATGATCCACATTGTGGTTTTCTCACTTGTCAGACCCTCACTCAATGACGGAAGCAGGTCTCTTACTATCGCACATGTCTGATCATCTCTCATTCGAATCACTGCCTTTCTTCATTTTCTCTTTTCCGCGGTAAAAGGTCACGCGTGCCCATGTTTCCGTCCTGCCCAGAATCTCACCGATCTCCCTGTAGCCCAGATCCCCGATCAATCGCAGATAAATCACTTCGCGGGTTACAGCGTCGAGCTCCTGCATCCGGCGGAACAGATCCGTCATCGATTCCGTTCCCAACATAAGCGAATCCGCTCCAAGGCCTTCACTTGATAAGTCATCTGCTTCATCCAGGCTGACCACACGGTATTTTTTGCGTCTATCGAGTTCACGGTACCAGAGATGCCTTGCAATCTGGCAAAGCCAGACGTCCATCCTGCAGGTACCGCTGTATCGTCCGATCGATTTGAGCGCCTGGTAAAATGTCTCGGCAGTCAGTTCCTCCGCAAGGTCGGCATCATGAGACAAGTGCAAAAGAAATCGATAGACGGATTTGGCATACATCTTATAGATCTCCGTCATGTCATGCATGTCCCTTTCACCTCCCTTCACTTACGTATATCCGAAAAACAAGTGATTCGTTACAAACTATATTATATTCTCAAAATATACATTTTATTAAGCCATTATTCGGGATACAGAAAAACCGGGGTGATTCTCCTAAAAAGAAACATTCCCGGCCTTTTACTGCTCAGTTACACGGTGCATAATGTTTTACGGATTATTGTGCGGCAGTTATTTCTCTCCAAGATGCGGAGCCTCTGCTTCGGCTTCCTTAGCAAAAAGCGCTTGCTCTTCCGAGCTGAATGTCCCAAGGAAAATTTCCTTTTCGCCCGGCATCCAGAAGTCTTCCTGCAGGATATCGAGCAAGTCTTTTCTACTGTGAACATTCGCACGGATAAGTTGATTCTGTTCCTGAACATCAGCAGCAGAGCTGAGCTTTTCAATGAGTTCTGTGTATTCATCATCAGGCATCGGTACACCCTCCGCAAAATAGCTGGGTTCGTAATCGCTTATAATGCTTTGTTTCACAGCCGGAAAAAGAATCAGGTTCTCAGGGCAGTGATTTACAAGTGTGCTCTCAAAGAGAATAATCCATCGATCTGCATGAATATGTGCATACTCGACAACCTCCGGACCGGCAGCCTCCGGACACGCGCAGACCAATTCACATACATGTACAAGCTTCTCTTTTCTTTCCGAAAAAGACATGGCTGCAAGTGCTGCAAGTGTCGGATTATAAAACTCAATCGGGTACAGCCAGGAGTAGTCATCCTTTACGTCTTCCTCTACAGGCCATACCGAAGCAGGATTTTTGCCCTCCTGATCAAGTACAAGGGCGACAGCAAAAGCCTGTCCCATCAGCATATCGTAAAAATTAACAGGAACAGGGGTTACGTCCATATCGTATTTCCGGCTGTATGCCTGAATCAATTCACTGTAGAGTGCTTCGGGGACGCGGCAGACGTACTCACTCTCTATCCTGAGGCGATGCAGATACTCGTGCATGTAGACAATGCCTGACAGATCTTCAATCTCCAGTGCCAGCGGGTAGTCCAGAAGGCTCGGGGTCTCGTGCGCCGCATATTGTGCATCGTACAAACGAAAGAATGCCGGGATCTCGCGGTACAGAGTACCGTAATATGTATCAAGCGGCAGATGAATCTTCATGGCAAGTATGGCACGGAAATTCTGCTCTGATTCTTCCAGTAGTGACAAAAGTATCCTCTGTCCGTCGCAGAAGCGCTGATCAACCGGAATGTTTTTATCGGAAGCCAGACTAAGGGTATATCTTACAGATGCGAATATATTCCGTCCGGTCCGTTCAGATACCGAAGAAGCTCCTTCTCCCACATAGAAACTTAGTTCCTTTTGAAAAAGCGCCAGAATTTCATGGGCCTCCTCATCGGGATTATTCGATTTACGGCGCAGCTGTGAATCAGAATGAACCGGGCGGGCGGTACCGGCCGTGTGGTCAGCACCGTTCCTGTGGTTATCACCCGCCGTGTGCTGTTCTTCCGACGACTTTTCGTATAATGAGGGATTGAAGCCTCCTATAGGTGTACGCACAGCAAAGACGTTCCGGCGAAATGTCTCGCCCAGAGGAAGAGAAATATCCTCCGGTGCAACTTCTTCCTCCTCATCGTCAAAAATGCTCTCTCTTCCCGGTCTTTCATCCGCGCCCTTCGAAAGTTCCCTCTTCATCTTAAAGTTCTTTATGATGCGGTCGGAACCCTTACCCCGAAGAAGATCGGAGTCGCCTCCGCAGAAATTGTCATAATATTCAGCTACTGCAAAGATAATGTCGTCGTCTGCCAGAAAATCAGATGTCTGGTTCTGAATATGAAGAATTACTTCGAACCAGTCTGATATTACTTGCGGCAAAGTGTCCTGTTCGGCATATGGGGATGAAGATGCACGCTCGAGAATCTTTTCAGTCATCTCCAGAGACCACTGCAGACGCGCCTGGCGGGCAAGAGCGCTCTGGCGCGATACCAGGACTTCATGGATTCCCTTTTCGGTAAGGTATGCACCAATGCCTTTGATGTCGTCATTCACTATTCGCAGGTCGGAGATATGGGAGGCAGAGGCAGTTAGAAACCCGAGTCTTTCCAGTCCATCCTGACTATTTTTTTCTGACATGAATAATCCCCCTTGAACCAATTATTTTCGCACGTTTTAGCACACCCGTCAACAGGGCGTGCTTTTTTTGTATTTGCATTTATTCAAATCCTTCTTTTCTCTATTCTGTCGATTTTTCCTTTTTCGCATCGTAATTCGCATCGTGAGCCGTTGACTTTTATTTTCACTTGCAGCATAATCAACTTGTTATCAAAGATACTTTCATAAGTATCTTTAGAAAGGCACACTATGGGCACTGAAGACTGTTCACATTTTGATCAGATCCGGATTCAGAACCGCAGGATGATCAGAAACCTCATGCGAAATATTCCTCAGATCGGCAAAGCGGAGCTTTCAGATATCTCAGGATTAAGCTATCCCACCGTATCGGCGCTGCTAAGTGATCTTTGCCAGACCGGGGAAGTCATTCTTCTTCCGGAACAGGCCACCCGCGGAGGACGTCCTGCAGGACAATTTGCACTTAATCCTTTGTTTCAAGTGGCGGCCTGCGCTTACGTTGAGAATCACCAAATGTTTTTACGTGTATATGATATTTCGGGAAAAGTTCTCAGCGACAACACGATTACCCTCACACCGGGAATTTGTGACGTGGAAGTCAGGGATGAGTTATTGGCTGTCAAGACGAAATATCCTGCCCTTGCCATAGTCTGTCTTGGCATTCCCGGTGTTGTTGTTAAGGGGCAGATCACCTATCTGCCGGATTATCCTGAGTTCCACGGCCGGTTTCTGCAGGATTTTCTGGAAGAATCGCTTTCCATACCGGTATTTTTGGAGAATGATGTGAATGTTTTTGTGTTTGCTGAGCGTGAAAAGTGGCCGGATCTTGTGCACATTTTTCACGGAACAAATTGTGCCGGGGCAGGGATACTGATCAACGGAACAATTCATCGCGGTGCACATGGATGTGCCGGCGAGGTTGAATATCTTCCGTTCGAACACAAAGGCCGCAGTGTCAATTTTTGTGAAAAGCTGTCGCTGATTGCAGCGGATTTTGCAGGCCGGGAAAACGAGCAGGCAAAGAGGAAAGAACGGCTGTCCTGCATAGCGCGCGCAGCTGCAAGCATTGTCTGCCTGATTAATCCGCCGGATATTGCACTTTCCGGATTCGGACTCTCTGATGAGGACACTGCAGATTTAGACCTTGCACTGGCTGAACTATTACCCTCACCGCGTTGTCCTTCTTTTCATATTGTTAATGATATAGATGACTTGTATCAATCCGGTTTACTTCAAATCGCAATGGATTACTGGAAGTCCAGATAGAATTTCCTCCTATGGGAGACTAATATTTTGAGGGGTCAAAACTATGATTACGACGATTCTGCTGCTGATAATATACCTTGCCTTTGTAAGCCTTGGTCTTCCGGATGGCGTTATGGGAGTGGCATGGCCGGAAATGCGGCAGACATTCTCTGTGCCGCTTGCTGCAGCCGGCTATTTGACTACTGTCGGCACGGTCGGGACTGTTATTTCGGCTTTCTCAAGCGGTCATATTCTCAAAAAATTCGGCACCGGCCCTGTCGTCTGTGCAAGCTCGGCGCTTACAGGGATTGCCATGCTCGGATATGGTTTGTCACAGTCTTTTATATTTCTTATCATTCTGGGCATCCCGCTGGGAATCGGGGCAGGGGCTGTTGATACCGGTCTCAATGATTACGTAGCGACGCATTTTTCCTCCCGCCATATGAATTGGCTTCATGCCTGTTGGGGATTGGGTGCTTTTACCGGGCCGCTGATTATGACACAGGCCATTGTGAAAGCAGGTTCATGGAGAGTCGGATATATCTCTGTTGCCGCCGTGCAGCTGACTCTTGCATTCATTTTCCTTCTCACACTTAAGCTCTGGAGTCTGCATGCGCCGGAGAAAAAGGCTCTTCAAAAAACAATTGACGACGAAAGTGTTAAAGATACCGCAAAGGAAAATCGTCCATTGAATCTTCGCTTATTTGCCGGACTTCAGGAAATTCTGCATCATAAAGGTCTTCTATCCGGCATGCTCCTCCTCTTCTTTTATGTGGGATCAGAGACAGCAGTGGGACTTTGGAGCGCAAGTTACCTGCGAAGCGCAAGAGACGTGACCGTTTCAAATGCAGGTCTATGGGTATCTATATATTATGGAAGTATTACTGTCGGGCGAATTCTGGTCGGATTTGTTGTAGAGAGAATCGGCACCAAGACGGCCGTCCGTATCGGATCTGTGGTAAGCGCCGTTGGTTTTGTCTGTCTTCTTGTCCCTTTTTCCGCAAACATCCTGTGTCCAGTCGGATTGTGCCTGATCGGTCTTGGCTTCGCCCCGATGTATCCCTGTGCTATGCAGGATACACCGCTGCATTTCGGACGCGGTTTCTCACAGATAGCTATCGGATATCAGATGGGGATGGCTAATATCGGATACTCCGTCCTTCCGTTTGTTGTCGGCGCCATTTCCGGCGCGACTACGCTTTGGGTCATTCCGATTGGTGCCTTTGTATTGCTTGGCGGCTTTGTCTTCTTCTATGAAAGGCTTGCAAAACTTCCGGATATCGAGTAACACCCGGCGCACCTGTTCATCATATTTACGCCCGTCAGGCGACATCCGCCTGGCTGCAGCCGCTGTGGAGCTGCCCCCTCTTTTACAGCAGCCGCACCATGGATATCGCACATTTCAAAAAAACCCGGTACACCGTATACTGTGTGCCGGGTTTTATGATAGAGGAGGCAGTCTAAAGTGTCAAAAGAGAGGGAAAAAGCTGGCTAAAAGTC
>Ga0209540_10002091_pt1 | contig 14370 bp, 10 predicted proteins | sample BarGraIncu01121A_FD_184501 | JGI IMG/M metagenome (GOLD analysis project Ga0209540, IMG submission 184501) | Arctic peat soil microbial communities from Barrow, Alaska - Barrow Graham LP Incubations 011-21A (SPAdes) (version 2) | ecosystem: Environmental > Terrestrial > Soil > Wetlands > Peat... | reverse complement strand
AAAATCATACCCTATTTACCCTAGAATTAACCTAAATTCTACCTTCGAAGAACCGGGCGACCTCCCGGTTTTTCATTTTATATTAATATATTTGTATAGATACTCTTCTTTAAAATGATCTATATGGAAAAATCGGGATATGTAAATTTTATAATCATAGTGCTTGGTATCTTAACTCTTTCACTTTGTTTTACCGACTGCAAAAAAACGCAGAATCCAATAAAATTTCCACAAGGCACTTTCCCTGATACGGTAATTAATATAGCTGATATAAACTCAGCATATGATGATTACAACCTTGCGTTGTACCAGTTGGGTGATAATCTGCCTGTAATATTTTCAAGCAACAGGAAAAGTGCCGGTGGTCAATTTGATCTTGAACAGGGAAGCGTTTCATTTCAATTTGATCAGACATCCGGAGTTTTTGGATTTGGATCTAAAATGACAACTGATGCATTCCTTGACAAACTTATTACTAAAGCAACAACTCCCGGAAATGATTTTGGACCTTACAGATTAGTCAGTACCATAGACGGTTACGAATATCTCTTATTAGCATCAGTAAACTCTGCAGGAAACCTCGATCTGAATTATCTTAAAAACCAGCCGGTATTCGGCTCAAATCTTCCGGAAGTATCCGGACCTTTTCCCCTCAAACTGATGAATACGGGCTCAGATGATGCATATATCTGTTTCAATTCCAGGCAGGATACAGCCTATTATTCCTCCAACAAGGATGGAAACTTTGATATTTTCTACCTGAAAAAACCGGCAGATATTGATCTTACTTCATGGTTTAATCTCGATTATGCACTTCCGACAAAAACCGACAGTATAAATAGTGCATATGAAGATAAATGTCCGTTTATCCTTAAAAAAATTATGGTCTTTTCCTCCAACAGGCCAGGCGGACTAGGCGGGTACGATTTGTATTATTCCATTTTAAAGAATGGGAAATGGAGCTCTCCTGTTAATCTTGGTCCGCGTATAAATACTTCATCAGATGAATACAGACCTGTGATTGGTTTTCATCCTGATTTTACAAATATGTATCTGATGTTTTCTTCTAACCGGCCCGGAGGTAAGGGAGGATTCGATCTCTATTTCACGGGGATAGATTTCCCTTCAAAATAATTAATCAGCGCTACTCTAAAAAAATCACTTATTTTTTGCAGCCAGAAGAGTATTTCGCAACAATGATACTCTTGTCATGGGGCCAACACCTCCGGGAACAGGAGTGATGAAAGAACATTTAGGTGCCACACTCTCAAAATCCACATCTCCAGTAAGTTTGTATCCTGATTTTGTTTCAGAGCTCGCGATACGTGTTGTCCCCACATCTATAACTGCAGCCCCTTCTTTCACCATTTCTCCGGTTACAAAACCAGGAGAACCGATAGCGGCAATAATAATATCCGCCTGACTTACAATATATTTTATATTTTTTGTACGGCTATGCACAACCGTCACAGTTGCATCAATCCCTTTCTGTGAAAGAAGAATGCTGACAGGACGGCCTACTATATTGCTACGGCCAATCACTACACAGTTTTTACCTGAGGTTTCAATGCCATATCTTTTTATAAGTTCTATTATACCAAAAGGAGTAGCCGGAAGATATCCTCCGAGTCCGATCACCATCTTCCCAATATTCACCGGATGAAAGCCATCTGCATCCTTAAGCGGATTAATTGCCTCAATTACCTTGTTTTCTGATATATGCCGGGGCAATGGAAGTTGAACAATAAAACCATCGACATCAGGATCATTATTGAGTTCATCGATTTTTTTAAGTAAAACAGCCTCTTTTATTTCTGATCCGAATCTGATTACAGTCGATTTGATCCCTACTTCCTCACAGTCTTTTACCTTGTGTGCGACATAGGTTTCACTCGACCCGTCGTTGCCTACCAGCACAGCAACAAGATGAGGAACTTTTTTCCCTTCCGCTTTCAGTTTTGCCACCTCTTCAGCAATCTCATGTTTGATCTCAGAGGCTACCTTCTTACCATCAATGATCGTGTACATGTCGGATATTATTTTTTGCCCATTAGTCTTGCTGCATTTCCACCTTTGGTCATCATTTTCATCATGCGTTTTGTTTCATCAAACTGTTTCAGAAGTTTATTTACTTCCTGAACGCTTGTACCGCTCCCGGTGGCAATTCTTTTCCGTCTGCTTCCATTCAGAACAACAGGATTGGTTCTTTCTTCCGGAGTCATGCTCCTTATAATTGCTTCAATACCTTTAAATGCGTTATCATCAATGTCGAGATCCTTCACTGCCTTTCCAACACCCGGGATCATTGCCATTAGGTCTTTGACATTTCCCATCTTCTTTATCTGCTGGATCTGAGTTATGAAATCATTAAAATCGAACTGGTCCTTAGAGATTCTCTTCTGGAGTTTTCTGGCCTCTTCTGAGTCGTATTGTTCCTGGGCTTTCTCAACAAGTGAAACTATATCGCCCATTCCCAGTATCCTATCGGCCATCCTCTCAGGATAAAATATATCGATCGCCTCCATTTTTTCACCTGAGCTGACAAACTTGATGGGTTTGTTAACGACAGATTTTATTGACAGCGCTGCTCCTCCCCTTGTATCACCGTCGAGCTTTGTCAATACAACTCCATCAAAATCAAGTCTTTCATTGAATTCCCTGGCCGTATTGACGGCATCCTGACCTGTCATGGAATCAACCACGAAAAGTATTTCATGAGGGTTTACGGCATCTTTTACAGATGATATCTCCTTCATCATTTCTTCATCAATAGCCAGACGGCCCGCGGTATCGATAATTACCACATCATGTCCGTTCTTTTTTGCTTCTTTTACAGCATTCCGGGCTATCGTAATAGGGTTCAGGTTTCCGTCTTCAGTGTAAACCGGAACCTCTATCTGCGTTCCGATAATCTTCAACTGCTCAATAGCAGCTGGACGGTACACGTCACAGGCAACAAGTAAAGGATTTTTTCCTCTTTTGGTTTTTACCCACCTGGCAAGTTTCCCGCTGAAGGTCGTTTTCCCTGAACCCTGAAGTCCGGCAATAAGTATTACAGACGGATTTATTTTGATATTAATATCAGTCTTATCGCCACCCATGAGTTCAACAAGTTCATCATGGACGATTTTGACCATCATTTGTGATGGGTTAACCGAGTTAAGTACCTCCTGTCCAATTGCTTTTTGCTTGACAGTATCTGTAAACTGCTTAGCTATTTTAAAGTTTACGTCTGCATCAAGCAATGCCCTGCGGACTTCTTTAAGTGTCTCAGCAATATTTATTTCTGATATCCTACCCTGTCCTTTTAAAAGTTTAAAGGATTTCTCCAGCCGCTCACTTAAATTTTCAAACATATATTTTACTGATAAATAATTTTAACTTCTTGTTATCTTTTCCTTTGTGTTCCTTTGTGTTTTTACTCTGTGTTACTTTGTGGTTAATTGTTTTTTTTTACCACAAAGGTACACTAAGGGTTTCACGAAGGGTTACAAAGGAAGATCAATAAATCACATTCTTTCAGGCATCTCAATCCCCAGCAACCACATACCTGTATAAATTATCTCGCTTGTTACTTTCGATAATACAAGTCTGAAATTTCTTATCTCTGCATCTGGTTCACCCAGAATTGTAAAATCGTGATAAAACTGGTTAAATTCCCTCGAAAGATCATAACAGTAGTTTGCAATTAATGAGGGACTATAGCTTTCTGCTGCCGAAGAAACAGTTTCAGAAAATTTACGAAACAGTTTTATTAGCTCAATTTCCTTTGGTCCTGTTTTGCCACCTGAAAAAGTTATATTTTCTGTGTCGATTCCCATCTGTTCTGCTTTCCTGAATACCGATTTTATTCTTGTATATGTATACTGAATAAACGGGCCGGTATTGCCATTGAAATCAATCGATTCTGCCGGATTAAATGTCATATTCTTCTTTGGATCTACCTTTAATATATAATACTTCAAGGCTCCCATACCGATCTTTCTGAAAATGTCTTCCTTCTCCTCATCTGAATAATCTGATAGTTTGCCGAGTTCAAGAGAAACCTCCATTGCTGTCATCTGCATCTCTTTTATAAGATCATCTGCATCGACGATAGTTCCTTCGCGCGATTTCATCCTGCCTTCGGGTAATTCTACCATACCGTATGAAAAATGAATAAGACCGTCAGCCCATAGATAACCCATTCGTTTAAGAAGGGCTTTCAGAACCTGGAAATGATAGTTTTGCTCATTCCCGACTACATAAATGTTCTTGTCAAAATTATAATCATTATACCTTCCTACTGCTGTTCCCAGATCCTGAGTCATGTAGACTGCGGTCCCATCCGACCGAAGAAGCAGTTTCTGATCCATACCGTCCGGAGTCAGGTCAGCCCATATGGAACTATCTTGGTTTTGATAAAGAAGTTTATCTTTTAATGCTTTGAGCACAATATTTTTCCCTACTTTATAGGTATCTGACTCATAGTAGATCCTGTCAAAATCAACTCCGAGTTTTTTATATGTCTCATCAAATCCTGCGTAAACCCAGGAGTTCATCATCTTCCATAGTCCGACGACTTCTTCATCACCGGCTTCCCACTTCAGAAGCATATCCCTTGTTTCTCTCATAAGAGGAGCAGCATTTTTTGCTTCTGCTTCTTCCATGCCATCCTTGATGAGATTTTCAATCTGAATCTTATAATTCTTTTCAAATAAGACATAATATTTTCCGACAAGATGATCTCCCTTCATGCCGGATGATTCAGGGGTTTCTCCATTCCCGAATCTCTTCCATGCAAGCATCGATTTGCAGATGTGGATACCCCTGTCATTTACTATATTGGTCTTTATCACGCGATGACCACAGCCTGACAGAATACGATATAGTGAGTAGCCAAGAAGGTTGTTCCTTATATGCCCCAGATGAAGCGGTTTATTTGTGTTGGGAGAAGAATATTCAACCAGGATTGTTTCAGGCTTTGAAACCTGGCAGTTTTCCAGATGATTTTTCTCAAGGGTCAGATTTCTGAAAAACTCCACCCACCATGCATCCGATATTTCAAGATTCAGAAATCCCTTTATGACATTAAATCCGGCTATAGCGGCAAAATTATCCTTAAGATACTGTCCGATTATTTCTCCTGTCTTTTCCGGAGTGTTTTTTGAGAAACGCAGGAGTGGAAAAACAACCAGGGTAAAGTCTCCTTTGAAATCTTTTCTTGTTTCCTGAATCTGAATCAGGTCATCCTTAACTTCGCTATTGTATATGTTTTTAACAGCTTCTTTTATCTTTTCTTTAAGAACAATCTCCATTTTTTCCTTGGCAAATTTCAGGTGCAAAGATAACATATTAATATATTGATTTACAAGAAAACATATTCAAAAAAGGTCATTTTGCAGTACTTCTAAAATTATCGGGTTTATACCAAAGGGCTGAAATATTTGACAACGGCCCTTTTCTTTTTGATAAAGAAAAATAATAAAATTAAAAACTTGTTATACTTTTGAATATGTTTTTTATAACTTTATAATCAATAATAGATTAAAAGGTGGAGTTGAAAAATTTATTTATAGAACCGACTGCTAAGACACCCCAGGTTGATTTAAATTATCCTTCAGGCGAACTTATCATGTCAGGAAAGTCAATCCCGGAGAATGCAGCATTAATTTACGAAGCGGTTCTTAAATGGGTTAATGAATATATCAAAAATCCAAGACCCACCACAAACCTGCGCCTTAATCTTGAGTACTTCAACACAGCTTCAGCAATATGGCTGGCAAAAATAGTCCAGGCACTTGGTTCTATAAAGGATAGCGAATATACCCTTATGATTCATCTCTACTTCAATATTGAAGACTACGACAATATGGAAGCAGAAGATCTGAAAGATGAACTGCATCCCATTATACATATGATAGGAGTGCCTACTGTAAGCTTTGGCATTAAAATTTACGGTACCGACGACAAAGGGGAGATTATTAAAGAGTCGATGGTGCTCATTTAATTCCCAGCCTAACTTTTATCGATAAACTATTCATTCTTCAATTTTTTGGCATAACTTTATTTCGCCAATTAATTCGAGTAGTTATGCAAACAGTTCTCATTGTTTTGCTTTCAATATTCACAATCATGGAAACATTTGCCCAGAATATTACAACTGACAGGCAGCCGGTTGCAGCAGGTAGGTTTTATCCGGCTGATAAAGACACGCTTACCAGGGATCTTTCCCAACTTTTTGAAAAGTGCAAAAAGTCCCCGTCAAAATTGAATGTCAGGGCCATAATTAGCCCGCATGCAGGATATATATTTTCAGGAAAAACTGCTGCTGCTGCATATTCCTCAATACCAAAGAATGCTGTGTTCAAAAACATCTTTATTATCGGATCGAGTCACATAATGTATTTCGATGGAGCTTCAGTATATAATTCAGGAGATTATATCACACCACTTGGGAGAATTACAGTTAACAAGGAAATTGCTAATAAACTGATCCTCAATAATAAAGTGTTCAGTTTTCCAACAACTGCACATCAGCAGGAACACAGCATAGAGGTTCAATTGCCATTTATTCAATACTATTTTAAAGATCATATTAAGATTATTCCAGTTATAATCGGTACTGATAATGTGAATACTGTGAAGAAGATAGCTGAGGCTCTCAGGCCCTGGTTCACTCCCGAAAATCTTTTTGTTATCAGTAGCGACTTTTCGCATTACCCCTCTTTTAAAAATGCCACTGAGACCGATAGTCTTACGGCAGCAAGCATTCTGACGGGCAGCCCCGGGAAATTTCTCAATACTTTAAGCAATAATGAATCAAAACATATTCATGGCCTTGTTACAAGCATGTGTGGATGGACATCAGGACTCACTCTCCTTTATCTGTCCGAAGGGAACAAAAACCTTGAAATGAAACTTCTCGATTACTCAAATTCAGGGGATTCTCCAAACGCAGGCAAAGATGAAGTAGTTGGTTATAACGCAATTGCAATGTATGAGAAGAAGGGCGATGCTGCAATTGTACCCCAAACTCAAGGCAGCTTTTCTTTTACTGACGCGGAAAAGGAACAACTTTTTACAATCGTGAAAAGCAATATCAGATCAAGACTCTACGATGAGAAAAAATATAATGCGGATGAAAGGTCCATCTCCTCAAATCTTAAAATGCCGATGGGAGCTTTTGTAACATTAAAAATAAATGGTGCTTTAAGAGGTTGTATAGGGAATTTCAATATGACTGATTCACCGGTGCCGTTATACAAGGTAGTGGCCGGATCAGCTATTTCCTCTGCGTTTGAAGATCAGCGTTTCTCCCCTCTCACAAAAGAAGAATATAAAAACACTGATATAGAGATTACTGTGCTTGGACCTCTAAAGAAAATCAGTAATATTAATGAGATCATCCTGGGTAAGCATGGAATTTACATTAAGAAGGGCTCAAGAGCTGGCACAATGCTTCCACAGGTTGCAACAGAAAACGGATGGACGGTTGAGCAGTTCCTTGGATATACCTCAAGAGATAAAGCCGGCATAGGATGGGATGGATGGAAGGATGCTGAGATCTTTATCTATGAGGGGGTTGTGCTTGAAGATAATAAGTGATTTAGGCACTAGAATATGTATCACGTTATAAGCACAGGTCTTACCGCAATACTCTTATACTTAATCAGTTATTTTTTCTATCGCATTGGCTATTACTCCCTTAAGCTTCACAGAAAAATCTGGAACTCGGCACTTGCTGCAGCATTTATACTGACAGCCACTGCAGGTTTGTTCCTTGCTCTGCAAATCAACTATAAATGGAACATTCCTTTTATCAAGACCTTACTCAAATGGCATGTAGAATTTGGAGTTGGTATGGCAATAACTGGCCTTTTCCATTTTATCTGGCATCTTGAATATTATGGAAAGCTTTTCGAAAAAACATTTAACAAATCCCAGACAAATGAGCCATACAATCTGTCATCTTCCGAAATAAAAACCAATCTGTTCATAGCCGGTTTTGTCAGCTCTTCAATTCAGCTTTTGTTGATGAGAGAGATAATGAACATCACAGGCGGATATGAACTGATAACAGGTTCATTTTTAGGATCATGGCTCATAGGTTCGTCAATCGGAGCCTCTATGGCAGGAAAATCTTTACTAAATGATATAAAAAAGATAAACCTGATATTTTCTCTCAGCCCGCTTATTTCACTGTTGCTGATGCTTTTTATTTCACGGGTGTTTTTAAATCCGGGTGAGTCCCCGTCATTTATGGTTTCAATCATCGGTACTTTCCTCGTTCTGATCCCCTTTTGCCTGGTGTCAGGTTTCACCTTTATCAAACTGTTAACCTTAGCCGGAAAAGGAAATAAAATGTTGGCCGGAAAATCATTCTCAATTGAAACCACAGGGGGGATCGTCTCTGGTATCATTCTCTCAATTTTTACAGCTGGTTTGGTCAACACATATAAATTGCTGTTAATTATAGTGTTATTGTCGGTAACATATGTATTAACTAATTATTATTTAAAGGATAATCGACAAAAAGAAATTACAAAAATTGTTGTTTTTATGCTGGCTTCACTCACTATCCTTTCAAATCCCGATATTTTCTTCAGGCAGATATTGCTTCCCGGAGTAAAAGTAACAATGACACAAGATACACCTTACGGAAACATTACAAAAGGGAAATATAAGGGCGAAGAAAGTCTCTATTACAATCAAAGACTCCTGGCATATAACGATGATGCAACCGAAAGGGAGGAAGATATACACTATGCAATGCTTCAGAGCGATTCGCCGGAAAAAGTTATCATGATATCAGGCTCCCTGCAATCTCATCTGCCAGAAATTTTAAAGTATCCTGTAAACCGTATCATTTATATTGAAAGAGATCCTTTCCTCGCAAGTCTTGAAACATCTGCAATTAATAATTTGCCTGGCAATACAATTTTTGTAAACAAGGATGCATACAAGTATATCAGAGATTCAAATGAGAAAGTTGATGTTATTATTTTGCTTATTCCCCCCCCTTCGACTCTTCTTCTAAACAGGTATTATACTTCTGAATTTTTTACAGAGGCAAGGAAAAAACTTAAGCCTGGCGGTATCTTCATGTGTTCTCCCGGTCCCGGAGACAATTACTTCAATAAAGAATCATTAAATCTTTATTCATCAATTTATAACAGCCTCGCTTCAAGTTTCAAAAATGTAATGCCTGTCGTAGGAAATAAGCTCTATTTTATTGCCTCCGACAAAGCGCTATCATGTTCCTTCTGCCAGCTCGCTGATGAGCGGCATATCAAAAATATTTATGTGAGTTCTGATTTCCTTGACGATGTTCTTGTTACCAGGAAGTCTGAAGAATTGGTTTCTCTGATTGACCGGGGAATAAAAGAGAACCGATCAGATTTTCCGGTGGCATGTTTTCAATCCCAGTCTTATCAGTTCAGTAAAACTCTGGATGAGAAGATACCTGCCATAATTCTCCTATTACTGGTCTTCGCAGTACCTGTTGTGACTATAAAAAGAAGAAATCTGCTTATGTATTTCAGTGCCTCAGCCCTTGCAGGATTTGAGATAATCCTTCTTTTGACACTTCAGATAATGATTGGCAATATGTATCAGTTAACCGGACTGATAATCGCTGGATTAATGGCTGGTCTGGCCATCGGTTCAGGAATTAATTTTAATTTCCTGAATACTATTTCACTGAGAAGCAAAGTTATCTACTTATTGATATTCTATTTGATTTTTGGTCTGATACATAATTACATTTTAGAACTAAAAAGCTTACTACTGTCAGTCATTACGATTTTGGTTTCAGGATTTTTACCTGCTTTATTTACTGGACGAATATTTCATGAACTGACAATGAAAACAGAAGGAATTGAGATATCACCTGCAATTTACAGTGCCGATCTTGCGGGTTCTGCATTTGGGTTTATGATCATTTCAGGTTTTGCAGTACCTCTCTTCGGGATCCAGGTTTCAATATATTTACTATCAGCACTTGTTTTTGGAGGTATTCTGTTTGGTACAATTATAAACAAATAGTAGTTTTAGTAAACCACAAAGGAACACGAAGTAATTCACAAAGTAACACTAAGGAAATATCATGATCAATTTATGTGTTAACACTAGATATTATTATCAATTTTGTAAATGAATACATGAGTTAATTAGTTCACTAAATGAGGAGGTAAGATGAAGAACAGAAGTTGTGATCTAAGCAAACGTGATTTTCTTAAAAAGTCTTTGGCTTTATCGGCAGGGCTGCTATGTGTCCCATGCCGGTCACTGTTTCCTGAAAAACCTTTTGAAGAATCAGGAATTTATAAGAGAATCGCCATGTACCAGGAAGAAACGGCGAGGGGAATAATGTGCAGGATATGCCCGAATGAATGCGTTCTTAAGGAGGGTGAATTAAGCAAATGTAATAATCGCAAGGTTAAAGGGTCCAAATTATATACCCTGGCATTTGGTAATCCATGTTCGGTAAATATAGATCCTGTAGAAAAAAAGCCGCTTTATCATTTCTACCCTGGTTCCAAAGCATTTTCCATTGCAACAGCGGGATGTAATCTTGTATGCCTGAATTGTCAGAACTGGACCATCTCTCAGACCAGTCCGGATAAAACGAGAAATGTTGACCTGATGCCTGAAGCTGTAGTTGATGAATGCACTAAAAACAGCTGCAAATCTATCGCATATACTTATTCTGAACCTGTAACTTTTTATGAATATGTGTTCGAGACTGCTTCTCTTGCAAGGAAATCGGGAATTAAAAACATCTTCAAATCGAATGGTTATATAAACGCTGAACCACTTAAAAAGCTAAGCAATGTTATTGACGCTGCAAATATTGATCTGAAGGCTTTCAGTGAAAGCTTATACCTGAAACTAACCGGAGGAAAGTTACAGCCAGTTCTCGATTCTCTCAAGGTATTAAAAGATAACGGTGTCTGGCTTGAAATAACAAATCTCGTTGTACCTGACTGGACTGATAATATTGATGATATTGGGAAAATGTGCAAATGGTTAGGGGACAATGGGTTTAAAAACACTCCATTACATTTCAGCCGGTTCTACCCTTTGCATAAGCTTGAACAATTGCCGCCAACACCTGTTGAAATACTTGAAAGTGCTTATCGGATTGCAACCGGAGAAGGATTAAAATATGTGTATACCGGAAATGTGCCTGGAAACGAGATCTCGAATACCAAATGTCCGTCGTGTAATACGATTGTAGTTGCCAGACAAGGTTACCGGATCGTGACTAATAACATTAGCGGAGGGAAATGTAACAAATGCGGTGCCGGAATTGATGGAATATGGAATTGAAATAATTTTTTTCTTCTAAATGAAAAAGTCTGAAGCAAAATCAAGGATAGATGTTCTAAGGAAACAACTTGAAGAACATAACAACAGATATTATGTTTTAAATCAGCCTTCCATCTCTGATTTTGAGTACGATATTCTCTTAAATGAACTTGATACTCTTGAGAAAATATTTCCCGAATTTATGACTTCGGAGTCTCCCACCCGTCACGTTGGCAGCGATATAACAAAAGAGTTTGAACAGTATGAGCACGCATATCCCATGCTTTCACTCGGGAACACTTACAGTGAAGATGATTTAAGGGAATTTGACAACAGGATTCATAAGACAATATCACAGCCAGTTGAATATGTTTGTGAATTGAAGTTTGACGGTGCATCAATCAGTATTACATATAAAAACGGCTCTCTCTTCAGAGCTGTGACGAGAGGTGACGGTAACAAAGGGGATGATGTTACCCTTAATGTGAAAACAATAAAAAGTATACCCTTAAAGATATCTGATAAAGTCCTACCTGAAGAATTTGTCATAAGAGGAGAGATTCTTATGCCACGAGCTGTATTTGACAGGTTAAATGCGGAACGGATTAAATCGGATATAACTCCGTTTGCGAATCCCAGGAATGCTGCCGCAGGAACACTTAAACTTCTTGATCCAAGGGTGGTAGCATCCAGATCCCTTGATTGTATGGTTTACTTTCTTCTTTCTGAGAATCTGCCCTACGATAACCATTATGATAATCTCAAAGAGGCTGAAGCCTGGGGATTCAAAGTTGCTGACAGCATACGGTTATGCAATAACATAGATGAAGTGATACACTTTATCTCGCAATGGGAATCAGAGAGGAAAAACCTGCCCTATGACACTGATGGTGTGGTTATTAAGGTCAACTCCCTGGTTCAGCAGCAGCAACTTGGATTCACTGCCAAATCTCCCCGGTGGGCAATAGCATATAAGTATAAAGCTGAAGAAGCTACAACCCGGCTGCTCTCAGTGGCTTTTCAGGTAGGAAGGACCGGGGCAGTTACACCAGTGGCAAATCTGGAACCTGTTTTTCTATCCGGATCAACAATCAGGCGTGCAACACTTCATAATGCTGATCAGATAGCCCTTCTCGACCTGCATCAGAACGACATGGTTTACATAGAAAAGGGTGGCGAAATAATTCCAAAAATAGTTGGAGTAGATCACTCATTCAGAAATGAGAATAACAGGAAGATTGAGTTCATCACTCATTGTCCGGAATGCGGGACTGCCCTCATTAAAAATGAAGGTGAAGCAAATCATTTTTGTCCAAACTACCTTCATTGCCCTCCTCAGATCAAAGGAAGAATCGAACATTTTATCAGCAGGAAGGCAATGGATATAGATGGATTGGGAGAAGAAACTATCGACCTTCTATTCAATGAAAAACTGGTAAAAAACATTTCAGATCTATACGATTTGCGTCTTGATCAGCTTGTTCCACTTGAACGCCTTGGTGAAAAATCTGCCTCTAATATTATGAAAAGCATCAGGAAATCAATTGATACTCCTTATCACAGGGTGCTGTTTGCTCTTGGGATCAGACATGTCGGTGAGACGGTTGCAAAAACTATTGCAGGAAGATTCAGTACCATTGATGATCTGATAAATGCTGATATTGAAAAACTGACCGGTGTTTATGAAATCGGACCTAAAATAGCCGCAAGTATTGTTGCCTATTTTTCTGATGATGACAATCTTGAAATGATTAAAAGACTTAAATCAGCCGGTATCAGATTCAGTGAAGATAGGCAGACAACTAGAACAGGTAATGCTCTGGAAGGCAAAATAATAGTAATTTCAGGTGTCTTCCATAGACATAGCCGTGAAGAATATAAAGAAATAATTGTAAGGAACGGAGGTAAAAATACAGGGTCAGTTTCAGGAAAAACCTCATTCATTCTTGCAGGAGAGGACATGGGCCCGTCAAAAAAAGAAGAAGCTGAAAAACTAAAAATAGCTCTCAAGAGTGAGGATGATTTTCTCAAAGAAATTGGTGAAGAATAACACGTACTCTCAGCTGATTTTCATAAAAAACTGTTAGGTTTGCAATATGGAATTATTTAGAAATATCAGACTTAAAATCGGAGATGCTATTCTAAGAAACAAGATAGCCGGAACAAAAAGAAAAAAGCATTTTTCCAATATAAATGAAGTAAGAAATATAGGGATTGTCTGGGATGCTTCAAAAACAGATGACTTTGCTTGCTTATCGCGTTTTTTTCAAAAGATGCATGATAGCAAGACTGATGTAAAGATCATGGGATATTTTCCAGGAAAGAATCTGCCCAATCAATATACCGCAATCAGCTACCTTTCTGTTATTAAAAATGATGAACTGAACTTTTTCTATCACCCGGTCTCACATGAATCCATTGCCTTTATAAATATCCGTTTTGATGTTCTGATAGATCTGAATTTTAAAAAAGTATTACCCCTTCAATACATTTCATCACTATCAAATGCCGGCCTTAAAGTTGGTTTGTTTGAACCTGAAACCAGGAACACACCCTTCGACCTGATGATGGAACTAAAAAATCCTGTCAACGTTGAAGATTACCTCAATCAGATAGTACATTATCTTGGCATGATTAATTCGGGAACCGTTCAAAAAGTTGTAAATAATTAAGTATATGAAAAAATTCAGAGGGACCGGAGTTGCTATTGTAACACCTTTTAAAAATGACTCCAGCATTGATTTCGCTGCTCTCGGACGTATGGTAAATCATGTAATAACAGGAGGTATTAATTATATAGTTGTAATGGGAACTACCGGCGAGTCAGCCACACTCACAAAGGATGAAAAGAAAGCTATTATCTCCTATGTGGTTGAAGTGACTGATAATCGGGTTCCGCTGGTAGTAGGTATCGGGGGTAACAGCACTCAGGAAGTAATAAATTGTGTCAGGCATACTAACTTTACCGGTGTCGATGGAATATTATCTGTCGCACCTTATTATAATAAGCCAAATCAAAGAGGGCTTTTTCAGCATTTTAAAGCGATTGCAACATGCAGTCCTATACCTGTTATAATA
>Ga0209540_10002090_pt1 | contig 14371 bp, 15 predicted proteins | sample BarGraIncu01121A_FD_184501 | JGI IMG/M metagenome (GOLD analysis project Ga0209540, IMG submission 184501) | Arctic peat soil microbial communities from Barrow, Alaska - Barrow Graham LP Incubations 011-21A (SPAdes) (version 2) | ecosystem: Environmental > Terrestrial > Soil > Wetlands > Peat... | reverse complement strand
TATATTGTAATCGTGGCCGAGGGTGCCGGAACGGCAATGGATATTGCCAAGCGGATTGAAGAATCGACGGGAATTGAAGCCAGGGCTACAATATTAGGTCACTTGCAGCGCGGCGGCAGCCCGACGGTAAGGGATCGTTCCATGGCCAGTCTGATGGGCGTGCATGCAATCGAATGCATCAATGAAGGAAGACTCAACCGACTCGTGATTTTCAAGGACGGAAAAATTACTGATATTGATGTTGAAGAAGGACTCAAATTAACAAAAACCATCTCAGAAGAAGACCTTTCCCGGGCGAAACTCCTGTCTTGAGGATATTATGAGAGTAAAAATACCATGGACGATACCCAATATTCTGACGACTATCCGGTTGCTTGCGATTCCGTTTATGGCGGTCTTCATCCATGCAAGCGGACGTCCGGGAGAAGAAGGGCATTCATACAGTGTGGCAGCTTTTTGCTTCTTTGTCGGTATCTGGTTCACGGATGCTGCCGATGGATTTATTGCGCGCCATTTTAATCAGATATCTGATTTCGGGAAAATTTATGACCCTTTTGTGGATAAGCTTTTCCAGTTTACAACAGCATTCATGATGTTCCTGATTGGCAGACTGCCTCTGTGGGTTGTTATTTTTATCCTTGTCAAAGAAGCAGCGATGATCCTTGGCGGTGCATATATTTTACAGAAGCACAGAATTGTATCCCACTCCAGATGGTATGGAAAGCTCTCGACTGTCCTTTTTGTAATTGCCCTGGCATCGGTGTTCTTTGTTCCGCATGATTTGCGTTACATTACTAATTTCATTTTTATTCCACCAGTACTCATGTCATCCTTCGCTACAATTTGCTATGGTGTCACTTTGTTTAGGGACTCCTCAAAGCTTGGTGATGATGACTTGACGAAAAAGACCGAAACCGACAAGACGAGAGTCTGATAGGAATATTTATGTATACAACATTTGAAGAAGAGGATAGGAAGAAGCTCCTTGAGGGCCGCTCACTGACAACTCTTGAATTTGACAAAATCCGAATGATGCTTTCCGATCATACAAGAAGTGTATATGGAAGAGAGCTCTGCGAGGAGCTTTTACCTTGCTCAGACCTTCACACGGTTGAAACATGGCATATGGAAACAGACAGCACCGTAACGTATATTTTACGTTACGGTCAGCTTCCCCTGTCCGGATTATCGGATATCCGAGAATCCCTTGCCCTTGTTGGGGCGCAGGGTACGCTTTCCATGAAAAGCCTTCTCGGAGTTGCCTGCTTTCTGAGAGCTGTTGACCGTCTATACGCTGTGTATCCCAAAAACAAAGATGTCGACGAAGGGAACAGACTGTTCTCCCGAATCCGTATGCTAATGCCGGCACCGACACTGGAGAAGGAGATCTCTTTTTGTATTGTTTCGGAAGATGAAATGAACGACCGCGCAAGCGAAACACTTTACCAGATACGCCGTCACATAAAAGATGCCCAGGCAAGTGTCAGGGATATTCTGGAGCGCATTATCCGCCAGCACCCCACAGCACTCCAGGAGCAACTGGTAACACTGCGGGGAGAACGGTATGTAGTGCCTGTTAAATCGGAAAAACGCAGTGAAATACCCGGCATTATCCATGACACATCCTCGTCCGGACAGACAATTTTTGTTGAGCCGATGGCGGTTGTTGAAGCAAATAACAAGATCCGTGAATGGCTGTCAGAAGAAAAAGAAGAAATAGAACGGATATTACAGAATCTCTCGGGCCGCGTTTTTAACTTCAAAAGTGAATTGATGGTCGATACTAATCTGGTAAGTGAAATTGACTTTCTGAGCGCAAAAGCTAATTTATCAATTGCCATGAATGCATCAAAGCCGATCTTCAACCGGGAAGGCCGCATTTTACTCAGGAAAGCCAGACATCCGCTGATTCCCAAAAATAGAGTCGTACCGATTGATTTTGCGATCGGTACCTCATACAGGACACTTGTCATTACCGGTCCCAATACGGGAGGCAAAACAGTTTCACTTAAGACCTGCGGCCTTTTATGTCTGATGGCGATGGCAGGTCTTCAGATCCCCTGCCAGGATCATTCCGAAGTCTCGGTATTTGAACAGATTCTTGCTGATATCGGGGACGAACAGAGCATTGAGCAGAGTCTGTCTACTTTTTCTTCCCACATGAAAAACCTGGTGTCGATTCTTGGAAAATCCGGCCCTTCCACACTTGTTCTTGTCGATGAGCTTGGCTCCGGTACGGATCCGTCCGAGGGCGCGGCTCTGGCCATCGCTATTTTGGATCACCTTCGTAAACAAGGTGCTGTCACGGTTGCAACAACGCATTATAAGGAATTAAAGGGATATGCCATTGAGACAGACGGCGTCGAAAACGCATGCTGCGAATTTGATACGGAGACGCTTTCCCCGACGTACCGCCTGCTGATTGGTCTTCCCGGAGTCAGTAATGCCTTCCATATTTCAAGAAAACTGGGTCTCTCGCAGGAAATTATTGACGCCGCTCAGATGCTCCTATCGGATGAGGGAATTCGATTCGAAGAACTTCTGTCATCTGTAGAGAGGAATAATCTTGAAAGTGAAAAGCTTAAGAAAGAAATCCGGCAGATGCGTGAACATGTGAAAGAACAACAGCTTTCCCTTCAGAAAGAACATGAAGAACTTGAACAGAAAAAGGCCGTGATTCTTCAAAAAGCGCAGGAAGAAAAGAAAGAACTGCTTTCGGATGCCCTTGAAGAGGCGGATCTAATACTCAAAGACTTGCGGCGTTCCATTCGCGAGGACAACCAGCAGGCAACCGAAGAGAAAGTACAGTTGATTCGCAGAAACCTTCGGGCCGGTCTTTCCGATCTGGATACCGAAGCAGAGAAAAACCGTGCAAAAATTCCGATTCCAGGAGAAATTCCCAATGTTATTCGTTTGGGCGGTCTGTACTATTCGCCGTCCCTCGGTGCTTCCGGAACGATTGTGCAGGGTCCGGACAGCCGCGGAAACTGTGTCCTTCAGTCGGGTTCTCTTCGAATAAATGTAACAAAAGAATCCCTTCGTTATCCGATTGAAGGTCAGGAATCACAAAAGGCAACGGAAAGCGGCAAGACACGTACACGTGCGGTCCCCAAACCACGCAGGGAGGGCGGAGCAAGTGACATTCGCATGCAGCGGGCAGCAAATACCATGCCGGAGATTCAACTTCTTGGAATGACCGTCGATGAAGCGCTTTCAGCGCTTGACAGGTATCTTGATGACTGCGTGCTGTCTAATATTGCAACGGTCCGTATAGTACACGGTAAAGGAACGGGCGCCCTGCGGTCAGCAGTCTCCCAGCATCTGCGCCAGGACAAGCGTGTTATTAGTTTCCGCCTTGGTACATACGGAGAAGGCGAAGACGGGGTTACGATAGCACAGCTATAATAAAGGACATGCTTTTCCTCGCTCAAGTCCTCGGATCGCTTTGCGATCCTGCGGAAGTCGCTCGGGAAAAGATGTCCTTTATTCGGTTAAGGCGCTTTGCGCCAAGGAAGGGAACTTTCCGAGCTCCACGTCCTCGGGGGAAGCATCATCGCTTCCCGGTTAGGCGTCCTGCGGACACTAAGGAAGTGGATATTTATAGCCGTTGAAGGAGGGGGTTGAATGAGACCTGCTTTGGTAATTATTGATATGCAGAATTGGTTTTTTAGAACAAAGGAGAGAAGCGCAGGATTGCCGGATCTGATTTCCGGAATAAATGAACTTGTTGATATTGCAAATAATAAGAATATACCGATTTTCCAGGTCTTGACTTTGCATAAAAGTGACAGGTCTACCTGGAATATTGTTATGAAAGAACATGATTATTCTGCTTTGCTTGAAGGCAGTGAGGAAGCTGAATTATTGCCGGGAATAAAATTCGATCAAACACAGCAGATTATAGTAAAAACGCGGCAGAGTACTTTTATACGAACTGATTTTGAAGAAATGCTTATTGAACAAAATATAGACACATTGATTTTATGCGGCGTTTTTACACATGGATGCGTCGGCAGGACAGCTATTGATGCATATGAGAGAGACTTCCATGTCATTGTCGCGAAGGCTGCATCTTTCAGCCATGTTAAAAATCAGGAAGAAGCAATGTTCGCAGTTATTCAAGATGAACAGGAGCAATTAATTCTGTCAAATCGAGAAATAGCACAATTATTAGCTGATAAATGCCTTGAATAGTGCCGGGCCGGATTCGTATCGCACACCGGTTTTTTCAGCGTCTGATTCGCAATAATTGGCGATACCTGTTTTTGCGTGGATACCGCTTGTATATAAAAGAAATGGAACTGGCGATTCGCTGTGTGTTCTTAGTGAAACGGGCGTCGGATGATCCGGAAGGATCATGATTCTGTAGTCTTCACCGGTATTCAGACGGTTTTCTTCAAGATATCTCCATACGGGTCCGGCGATATATTCGTCGATTTTTTCAATAGAAAGCACTTTCCCCGGGGCATCACCATGATGACCGCATTCGTCGGGAGCCTCAACATGAAGATATATGTAGTCGAGGCCGGATGCAAAGCCTTTGACTGCGGCTGCAGCCTTTCCGGCGAAATTGGTATCGAGCCTACCGGTCGCTCCGTCAACTTCAATTACTTCAAGTCCGGCACAGCGACCCAAGCCAAAAATAAGATCCACTGCTGAAATGACGGCACCTTTCCGGCCGTAAGTCTTTGTAAAATCGGCCATAGCCGGCTTGGTGCCCTGCCCCCAGAGCCAGATCGAATCGGCCGTGTTAAGGCCTTTTTCACGGCGGCGAATGTTAACCGGGTGGTCTTTCAGAATGGCACATGAGGAGCGCATCAGTGACAGAATACGTTCAGAGCCGTCACCTAAAGGAAGGTATTCTTTGATTATTTTGCCGGAAATATCATGCGGAGGGGTAAGGACCGTGCTGCCGGGACCGTGCTGCCAGACCGTGCAGTGACGATAACTTTTACCGGGAAAAAAGTGCAGGTCGTCTGATGACAGCGAGTTTTCAATTGCTGCGATCAGTTCTGACGACTCTTCTGTTGAAATTTCTCCGGATGAATAGTCAAGCATTGTCATATTCTCGTATTCGTTTGAAGAGGTACCCGTTTGAGCAAGGCTAACCAGATTACATCGGAATACCATGTCGGTCGGAGCCATTTCAATCCCGAGACTAAGTGCCTCGAGGGGAGACCGCCCCGTATAGTAGACGTTTGGATCATATCCCATGACGGACATATTGGCAGGTCCGCTTCCCGGCTCCATTTTGTCCGGTATTGTCTGAACCATTCCGCAGACGGCATTTTGTGCCATATGGTTAATATTCGGTTTTGCAGCGTACTGCAGCGGTGTCATTCCTGAAAGCTCGGGAATGGGAAGATCGGCCATCCCGTCACCTAGTAATATGAAATATTTCATGCGCATTTATTAAAGAGCCGTCATCAAATGAAAGCGTCTTCAACTCCCCTTATCTGCCGCCGTTTTACGGCCGCGTTTTATCAGGTGTGTTTTCTATTCAAATTAGATTCTGCGGACACGCCTTACAACAAATCCTGCTTCTGAGTGCTGGCTGCCGTCATTTTCGCGAAAACGGGCAATTGCAGCGGTAATGACCGCGATCAGTGCGGTGTCAGTCTGTGGAACGCTGTGTGCCTGTTCCCCGGAAACAATACCTTTTGATTTCTTGTCAAAGCGGTGAAAAAATGAAAACATAAACATCTGCCTCCTGTACGTTTGATGGCATGTTTGCTATGCTGATTACAAATGCATCAGTGAAAGCTTTTGCAGTAGGCAAAAAGCCCTCTGACATCTATTAAATTACAAGGCGGCGGTTACGTCAATCAAAACAACGATGAAAAGGAAGTGCAATGTGCATGGAATTGATACAAAAAGAAAATATTGGTGATATTTCCGAAAAATCCCCGAGGCTATTTGTTTTTGTAGGTGCCTACGGCAGCGGGAAATCAGAGGTCTCCGTACACTTTGCTCGCAAACTTCGCAGGGATTACCCTGAAAGAAAAATTTTGCTGGCGGACCTTGATATTATTAATCCTTTTTATCGCTCTGTTGATGCCCGTGGAATTCTCGAAAAAGAAAACATACGTGTTATAGCGCCGAATTTTGCCAATACCAATGTCGATGTCCCTTCTGTTTCGGGAGAAATGTATTCGGTATTTGATGATCCGGAGTATCTGGGCGTTTTTGATATAGGCGGAGAAGATATGGGTGCGAGAATTCTTTCGAGCATGAGAAGCAGGTTCCAAAACATATCATATCGGGTTTATATGGTGGTCAATACACTCCGGCCGTTTACTTCGGACGCACAGGGCATTGCTGTGATGGCACAGGAGCTTTCTGCTGCTGCACGTCTTCCTATCCATGGCTTCATCGATAATTCGAATCTGCTGATGGAGACATCCTCCGATGAACTCGTTCATTCGTATTCGATTCTTGCTGAAGCCTCGAAAATCACAGGAATTCCTATTGCATATGCCAGTGGCCTTGATGAATATCTTCCAAAAGACTGGACGGAGTATACAGTTAACGGAATACCGCTCTTGAGAATGGAGAGAACAGTGTTGTATAATGACTAATAAATAATTTATTCGGCATTCAAGGAGCACAAAAGATGGATCCTCTTGTTGTAACTCTTATTGTGATTGGAATTGTGCTTTTGGTTACCGGCGCTTTAGTGGTAAATGTGCTACGTGTTATTCGTTCTCTGCGCAGTGCTGTCAATTCGAAGGCTGTGCAGATTGTAAGTGAAATGGCCGAAGAACTTTTGTCCGGTAACGCAGGGAACATCTCTGCTGATCTTCTGAATTCTCAGCATCCGCGGTCTATTTCTGATATGACTTCCGTTTATGCGCCCATGCTTGCCGGGGATTTTCCGGATCTGAATTTGAAACAACTAATTTCATCTGCTGAAAACAAGCTTTGTTCAGCACTTTATGCTATTCAGGAAGGGTCGGCGGATAGTGTGGACCTCCAGACCGGAACAAGTGAATATGCATCGGATGAGGAATCCAATCCAGGTGCTGAAGAGAAGGAGGATCACCTCTTTCTTGGTGCAACGCCTGATTATGCGGCTCAGATCCAAAGACAGATAGCAGACCTTGCAGCAGAAGACAGGATAGAATACTTTGAGAAAGTTAAAATACACAGGACCGGTATAAACGCATATCAGAAGAATGCAGGAACTTGTGTGATTACTCTTCAGACAGCCATTGAATATTTGCATTACATCAAGCAAAATGGGATTGTGGTATCCGGCAGTCAACAGACAATGAAACAGGCCCGATATAATCTATCCATAATCTATATTCAGGATGCAAGCCAACTGCCGTCTTCCGCAACAAATGCTGTCGTCATGAACTGCCCGAATTGCGGAGCCCCGGTCAAAGGACTGGGAAACAGGCACTGCGAATTTTGTGGATCCGCTCTGCTGGCAATTGATATCCGAATATGGAGAATTAACCAGTTTACCCTTAGTTGAAAAATAAATAATATAATCAGTCGTACATGCGAAAGCAGGAAGTGGGAGGAAAGAAAATGGGACTTATCAAAGCATTGGGCAACGTAATTGCAGCCGGATCTCAGGCAGTAACTTCCGTTGTGGCAGATCAGTATCTTGAGTATTTTACATGCGATTCATTGGGAACAGATATTCTCGTGAAGCGCGGGGCCAAAAAAATCAAAAATGGCAGCAACAAGGGAGATTCGGACGTTATAACGAACGGTTCCAAAATTGCTGTTCCGGAAGGAACAGCACTGATTCTGGTTGATAATGGAAAAGTTACGGATTTTACAACAGAATCCGGGCTTTATACCTGGGAATCATCTACTGCTCCTTCAATGTTTGGTTCAGAAGGTCTCAAGACAGGATTTGTTGATTCCTGCAAAGAGATTCTCAATCGTTTCAAAGCCGGCGGCGTCATTAATTCGGAGCAGAGAGTGTATTTTGTCAATATGCTTGAAAATGTCGACAACAAGTTCGGAACATCTTCGCCTATGCCCTATGATGACCCGACATATATGGGTATCTATATCCGCCTGAACGGTACTTTCTCTTTTAAAGTAGAGAATCCCGTAGCATTTTTCCAGGCTATCGCAGGCAATGTAACTGACATTTATGATAAATCAACACTTATGACACAGGCAAAGACGGAATTCATATCCAAGTTCGTTGAAGCACTTAACAAATGCGGAGCAGGCGGAGACGGTATTAAGTATAATCGTCTTCCTTCCGAGCAGACACGCTTCACAAAATACATGAATGAAGTGCTGGATGAAGAATGGCTTCAGGGTCGTGGTATGGTGGTTGTTTCAGTCGCAATAGGCGGAATTACTCCCGATGACGAATCCAGAAAACGCATTCAGGAATTCGACCGTGACATTTTGCTTTCAAGGAACCCGGATATGCTGGCCGCCCGTATGGGAGCAGCCTCAGCCGAAGCAATGGTTGGAGCTGCCAATAACACGGCGGGAGCAGCTACAGGATTTATGGGTATGGGCATGGTCGGTGGAATGGGCCAGATGGGCGGCGCTGCCGGCGCTCCTGCACTTGGTTATTTTGCCGGTCAGCAGGCTCAGCAGGCACCGGCAGCCGGTACCGCTGCCGGTGCAATTCCCCTGGCCGGAGCTGCCGTTGCAACATCTGCAGGATGGACCTGCACAAGCTGCGGACATTCCGGAAATACCGGTAAGTTCTGCGCAGAATGCGGTAAGCCAAAGCCTGAACCGGCAGCCGGCTGGGATTGTGCATGCGGTAATAAAGGTAATACCGGAAAGTTCTGTTCAGAGTGCGGAAAGCCGCAGCCTGCTGCAGCAAAGGGTTGTTCCTCCTGTGGATGGACACCGAAAAACGGTGAAAACACGCCGAGATTCTGTCCTGAGTGCGGAAAACCGATCGCATAATTCACAATCTGTACGAATGACATACAGGAGAGGCCGCTGCGAGAGCAGTGACCTCTCTTTTTAGGTGCGCCGTATGATTGAACTTCAGATGCGAAAAACAAGTGTCATGCCTTTCAGAAAAAACAAAAGTTGACAATCGACCAAAAAGGTTTACAATCAAGAAAAAACAGGAGTGTGTATATGGAATCCAAAACAGCAAATCCAAATTTGAAGACTACACCAACTTTTCATGAAAAAAGAAAGAATCAACTTCTTTCCCTAACACTTGTACCGGTGTTTACGGTTCTTATGTGCGTATCTGCCCAGATAACGATTCCGGTCCCTGTTATTCCCTTTACACTTCAGGTTACTGTTGCGATTGTGTCGGGGCTTCTTCTGGGATCTCGCCTTGGATTTCTGTCACAGGCTCTCTATCTTTTTATGGGACTGATGGGCCTGCCTGTCTTTGCCGGCGGAGGGGGAGGGATCGGATATGTAATGCGCGGTTCTTTTGGATATCTGGTCGGATTTCTTTTCTGTGCACTTATCGGAGGTTTTCTTGCTGATTTAACGGATAGACGTACCAATGGAGTTCAGGTGTCCTATGTGCGTATTCTGCTCATCTCATTGGCGGCACTTCTTGTCTGCTATGCTTTTGGTATTACATATCTATATTTTTTATCGAATTATTACACAGGCTATGCGGGGACAAAATACAGTTTTGTGACAACTCTTGCTTACGGTGCGCTTCCCTTTATAGGAAAGGACGTTGTTCTTTGCTTTTTAGCCGCTGAACTGACACGGCGCCTGTGGCGTTTTCGTTATCGCAAAGGGTACAGCACAAAGCAGGACAGAAAAAGTGAAGAAAGCCCTTCAGCAGTTTCCGGCAGCACAGCGGATTCAATTACGACCGATTCCATGGAGGATTAAGTCAATCAACTCCAAATATCTATTTTCAATGCGCTGATAGAGTTCTTCCGTTAAATCCATTTTTGACCAGTCACCTTCGGATTCATACATTTCCGTTGCACGACTCATGGAAGACAGGAAGGCAAGTGCAGTCTCACGGGATACACCCTCCCGAAGCTTCAGTTTGTCGAGCAGAGAGGACATTATCACCATGCCGCTTTGTGCGAGTTCTGCATACTTAATGCGCATAGAATCCGTTACGTCAACGGGCGGAAGAAGAAAAGCTTCGTTAAGGAGTTTGTAGTGGAGCATGTGGGTGAAATAGAAGGATGCCTTTTTGCGGGAATAGGCCAGGAGGGATCCGGCAAAATCGAATCCCTCCGTAGAGAATCCGTCAAATGCCGCAAGGACATCTTCGATACACTTTTCAACGGTGCATAAATACAGGTGTTTCTTGGATCCGTAATAATGGAAAAGCAGACCTTTGGATACTTCAGCCATTTCACAGATGTGATTCGTATTTGCACGCTCGTAACCTACGGCGGCAAATTCCTCCAGTGAGGCCTGGAAAATATTATCGCGGCGATTATTTCCCACTTCTTTCTCCTTTACCTCTTATGATTTCAGATCTTTATTCAGATATATCGAGTATGCGCAGGCGATGGAGATCAACATGACGGCAAAACCCAAAAGGACAAATTTGGTCTGGAAACCGTAGCGCAGGATATCTGCCGGCATCGCATAATCCAGAGGAGACAGATACGTAAGGTTTTTGATGCCGTTGATATTTTTCTCAAAAGCATTTGTAAAAATACCAAGGATATAGGTGCCGAAGACTAGTCCGTTTGCGGTGGATGCAACCTGGCGGGAGCTTTTTAGAATGGTTGAAAGAAGAAATCCGATGCAAAGAAAAACCATTCCGGAAAAGAACATACCAATCATTATCTTAACCATTCCTGCGGCAGCGGAAGAAAGGCCGGTATCTTTTGTTTTGAAGCAGAGAAGGGAGATCAGAGAGGCTGCAGTAATTGCCGCACTGTATGACAGAAATGTGATGCCGGACGCCAGCAGTTTTTGAAAAAAGATTTCGGATCTTCTTACAGGCTGTGCATACAGGTATTCGATCGTTCCCGATGTTTCTTCACCGATCAGCGCAGTTGCACCGCGAAGGGCCGCGTATATTGCTCCAGCAAGAGCAATATACTGCATTTCATATGCGAAGAACTCCTGGATTTTGGAAAAGTCAGGCATATTATCCAACCCGAACGCCGCCAGCATTTCGCTTGAAAACGCAGCTGTTTCTGAGGTAAGCAGTTCGCCCATATTGCCTGCGCCCATGCTCGGGAAGAAAGCCATGAAAAGAAATACGGAAACAAACATGATCGACGACCATATCAGAAGTCCTTTGCGCTGATTATGAAGTTCAAGACGTAAAATATTCATTTTTTGTGTCCTCCTTCGTAATAGGAAAGGAATCGACTCTCAAGGCTTGCGTTTTCAACAACGAAGTCCTTAGGAGAAAGGGCAGTTAAGTATGAAAGAAGGGGCTCCGGCTCGCCTTTATAATGGAATGTATATTCATTTTCACCGATAACCCGAAGGTGGGAGGCCTGCGCAAGGGATTCCGGAAGTGAAAAGGCTGTGTCGGCGAATTGAAGAATAATTGTGACTGCTTTTTCGCTTTTGGCGTTTGAGGTCAGATCTTCCATTTCAATGATTCGACCATCTTTGATAAAAGCGGCACGGCTGCAGTTTGCCTGTACTTCCGTAAGATTATGGCTTGAAAAGAGAATGGTCGTGCCGAATTTGTTGATTTTTCTCAAATAGTCAAAAAGATATTTCTGGATCAGCGGATCCAGTCCGTTTGTCGGTTCATCAAGAATAATCAGCTTGGGACTGTGGATGAGTGCCTGTGCAATGGCTACTTTTTTCTTGTTGCCCAGAGAAAGTGTTTCGAATTTTTTGGAAACGTCAATATCAAAAATACTGCATAATTCTTTTTGCAGTGCAAGGTAATCCGAAGGATTTTTATGATGGAATCGAAGTGTTGTGTCAAGCAGCTGACCAACCCGCATATCAGGATAGTAACGGACTTCACCGGGAACATATCCAAGATCCTCTTTGATTTTAGCGCTGTCTTTAATGATGTCCAGGCCGAAGATTGAGGCAGAGCCTTCATCGGGCTTCAATAGACTTAGAAGGAGTTTGATTGTTGTGGATTTGCCCGCACCGTTTGGTCCGATAAACCCGAAAATTTCTCCGTCCTCCACATCGAAGGTTACACATTCTACTCCGCGGCTTTTGCCGTAGTATTTTTTGAGCTGATTAATTGAGATAACAGACATTTGCAGTACCTCCTTCAAAATTGACCCATGGGTCAACTAAAAAGTACTCCAGTTCAGCAATAATGTCAATAATGAATAAATAAGCGATTGGCACTTGCGTTTGCATTTCCAAAAGGGCAAAGTTATAATCAAGTCATGTTTTGATTTCATGGGAGGACAAATATGGCTAATGTATCTTTTAGACAGGAACTCTGCAAGGGCTGCGGCCTTTGTGTGTCTGTATGTCCGAAGAAAATTTTACAAGTTGATATCACCCGGTTAAACAGCAAAGGGTATCACCCGATTTCCTGTATTGACCAGGCTTCATGCATTGGGTGTACATTTTGTGCGGTTCAGTGTCCTGATTCTGTTATTACAGTGGAGAAGTGAGGAGCAAATAAATGGCTAAGAGAGTCCTGATGAAGGGAAATGAAGTTATAGCTGAAGCTGCAGTACGTGCAGGCTGCCGTCATTATTTTGGATATCCGATTACACCACAGACAGAGGTCATGCATTACATGGCTAAGAGAATGGTGGAGATAGGCGGTTGTTTTCTCCAGGCCGAGAGCGAAATAGCAGCGATAAATATGGTTTATGGCGCTGCTGCGGCTGGAGCGAGAGTCCTTACATCCTCTTCTTCTCCGGGAATCAGCCTGAAACAGGAAGGTATGTCTTACATCGCCGGAGCTGAGCTTCCGGCGGTTGTTGTTAATATTGTACGTGCAGGCCCCGGCCTTGGCGGCATCCTCCCGGCACAGGGCGATTATTTTCAGGCTACCAAAGGCGGCGGACACGGTGATTACAGAAATATCGTTATCGCACCGGCCTCTATTCAGGAGCTCTATGAGATGACTGTCGAAGCCTTCAACCTTGCAGACCGGTATCGCATGCTGGTTATGATTCTTGGTGACGGTACGCTTGGACAGATGATGGAACCGGTAAAATTCAGGGAAGTCGAACCGATAACTGAGACGGATAAATCGTGGGCTACTATCGGCCGGCAAGGAAGAACGGAACATAATATTGTAACTTCTATCTATATTGATCCTGATGATCTTGAGAAGAAGAATCGTGAGCTTCAGGATAAATATGCAGTTGTTCAGAAAGAAGAGACTCGGTTTGAGTCCTTGGATATCGAAGACGCTGAAATTGTTTTCACAGCATTCGGAACATGCAGCCGTATCTGCCGCAATGTGATTCGTCAGGCTGCTGAAATGGGTATTAAGGTCGGAATGATCCGCCCGATAACACTTTGGCCTTTTCCGTCGGATGAGGTGGCCCGCGTTGCGTCACTCAATCACGTAAAGGCTTTCCTTGACATTGAGCTGAATGCAGGACAAATGGTCGAAGACGTCCGACTCGCTGTTAACGGAGCAAAGCCCGTATATTTTTATGGACGCATGGGAGGCAATATGCCGACACAGAAGGAAATTCTGGATCAACTGGTGGCAATTCATAAAGGAGAGGTGAGATAGAATGGCACTCGTATTTGAAAAGACAAAAGGACTCACCGACAAGCCGTTTCACTACTGCCCGGGCTGTACGCACGGAATCATCCACCGTATTATCGCTGAAATAATGTGTGAAATGGGAATCCTTGATACAACGATCGGAGTGTCTTCTGTCGGATGTACATACAATAATTATGAGTATTTTGCCTGTGATATGGTTCAGGCAGCTCATGGTCGTGCTCCTGCCGTAGCAACAGGTATAAAGCGAGTTCACCCGGACAAGATGGTATTTACATACCAGGGCGACGGAGATCTGGCTTCTATCGGTGCTGCAGAAATACTTCATGCAGCAGCACGTGGAGAGAAAGTCTCTGTCTTTTTTGTGAATAATGCAATTTACGGAATGACAGGCGGGCAGATGGCTCCGACAACACTTCTTAACCAGGTGACGACTACCTCCCCGTTTGGGAGAGATGCATCGACCCAGGGATATCCTATTAATGTCAGCGAACTATTATCAGCCCTCACGGGTGCTGTTTACATTGAACGAGTGGCTCTCAACAATTTTAAAAACATTCAGGCTGCTAAGAAGGCAATTGCCAAGTCCTTCCGCGTTCAACAGCAGGGTCTGGGATTTTCCATGGTAGAATTTCTCTCCACCTGCCCGACCAATTGGGGAAAAGAACCGGTTGAGTCGCTTCGTTGGCTTGAGTCTGATATGATGCCGCAATATCCGCTCGGCGTATTCAAAGGAAAGGATCTGGAGGTGTAAAAAGTGATTGATTTTTCGATTATTCTTGCCGGATT
>Ga0209540_10002089_pt1 | contig 14379 bp, 21 predicted proteins | sample BarGraIncu01121A_FD_184501 | JGI IMG/M metagenome (GOLD analysis project Ga0209540, IMG submission 184501) | Arctic peat soil microbial communities from Barrow, Alaska - Barrow Graham LP Incubations 011-21A (SPAdes) (version 2) | ecosystem: Environmental > Terrestrial > Soil > Wetlands > Peat... | reverse complement strand
TCATTTAACACAGCGATTTGCGAAAGGTATGCTGATATTTGCACATCCTTTTCCGCGATTTGCGCATCTTTTGTCGCCAATTGTTCGGCTAAAATAGTTAACGTCCGGCTTACATCAGTTTGCTCATCGTTATTCAAGTTTAACACCACCTTTTTCCTTTAATTATATGTTAATTAAGGATTTTGTCAATCAATTTATTTTACTCAGCCCGTTAGATTTTGGCGGTTGATGATCATTAACAGCAAATTATTAAAAACAAAAGACTAAAAAAATATAATGAGATGAGATAAAATAATGGAAATTTTTTCAAAACGATTGACCCAACTATGTAACCTGCATTCCCGGAAACACGTAACGAGGAATTTTGAAAACCCTTTATACTAAAGGCTTAGAGGGACTTTTCAATGTTATTTTGCCTCGTTATGTTAAAATCGCATAACGAGGCAAGTATCCCTGATTGATGCGGGTTACAGGCATTCTCGTTACGTTAATCCGGGAAGGCAGGATCTATAGAATAGGTCCCTTCACAGTCGTTTACGACATAGTCATGGTCTACTACGTGCCATACAAAAGTTTTATTTCCATTAAGAGTTAAGTTAGAAATATAATTTGCTGGCTCGCTTTTTTGAGAAGAATAATCAAGCTCCCACTCGCTACCAACTAACATCTTTTCGTTGTTTTTTGTAATTATATTTGTAGTTAAATTAATATTTAACTGATGAATTAAAATAAACAAAGATAGCAGAACAATTGAAATCACAAGAATAACTATTTTAGAAAACTGTTTACGCGCCTTTTCTTTTATTGTTTCTATCATCGGATTCCCCTCAGTAATTAAAAGATTAATATAGATAACTTTAATATACTACAGAATCAACAAATAAGAAAGGTGTTTTACTACTTTTTCATTATTCTCGTAGCGTTGATTATGGGCTTTCGCTCGCCAGCGGGGGTAATATCCTGGCTTGCCATGGCCGGTATACTCATGTTGTTTACACTGGCCTTGACATGGATCGCAGCGATTGCGGATTGTCCGCAAAATCGATAGACGGCGCAAGCGCCTTTTCCTACTTTAAAAATAATTTACCAGTGTCAAAACTATTAACTTATGAACGTCTAGAAAACGCCAAAATTGAGTTAAATAAGCCATTTGCACAAGATGACGAACTAAAGTCCGTCTCTTGCGCTTAAAGGAGTTAAATAATCTTCTCAGCATGGAAAAAACAAAGCATCCCGAAGAAAATGATATTGATATCGAAGAAGAAAGCAAAGAACCGGAAAATATTAACAACAAAGAAGCAAACGATGCATGGGAAATGGAAGCTTAAATTGGACTTTCTATGAATATTAATGCAGAAAGAGACTATCTGAATGATGACTATGAACAAGGCCGGGAACAGGAAAATTGACACTAAAACAATAATTTGAGAAATACGGGGTGCAGTGATGGGGAACATTGCTGCACCCCTGTTTTGTTATGAAAAAAATTAATTAAATCATGAGGGTGGGGGACAACGTTAGACCACTGTAAAAAGAAGCGTAGTGTGGTAGAGCTTAAACGTAAAATCTATTCGGCGTTCCAATAGGCTGTTATATTGGAGATTAGAATGTTCAGGAGTTAATGTTCGTCAGAACTTTTTAGTCTAATTTTTATTAATAGCTTGACAATAATGAAAAGCGGGTATAATATAATCATATGCTTATATAAGCATATGATTATATTATTAGTATTACCCGAGAATTGGAAAGGAGCCGATGATGAAGCAATTAATTAATATGTTTAAAATCCTGTCAGATGAAACGAGACTACGAATTATAATTCTTCTTGCTCAAAAAGAATTATGTGTGTGTGAAATCAGTTCTATTTTAGAAGTTCCTCAACCCAATGTATCAAAAAACCTAACAAAGTTAAAAGATCTAAATTTGGTTACTTCAGTAAGAAAAGAAAAATTTGTTTTTTATAAGTTAAAGAAGGAAAATAAAATTTTGATGCAGATCATAAATGATATTTTTGACAATTTTGAAGATTACCCACAGCTTATTATAGACCAGACCAGAAATGTCGACAATCAAAAATTGTTGGATCTATGCTGTAATCATCATACGATTCAATTATAAAATTTATTAAAAAAGTTAGGAGATGATCTCATGTTCGTATTTGCATGGTTAAATGACCAATTGCTGAAAATGGAGTGGCTCAGCTATTTAGTCACGCAACTGGTTCAAAATGTATTTGGCCTCAACACCCAGGATCGACTGGGAGGGAGTATTCAGTTTTTCATATATGATGTGATTAAAATATTCATACTGCTATCCGTATTAATTTTTATTATTTCTTATATACAAAGCTTTTTCCCACCGGAACGAACCCGGAAAATATTGGGAGGATTCAATGGAATTTCAGCGAATATATTAGGGGCTTTACTGGGAACCATCACACCTTTTTGTTCCTGTTCCTCCATCCCGCTTTTTATCGGGTTTACCAGTGCGGGATTGCCCATTGGCGTTACCTTTTCATTTCTGATTTCATCACCCCTTGTTGATCTGGCTTCGGTAATTTTGCTCGCCAGCATCTTTAACTGGCAAATCGCCATTGCCTATGTTGTTGTAGGTCTGATACTGGCTGTGGTTGGCGGCACAATCATCGGTAAATCAAAGCTTGAAGATTACGTGGAACCCTTTGTGTACAGCAATAAGATGATAGAGACGGATCAGGAAACCTTGACAACTGGTGATCGCATAGGCTTTGCAAAAGACCAAGTCTGGGAGATTGTCAGAAAAGTTTGGCTGTATGTTTTGATCGGGGTTGGGATTGGGGCAATCATCCACAATTGGATACCTGAAAATATTATCTCAGCGGTGCTCGGTCAGGATAAGTGGTACTCGGTGCTGATTGCAACATTAGTCGGCGTGCCCATGTATGCTGATATATTCGGTACCCTTCCCATTGCCGAAGCGTTGGTTTCCAAAGGCGCAGGACTGGGAACGGTATTGGCATTTATGATGGCAGTCACAGCATTGTCACTCCCATCCATGATTATGTTGAAAAAAGTTGTGAAAACAAAGCTGCTGGTTATTTTTGCAGGAATCGTTATTACAGGAATTCTCATTATTGGTTACGGCTTCAATGCATTCAGTTATTTACTGATGTAGTAAAAAGTTACAGACAAAAAAATATAAAAAATATACATGAGGAGTAAAAAAATGGGAAACAAACATAATCATGACCACAATCATTCAGAAGCAGGTCATACCCATGATGTGTCAAACTTATCCGGCAGAAAAATATTCTGGGTGACTGTCTTAAATGCAACCATTACCATTGCCGAAATCATCGGAGGCATTTTATCAGGAAGTCTGGCATTGTTATCCGATGCAGTTCACAACTTAAGTGATACAGTAGCCATTGCGTTATCCTATGTTGCAAATCGGATTGCGCAAAAGCCAAAGGATGCTAAAAGAACATTTGGCTATAAACGAGTTGAAATTCTGGCAGCTTTTATTAATGCATCTGTGCTGTTGGCTTTATCAATTGTATTAATCGTTGAAGCTGTTAAACGATGGCAGTCACCGGAAAGCATTAATGGAACTCTGATGATCATTGTCGCGTCGATTGGACTGGTTGCCAACTTTGTTTCCGTATTTTTGCTGGAGAAGGATTCCCATGAAAATTTAAACATCAAGTCCAGCTATCTCCATCTGATCAGCGACACGGTATCATCTGTTGGGGTACTGGTTGGTGGGATCGCCATTCAGTTATGGGGTGTTGTCTGGATTGATCCGCTCATTACGATATTAATCTCTGTGTATATTATCCGGGAAACCTGGCATGTTATCAGAAAAACAGTTGAGATTCTTATGCAATCATCGGCACCCCTGGACTATGAGGCAATCAAAACCGATGTTGAAAAAATCGATAAGGTGAAAAATATCCATCATGTTCATTCCTGGATGTCCAATGAAAAAACGATATATTTTGAGGCTCACATTGATATGGAAGATCTGCGGTTATCCGAGGTAGAAACGGTGTATGACAAAATTGAACATTTGCTTATGGAACACCATGGGGTTAGCCATATGACACTGCAGGCAGAAGTTGACAAATGCAGTGATAAGAATATGTTTAAAAAATAAAAAGAATTGAAAAAAATGCTTGAAAAAATAAAATCAGTAAATGAAAGGAAAAATAAAATGGATAATAAGATGAAATCAGTAGGTAAAGAAGTAACCGGGATTGAAAAATTAAATGAGGTAAAAAAAGAGACTGAAAATTGGTATCTTCCTTATATGGATAAGAAAACTAAGGGTATTGAAGTGGAAGAAAAACAAAGCCCAGTAGCTGTGTTTTACTGTGCGGGTGCATCAAATACAGGTCAATCTACTATGCTCGCCAGTGTTAAGGCTGCAAATCAAGTTGGTTATGAGAAAGCATCCCTTCTCTGTCTTGCAAGTATCTCAGCTGAACTTGCAAATATAACAAATGCAGCAAAGAATGCAAAAGGAATTGTGGCAGTAGATGGGTGTCCAATGAGTTGTTCAAAGAAAACACTTGAAAAAGCAGGTTTTGTTTTGGATGAACACATTGTTGTAACAAAGGATTTAAAAATATCAAAGAATTTTGATTTAAACTCATCAATTGATTTAAACGTTATAAAAGATGCGGTTATAGAAAAGATCGGTCAGGTATATGAAAAATAATTATATTGGTAAAGCTGTGTATTTAAGACTTAATGAGGCTTTAAATATGTGTACAATATTGAAAAAGTAAAGAGAACAAAACTACAAGAGTAGTTTTGTTTGCAAGATAACTTAATTACCTAGGCAGACGCTGGAATCAACCATGAGACCTTACAGGCAGAAGTTGATAAATGCTTTGAAAAGCGATTGTTTGAAGGATAAAGAATAGACTGATTTTATTAGAAAGTAGGTAGAGATCTTGGATATAGCACTATATGCAGTCACGGGAATATTACTAATCGTGTCCTTTTATAAAGATAAGCAAAAAACAAAAAAGGCGTTAAAAAAAGCCTGGAAAGCTTTTGAGAATATTTTACCTGAATTTCTGGTTGTCATTTTATTGGTGGGGCTGTTGCTTGCCATTATGAATCCAGAAACGATTTCACAAATCATTGGGGAGAAATCCGGATGGTTTGGGGTTGTTCTGGCTTCGGTTATTGGTGCAATCACGTTAATACCTGGTTTTGTAGCCTTCCCGATGGCGGCATTGCTTTTGCAGGGCGGAGCAGGTTATATGCAGATCGGCGCATTCATTTCATCACTTATGATGGTTGGCGTGATCACCATGCCGGTTGAAATAAAATATTTTGGTAAGAAACTGACAATCTATCGAAATGTGCTTGCCTTTCTATTTTCCTTTGTTGTCGCATTTGTGATCGGGATGGTGATGAGTTTATGATAAAGTTATTAAAACGATACAGAGCGTTTCTAATTGTATTAGGAGCCATGTTGATTCTGACCGTCTTTAACGTTGAACTAGGCGTAAAAGCATTCAGTGTCACCGGTTATTCCATGAAGGAAATGATGCTCGTCATCCCGCCCATTTTTGTACTGCTGGGTCTTCTGGATATTTGGGTTCCCCGGGAAACCATGATCAAATATATGGGAGAAGGTTCCGGTTTAAAAGGAATTATCTTAGCCATTTTTATCGGATCTGCCGCAGCAGGACCACTGTATGGTGCCTTTCCAATTGCAGCTGTATTTATGAAAAAGGGCGTTAAGTTCAGTAATATAATGATCTTTATCGGGGCCTGGTCAACCACAAAGATACCCATGTTTCTCTTTGAGGTCGCATCTCTGGGGATGAAATTTGCTGTGACCAGATTGCTCATCGATATCCCGGGTATTCTTATTATTGCTTTTATACTGTCTGCTGTGATGACAGATGATGAAGTCAAAAAGATATATGATAATGCCGAACACTTTGATGATTAATAAAAAAGGGGGAATATTATGTCGAATGTGAGTAAAAATAATTGGCTGAAAATCCTAATACCGGTTGTAATTGTTTGTGTGATCGGTGGGGTGTGGTTATTAAAAAACGCTCCAGGTTCAGAAACTGAGCAGGGGAAACAGGTGAGCAGCGACAATCCGGATTTTGCACTTCATGTTACAGATGTGCTGGATCTTGATCAACTCAAATCCTATGGACTGCCCATTGTTATCGATTTTGGGGCGGATTCCTGTATCCCCTGCAAACAGATGGCACCGGTTCTGGAAAAATTAAATGAAGAATATCAGGGAAAGGTCATCATCAGGTTTGTGGATGTCTGGAAATATCCGAAATTGGCAGAAGGTTATCCCATCAGTCTGATCCCAACTCAGATATTCATTGGCGCAGATGGCAAGCCGTTTAATCCGGAAAATCCCACCGATTTTCAAATGAACCAATTTACTGGAACAGAAAACAGCGCGTTGGCATTTACCACCCATGAGGGCGGGTTAACCAGAGCGGATTTCTTAAAGATTCTTGAAGCCATGGGTGTTAAATAGTGGAAACCCTCATCAATGAGTGGCTGGCTGAACTATCCGTTCTGATTACAGCCAATATCTGGCTGGCACCGATTTTCGCTCTTATCGCCGGTGTGCTCACAGCGTTTACACCCTGTTCCCTGTCCAGCGTGCCCTTGGTCATTGGTTACGTGGGGGGGACCGCCCCCAGAGAAACAAAAAAAGCCTTTAAACTGTCGGTTGTTTTTTCCCTTGGTATGGCAGTGACCTTTACCGTTCTTGGAGTGGCGGCGTCTCTTCTCGGCCAGCTGATGCAGGGAACCGGTTCCTGGTGGTACATTCTGCTGGGCATTCTCATGGTAATGATGGCTTTGCAAACCTGGGAGATCTACAATTTTATTCCGGGAACCCACGCATTAAGCAAAAGCACCAAACGTGGAACTATTGGGGCATTTTTGGCTGGCATACTGGGGGGACTGTTTTCTTCTCCCTGCGCTACACCGGTTCTCATTGTGCTGCTGACCATTGTTGCAAAAGAGGGAAACCTGTTATGGGGAATCGTGCTGCTGCTTTTTTATTCCATCGGTCACAGCATTCTGGTGCTGACGGCAGGTACTTCCATTGGTTTCGTGCAGAAGCTTTCAGGAAGCAGTCAATATGGTAAAGCCAGCACGGTGCTGAGAGTTATCATGGGAGCCGTCATTTTCTTACTGGCACTGTATATGTTTTATTTAGGATTTTAATCGGTTTGAAAAGATATATAGAATGTTCTTTGGTTTAGACCATTTGATTCCAGGGTATTATACTTATAAAAGACAAGGTAAGGTCAGTTTTAACAACGATTATTAACAGCTCTGCGGTGATTGAATTTATACCGGGATAATTAAATTTATTCTGGACAGGATTGAACGGCACAAGGGCTGATAATATAAATAAATCACAAGGAGGAAAAATAAATGGCATGGTTAACAGGATATCCGAGGGACCAGGTTGACTGGTATCCCACGATTGATCCGGAAAAATGTGTGAAATGCGGTATGTGCATGAATTGCGGAAAGAAGGTTTATGAATGGACAAAAGAGGGCGCCAGGGTAAAAACACCCTATGATTGCGTTGTTGGATGCAGTACCTGCTCCAATCTTTGTCTGGGCAATGCGATTTCGTTTCCCGATCTCTCAACCATCAGAGATTTATATAAAAAAGAAGGCATCTGGTCCAAAGTGAAAAAGGATCTCGAAGAAAACGGCAAACTGGTTATCAAAGAAGATTAATTAACCTAGTAAGAGAGAAGGAGGTGCTGGCATGTTCAGTCGAATTGTCATCGCATCAGAAATATCCCCGGCAGCGTTCAATATGCTTCATTGTCTGGAGGGACTGAAACCTTTAGGTGTAAAAGAATGTCTTCTGGTACAATGTCTGGATCCCCATGAAACGAATTCAAAGATCTCATCCTTTTTCACATCAATCATTGAGGAAAACCTGAAAGAACAGAAAGCATTACTGGAAAAACAGGGATATGCGGTCAGCACCAGAGTTGTGACCGGTCATATTAAAAATGAAATCAATCGGATTGCCGTGGAAGAAGACTATACCATGATGGTGACCGGTACGCCGGAACATTCCATGGTTGGAGAAGTTTTCTTTGGGGGCACAGCCCATGAAGTCATCCTCCATGCCCAGAAACCGGTGCTGCTTATTCGAATCGTCAATGATCCGGATAAACGGTTAAAGATGAACAAAGCGTGCAACCTGGTTAAACACATATTGTTTTCCACTGATTTTTCGGAGAATGCGAAAAAAGCGTTTGAAGTTGTAAAAACAATGGTGGCAAGCGGCGTGAAAAAAGTTTCTCTGATCCATGTGATTGATAAAGCGGTTGTCGACCCTTACCTCAAAGAAAGTCTGGAAGATTTCAGACTTTCGGATAACACGCGGCTTCAGGCAATGAAGGCCGAAATAGAGAGTCTGGGTGAAGCGGAAGTTGATGTGCATTTATCTTATGGATCACCCTCAGGGGAAATACTGAAGACCATCAAAGAACAGAACATTTCACTGGTGGTCATGGGCAGTCAGGGCCGTGGGTTTGTCAATGAGGTTTTTTTAGGCAGTGTCAGCCATCAGGTAGCCAGGCATTCATCGGCATCGGTATTACTGATTCCTGCTAACCGGGAAGATATACAAGAAACAAATAATCACTAGGAGGATTGAAAATAATGAATATTAAAATTTTAGGACCAGGATGTAAAAATTGCAAAAAATTAGAAGCGAATACTAAGGAAGCCCTCAGCGAATTGGGGATTGAAGCAACGATTGAAAAAGTGGAAAACATGGAAGAGATTATGGCTTATGGCATTATGTCAACACCGGCACTGGTGGTGGATGAACAGGTGAAGTTTTCTGGTAAGACCCCTTCGGTTAAGGAACTGAAAAAATACCTGCAGTAATTAGAAAAATTGAAAGAGGTAAGAATAGTGTCGAAAAAATGGTATCCGATGATTAATTATGAAAACTGTGTAGAATGTGGAGCCTGCCTTGATAAATGCAAAAATGGTGTTTATGATAAGGAAATGGCAGCCCCGAAGGTTGATTTATCCAGAAGGCTGCGTTGACGGTTGCAGAGGCTGTCAGAATCTTTGCCCAGCTGATGCGATTGATTATAGGGGACAATGGAGAACAAAAAAAGGTTGCCTGTCAGTGCTAATAAACGATGATGAGATTTTAGCATAACAATAAATTAATGATACAAAAGCCAGATCCTTTCAAAGCGATGATCTGGATTTTGCGTTACAGGCGATAAATTTAGGGACTGGACTCAGTCGGTTTCATAACCAAGAAGCTGGAGATGGGCTTCCAGGGTTAAATAATTGGGGGTATATTCTTCTTCTTTCATGAGCGTACACTGGTTAAGGCGACAACTTCCTAAAATCAGTTTGGAGGCAAAACCCATACAGGAACCCTGGCCACAAACTTTACAGCCAATTTTTTTAGGCAATAATTTATAGAGCTGAATGGCACTGGGACGCTCTCTTGTTTCCTCGTTGGGGGTGATGTTATCGCGGTTTTCTCAGGTCTCATTGATAAGATCGTAGATATGATCGATCATTTCATAACACTCCGCTTCATTGGTTAACTGAGTGCAGGTAAGATTATGTTCATGAATATTGATAATGTGACTGTAGATCTTATAGGTGAACGTGTGAGCTGATGGAATATAGAGTCCGGTTTTAATCACAGTATTGAGATAAGGCATGACTTCTGGGACTGGATTGCTTAGTTTAGCACGAAATTTAATCCGACCACCACCGGTGGTACAGGGCTTGATAAAAATAAGACTGATTGTTGAGAGGTACATTAGTTAGTCTCCTTTAGATATGATTTTAATCCGTTGGCCAGAGCATCAATATGAGATTTATCATTAAATTCTATAATCAAATAATAATATCCTTAGCAGTATCTTTTATCATAGACACTAAAAATAAATTTGTCAATAAAATTAACAGGTAGAATTTGTGTTGTCCAAAATTGGTTAATCATGGTTTGTGAAAAAATAACAGTTGATACATTCATATGAATAAAATATCATATGAATGATATCTTGTCATGCAAAAGAAAACTGATTTTAAAAGGAAAAACTGATGACATGGATTAAGTGAAAGCGAAGCGGAAGCAAAGATTATTGAAGGATTTTTAAATTAATTATAGCATGAAAAAGGAGAAAAAATGAAAATTACTATTATCGGTGCTGGCCCGGGTGGGTACGAAGCAGCCATTATGGCGTCAAAATTAGGTGCAGATGTGACAGTTGTAGAGAAAAATGAGGTTGGCGGAACATGCCTTAATATTGGTTGTATTCCGACAAAGTCTTTGCTGGCAGCTTCAGATGTTTTGACCACATCATTAGAAGCAGAAAAGTTTGGGGTCTTCAATGATAAGACTTTTGTAGATCTCAAGCAAATTATTGAACGAAAAGACAAGGTGGTATCCGGTTTAGTTAAGGGAATTGAATTTCTTTTTGAATCGAACCGTATTAATTTGGTTCGCGGTATCGGCAAACTAATCGATTCAAAAACGGTTGAAGTTCAACTGAATGATGGCAGTGTTGAAAAACTGGTGAGTGATAAAATTCTATTGGCGACCGGCTCAGCCCCCATCTGTCCAGAAATGTTTCATTATGATGGCAAGAAAGTTATTACCAGCACTGAGGCACTGGCTTTAAAAACACCTCCAAAATCAATGATCGTTGTTGGGGGTGGCGTCATTGGGTGCGAACTTGGGCAATTCTTTAGTCGTATGGGGACGAGGATAACGATTGTGGAAATGGCAGACCAGATCCTGATATCCGAGGACGTGAGTGTTGCGAAACAACTATTGCGACAATTTAAACGGGAAAAAATAAAAGTATTAACAGCCAATGGTGTTGCTGACGTGAATGTTCAGGACTCCAATGTGATAGTCACATTGATAAATGGTGAAATTTTAGAGGCAGAAATGATGCTGCTTTCTATTGGACGATCTAGCTATTCAAAAGGACTAAACTTGGAAGAATTAGGTATTAAAGTTGATACTCAGGGTCATATAGAAGTCGATGATACACTGGAAACCAGTGTAAAAGGGATTTATGCAGTGGGGGATCTTATTAACACACCATTTTTGGCACATGTAGCATCTAAAGAAGGCATTATTGCAGCAGAAAATATGTTGGGGAAAAATAAAACGGGTGTTCATAAAGCAATACCAAGATGTGTGTATACTGATCCACAGGTTGCAGTCGTTGGGGTAACGGAAAGAGAAGCACAGAAAAGTGGAATTCCTTATAAAATGGGAAGTTTTGATTTTAGATCACTTGGAAAAGCCCAAATCATCGGTAAAATCCAGGGTCAGGTTAAAATTATTGTTGATGAAAAAGATGTCGTTATCGGTGCTTCTATTGTTGGGCCTGAGGCGACAGATCTCCTGGCAGAGTTAACTATAGCTGTACACCTTGGCTTAACGGCAGAAGTACTTGGAGATGTGATCCACCCACACCCAACGTTGTCCGAAGCCATCATGGAAGCACTTCATGATGTTCATGGGAAATCAATCAATAAAGTTTCGTTACGCTTATAAAACTATAAAAAAATCACTTGACACGATCATATGAATGGTGCATCATATGATCGTAAATACACATGAATGAAAAATCATATAAAAAGAAGGATCATTATGTACAAAAATTTTACACCCGATAATGTTAACTTAACTAAATATTTGTTCTATATCGGAAAAGGCGGCGTGGGTAAAACTTCCATTGCAGCAGCCAATATGAGTCAGGATGACAATGTTTAATGGATAATGACAGTTATACCCAGCCAAAATCACAAATACTTCGGCTGAGCATCAATTATTGATGTTGCTCAATAGGTGAGCTTGATCGTATTGTTTTTGATTTTTCGGGCTAAATCTTTTACATTCTTTTCAATTTGGTTGATGATGACCATAAATTCTTCATCGCTTTTACCGCTGGGGTCTTCTAAGCCCCAATCTTCAGTATATTGACTCGGAAGATATGGACACGCAACATTGCAACCCATTTTTATGACAATATCAATGGGAGGAAGAGCGGTTAACAGTTTTGAGTGCTGGGTCGCCTCCATATCAAGATCATACATTTCCTTTATCAGTCGGACTGCATCCTGATTGATCTTGGGCTTTGTTTCGGTTCCGGCAGAATAGCTTTCAAAAACATCGATTGCAATTTTTTTGCCCAGGGCTTCGGCCATCTGGCTCCGACAGGAATTATGTACACAGATAAATGCAACTTTAGGTTTATTCATTTAATCTCCTGAATAGTTATTTTAAATTCACTTTGACGCGGTCATTTTGTAATCCTTAATTAATGCGATTACATTGTCTTTGATTTTATCTCTGAGCATTCGTACCTTTTCCAATTTTTCCTCATCAGTTCCCGTAAACTCTGAAGGGTCTTCGAAATTCCAGTCTAAGACCTTTAAGGTTAACGGAAATATGGGGCATCTCTGGCCGTTTATCTGATCACAAACTTTCACAATGAATGAATAGCGTCGGCCTTCGTTAAAATAGTCGAATACTGAATAGGGTTCTTTTTTACTGATATCATAGCCAATTTCTCTCATGGCTCTGATGACAAGGGGATTAATGGGAGCCGGTTCCAACCCCGCACTCTCAGCAATGAAATTCCCTTTTCCCAGTCGATTTAAAAAAGCCTCCGCCATTTGGCTTCTTGCTGAATTATGTACACAGACAAATAATACTTTTATCATATTCAAGCTCCTTCGACAATAATTTAAAACTAATATTATCATAATCATGGTTCAGATAATAGGGACATTGTGTTAAATTTACTGACAGTCTTTAATGATTTTATCGAGCTCTTTCTGGACGTGATTGACTTCGTCGTCGATATCATCTAAGTTGGCGTATTTTTCACTGTGTTTGATGTCATAATCCGGGGTCATCACAATTTCACTGTACCGTTCATATCCGACGTCTTTGTAGGCCTTGGAAGCACAGGTGGACGGACATCCATTAAGGGCGATATATTTTTCGCTGTTGCCGGCTGCTTCAATGTCCCGGGCAATGTCGCTGCTTACATGGGGGAGGATGGTAATGTTTTCCTCATCAATAATACCAAAATACTGAGCCACTGTTTTTGTCATCATGCTGACATTGCAATGCCCTGGACAGGGATAAATATTAAGTTTCATAATTATTTTCCTTCTCTCTTTAAGTTCTGTTAAAGATCACTTGAATAATAATAAATTTGTTATTATTGATACAATAAAATCCATAAGTAATCAATTATATTATATAAGTTCCATCAGTTTTTTTCAATAAAATTCAATAAGCAATTGCTGTGAAGTCGAATAGTCAGTGTGTAAGACAGACCTTCTAAAAACATATCAAACTGAAATTTCTTTATCATGCTGGAAGGAATAAACCGATGACCATACGAATGGCCAGCTCCTGTCTGCATCATTATACGGCCAAAAATTCAAAAGAAAGAGGCATTGAATGAGTGTGAAATATGATATCATTAAATAAGAGGATCTGTAAATAAACAGGACAAAAAAAGCAATGGCCCAAAGCCCTTGCTTTTTTAATGCAGAAAAACAGCACAATTAAATATTTTTGAATTTAATCTTTTTCATCTGCTTCTCAAAATAATAATCCCCTGCCGAAGAAACCATTTCAGACCAGGTGGCGAATCTGCTATTCTTTTGAACCAGGGCATCAAGGGCATCCACCGGAATGGATTGAAAATCAGGCTGATTTTTGGCAGAGAAGCCGGCGGAATTTAAAAAGGTTTCAAGATCGGGAAAACAGGTGTGCTTTTTCATAAAGGCTACGGTTAAATAGTTTTGAATGACATCAACATCATCATCAACCAGCTTTTCAGTGTTTTTTTCGTTAACAGACATAACAGTCACCTCCAAGGATATTTCAGCATGGTCATGCCAATGATTCCATTATTGCAAACAAATTGAGATGAAGCAAGAAAATTTAAAAAATAAGCCAAGCCAAGGGGACGTTTTGAGTGTCTTTTAGAAAGAGCGATAAGATGTTTTGGCTTTAAACGGGCCTTTTCATTGGGCAATCAAAGATAAACACCATGTTACCTGCATTCCCGGAAAATTATAACTATGATTATTTCACAAATTTTAGGAGGTTTAAAAATGCCACTTCTTTAAAAATCGTTCTTGGTTAATTTAGGAGAAATTCAATTTTTATAAAATCCGATACAAAAAAAGACTTTAGCTTTCGAGCTTAAAGTCTTTTTTTAGAATATACTGAAATATTTCAAGTTAGAAGAATGACCACATAGTCCCTGAAAATGACTCAGAGCGTGGTATTACCCAACATAAAGATGGTACCCATAACTTTTGACTAAGGACG
>Ga0209540_10002085_pt1 | contig 14382 bp, 11 predicted proteins | sample BarGraIncu01121A_FD_184501 | JGI IMG/M metagenome (GOLD analysis project Ga0209540, IMG submission 184501) | Arctic peat soil microbial communities from Barrow, Alaska - Barrow Graham LP Incubations 011-21A (SPAdes) (version 2) | ecosystem: Environmental > Terrestrial > Soil > Wetlands > Peat... | reverse complement strand
GCCCGCTACCCTAAGTATGCAATACCGTGTCACTTCCCGACTCGGATACCGGATAGGGAACTGAGCAGTCCAAATACATTTAGGAGCCACAAAACTACAATAATGACGACAACGGCATTCAGGATGCTCTTGATGGAGCCGGCCATAGGGATATAACTGTAACACTAGCCAGAGAAGAACACCAACCACGATCAGGACAATTACCACTTGAACCAATGGCATGTCTGGCACACCTCCCTCTTCCGTTTCGGATTTTTTCTTACAACGTGCATTCCTGCCGGAACTAATTGAACCGTTCCCGGATGGACTATGCCACATTCACCCGAAAGCCATAAGACATCTAAAGTTTACCCAAGAGAAACAGGATGAGGAGAATCAACAGGATCAGGCCTAGTCCACCGCTAGGGTAATAGCCCCACTGTCGGCTGTGCGGCCACGTAGGCAGTGCGCCTAACAGCATCAAAATCAGGATGATGATCAAGATGGTAAACATATACCTTCTCCTTTTGTATGATCCCGGTTTTCAGTAGAGTTGGCCACTGCCGTTTTAACCAATGGCTAAATTCTAAAACCCCCCGGAGATGGTTGTGAATTCACCGGGGGAGCCCAGCTATTTTACAACTAGATCGTTTCGTACTTTGGTGACACCCGCAACGCTACCGGCAACCTCTCCTGCCTTTCTGACGCTCTGCGCTGAATCGACAAAACCGCTTAGCTGAACTTCCCCTTTGTACGTCTTTACGTTGATTTGCAACGTTTTCAGCCCTGGTTCGTCAAGGATTGCAGCTTTTACCTTGGTTGTGATGACGGTGTCATCCACATGCTGGCCGGTGCTTTCGCTTTTTTGCGTGGCTGCGCATCCAATGAATGCGGTTATCAGCCCAATGCAGACAAGGAATTTCACAATGCGATGTAGTTTTAACATGAGGTTCTCTCCTTTCTGGCAGCAAGAAATTTTGCCCCTGGTTGTATTAAGAACATATAATAACCTCTAGCGTTGTCAATGGGAGACCTGTAAAAATGCGCTCCATTTCGCAACCTGTCGGCGTTCCACTGTGGCTCGGCTTCCAAGTTGGATCCAGCGTCGGGGCCGGCCCGGTTCTGTCTGAGTAAGCCCATGTGCCTTTTTGTATCAGACAAGCCTCCACAGAATGTCTTCGGTGCAGTCGAATGGAATGCATCCAAGAAATTTGATCATGCTAAGGTAAAATTGCGGAAGTAGTCAGTGCGGCAGGCTGTGTCGTCACCTTCAGCGTGGGGGCGCTCTCCGCATTTAACGGAATCGGTGGCGCCTATGCCGAAAACTTGCCGGTTATCCTGATTCCGGGGGACCCAACAACAACGACGCAGATGCCCGGCACTTGCTGCATCACACTCTGGGCACACACGATTTTTCTTCAGCTTAAAATTGCCGAGCACCTCACCTGTGCCGCAGTCGCAGTCACCTCGGCTCCGGGCCGACTGTACCCGGCAAATGATTTCCTGGGGCCGGCGCGTCGCCATCGCCATTGCATGACCGCCGAGCGGCAGCTGATTCGGTATCTTAATTCAAGAATAAAGGAGGATAGTCATGGCAGAGTTTGGATCGCCTGCTTCTGGAACGATACCCCCGACAGGAAATCAGAATCGAAAAGTCGTCATTTTCGGAGGAGGGATAGCGGGCCTGAGCGCCGCCCATGAACTGATTCGGCTTGGCTATGCCGTGCAGGTCTACGAAGCGAATGGGGAAGCGGGCGGTTTCTTTCGCAGCGCTCGCTCGCCCGAAAATGGCGAGATCCCGTCCGAGTATTCCTGGCATGGAATGGGGCCTTGGTATAACAACGACATTGTCATCATCGTGATCGCGCTGGCGGTAGGCTACCGATTCATTTAGCGGGAGGACAGTCGAGACTTTATATGAAAAAGCGTACCGGATCCAACCAACCATCGATAGAAAGAGGGCGGCTGTTTTCTGCAGCTCTTGGTCCTTTGTTGAGTCTCGGATGCGCACAATCAAACCCGCAGATTGATACCGCCAGGGCAAAAAAACATCCTTTCCGGACAGAAACTGGATAGTTATTCTGGCAGGCCGCGTGCTATGGTGAATATCAACCGGTAGCCGACAATGGGAGCGCGGAAGGGAGGGCGCAAAACAGACGTATCGATGTGGTCCTGCTCTCGAGCGATACGGAGTATGCAGAGCCGCAACGAGCTTCTGCCGGCATGGTACTGCGTCCACTGTACACCAAACTGTACACCAAAATCTGGGAGACATGGTAAGAATGGTTGACATGGAAAGCCTGCCCGTGATACAGAACTATTCAATATAACTGTAAGTTACTAAATTTATTGGGGGCTGGGAAAGTCATGTCACAAACAATGTGGCCCTCCGATTCTTGGAAGCCACCATGGGCCGCTCCTTTCCCAGGCGCAATTCAAGCCCCGTTGAAACTCAGTCTGCTGAAAGGGTGAAGTAGAAGCACGCCCCCTTGTCTGGCTCCCCCTCCGCCCACATCGTACCGCCGTGTCGTCTGATGATCCGCTCCGCCGTAGCAAGACCTACTCCGAATCCAGTTTGTTTTTCGGCTCCTGGTAGGCGCTGGAAAGGGACAAAGAGCTTGTCCGCGTATGCCATGTCGAAACCCGTTCCGTTGTCTCGGACGAAATACGTCGGCACCCCGTCTATATTCATGACACCGAATTCAATGACAGCCTTCTCCCGCATGCCGGTGTACTTCCAAGCGTTGCCGAGGAGGTTATCCAAGACTGCCCGTAACAGATTCGCATCACCATTAGCCACAATCCCCTTGGCGTTTCGAAAATCAACCTGACGCTCAGGCTCGGTCATTTTCAGCGACAGGGACACCTCCTGAGCCAGCAGAGAAAGGTCAACCATCTCCCGACGCGGCTCGACGATGCCCATGTTCGAGAAATTCAACAGAGCTGCTATGAGGCTATTCATTTGCAAGGTGACGTTGTAGGCACCCCGGACATAACCCTTGCATTCCTCTGTGAGTTGGTCGCCGCACATCTTATCGATTAGCTGGCAGTAGCTGCTCAAAAGGTTCAATGGTTGTCGCAGGTCATGGGCAACCGTATGATTGAATGCCACCTGCTCCTTGTTAGCAACTTCCAGGTGGGTGTTCAGTCTGACGATCTCTTCCTCCATCCGTTTGCGCTCCGTGATGTCCTGTACTATGTCGAGTATGTACCGTTCGCCACCTAAATCGATGGTTTCCGCAGAGTAGATGCCGATAAAGGTCTTGCCGTTCTTGCCCCTGAAGTTGATTTCAAGGTTCTTGACCATGCCGTCCTCTTCCAGAACCCGTATCACCCGGTCCCGTACCGACTTGCTTTCCCATACCCCGAGTTCTAACATGGTCTTGCCGACGACCTCCTCGCGCTGGTAACCCAAAGCCTGCAAACCTCTATCGTTAATATCTAAGCATCTTCCCTCCGCCAGTGAAGTAATCCCAATAATAGCGGGGGCTGATTGGAATATCTTTGAGAACTTGTCTTCGGATTTACGGAGCGCATCTTCCGCCTTTTTGCTTACGCTAATGTCGTGTATCACTTTTGTGAACCCCCGCAGTTTCCCGCTTTCATCGTGTAGTGCGGCAATTGTCACATTGGCCCAGAACCTGCTCCCGTCCTTACGAGTCCGCCAGGTATCTTCTGCAAACTGTCCCTGGTCCGCAGCTTTTTTGAGTTCTTCTTCGGGCCTGCCGGCATTCCGGTCCTCTTCGGGATAAAAACAGGAGAAGTGTTTGCCGATGATCTCCTGAGCTCGATAACCCTTCAAGCGCTCAGCGCCCTCATTCCAGGTCAGGACATTTCCCTGAGTGTCGAGCATGAAAATCGCATAGTCCTTCACCCATGCAACCTGCATATGAAACATCTCCTCGCTTTCCCGAAGACGAGTCTCATACTCCTTGCGGAGGGACACATCGCTAACCAGAGCCATTACAAGGACTCCGTTGATAGTGTCAACATAGCTCAGGCTGATCTCTACGGGGAACTCGTCACCGTCCCGGCGAAGTCCGGTAAGGTCAAGGAGCTGATCCGTCGGTCTCATCCTGGGCTCTGCGAAGAAACGCGCCAGATGCTCTTCATGGACTTTGCGGAAGCGCTCGGGGATGAGAACGGCTTGGGGCTTTCCGATGAGATCCTCCCTTTGGTAGCCGAACATCTGCTCGGCAGCGGTATTCACCAGCAGGATGGCCCCTGAATTGTCCATGATTACAACCCCTTCGGCGAGAGACTCCAGAAGGGTGCGTACCGTGACGTCGCCCTGGAACAGCCCGGAAGCAAAAGCTATTTGCCGATCAAGTCGCAATTCCTTTGCCTGACGTGACTTTTCCTGATCAGGGTCTGGTATGGGCATGTTGGTTCTCCCGTTGTCGGTTAAAGATTGTGCAATTACCTGTCATTCGCTCCAATTAACAATCGGGGCTATTGTTTTGATTTCTAACGGAATTGTAGACATCGTCTAATGTTATCATAGGGGGAGAGGGGGGCAAGTCGGTGGCAGTTTGTATTTTCAAGCTCTAGATCGGTTTCGAAATTTGACCCGCAATCGGCGTCTGGCTTGACCCACCCATTGGTGAATTTCGATGAGTTATGATCAGTAGATGGGGCAACCGTGATGCCTTTGGCGGGTCAAATTTGGAATCTGGTTCACATCACGTAGGGTGCCGATGCCGATCAAAGTTCCACGCCGGTTCACACAGGGGAACCTCTATGGTTTGGGGCCGGTTGGAATAAGTCGACCAGACTTGGAATAGGTATCCTTATGGCACTGTTCGCACTCGACCGGGCCTTTGTGCCCGACCGCATGGCAGGAGATGCAGAGATTATGTGCGGTCTCTTTACTCCAATCATCGATCTTGCCGATCTTGGTGGCGTGGCAGTGAAAGCACTCGTCATTCAGGGTCTTCTGGTGCTTCCAGTGCATAAACGGAAGAACCAAGTCTCCCATTTTGAGTTTGATGATTTCAGGGCCGAGGTTCGTTGGAGTTCCCGCGAAAACAGAAATAGTCCCCCAAAACAGAGACAACAAAAAAAATATCAACATCATTTGCTTCATAATTTGATAACCCTCCCTTATATTTTTTATTTTAGTCTAACAGGCTAACATTAATTGTCTAGGGTGATTGCCTGAGGCTTTCAAGAGACACCTCAATCCTGATTGCTGCAGGGATAAGGATTAAGTTAGGACAGTGATCTAGTGGTATTCATGAACGATAATGATACCGTCCACTGCGAGAAGAAAAAGCGCTTTTGCTCGCCATTTGTCATTCCAGCCTGTCCCTGCCCCATATTGACTCAACGTAGAAATGCTCTATCATCTTAAGGTTGGAATATTCTTGTCATGTGGTTTGCGCCGAGACCCACTTTTCACCTCCCCGGAGTCAAATGTGAAGATAGCGCAAATAGCACCCCTGTACGAAACCGTCCCTCCCCATTATTACGGCGGCACCGAGCGGGTCGTTTCCTACCTGACTGAAGAACTGGTGCGCCAGAACCACGAGGTCACGCTCTTTGCCAGCGGTGACTCCGTGACCTCTGCCCGGCTGGCGCCTTGCTGCAAAAAATCGCTGCGGCTCGATAATACCTGCGTTGATCCTCTTCCGCATCACCTGCTCATGCTGGAACAGGTCTATCGCAGAGCACACGAATTCGACATCCTGCACTTTCATGTCGATTATCTCCATTATCCGTTAAGCCGGCGCCATCGCTCCATCCATGTGACCACCCTGCACGGCCGTCTCGACATTCCTGACCTGGTCCCGCTGTATCAGGAATATTCTGAGATGCCGGTGATTTCCATATCCGATGCACAGCGTCTTCCACTTTCCTGGATCAACTGGCAGGGGACGATCTACCATGGTCTTCCTGCCGACCTGCTGCCGTTTAACCCTGACGGTGGAGATTACCTGGCCTTCCTTGGCAGGATTTCTCCCGAGAAGGGGCTGGAGGCGGCCATAGCGATAGCGCGAAGAACAGGCATCAGGCTGAAAATTGCAGCAAAGGTGGACAAGGTTGACCTTCATTACTACGAAGGGGAGATCAAGCCGCTTTTGGATGGACCGTTGGTAGAGTACATTGGCGAGATCAGGGAGGAGCAGAAGAAGGATTTCCTTGGCAATGCTCTGGCGCTGCTTTTCCCTATCGATTGGGAAGAACCGTTTGGCCTGGTGATGATCGAAGCGATGGCCTGCGGAACCCCGGTGATTGCCTTTGCACGTGGCTCCGTGCCGGAAGTGATCAGGGACGGCGTCTCCGGTTTTATCGTCCGCGACATCGAGGGGGCGGTACAGGCCGCAGCACAGATCGGTACCTTGAGCAGGTCGGGCTGTCGAAGATATTTCGAAGAAAGGTTCGTTGCGGCAAGAATGGCCGCGGATTACCTGGCGCTCTACGGTAAGCTGATGGCAGAAAAGCAGGTACCCGCGTCACAGGCCGCGCCCAGACAGCACAACAGCATGATCCGAGAGTGACCGGAGGAGCCATGGAGGTCATCCAGATAGAAGACAAGTTTTACATCCTGGCCAGTTCGGACCGGGCGGCAGAGTGTTCGCGGGTGCTGAAGCAAGGGGACACCTTTGCCATATTCGACTGTCACGGCGATATCCAGCCTATCGGACTTGGCGAGCAGGGTATCTTTCATGAGGGAACCCGCTTTCTGTCGAGGATGGAACTGCGCTTCGCCGGATTGCGTCCGCTCTTGCTCGGCTCGACCATCAAACAGAACGAAATTTTGGCCATTGACCTGATGAATCCCGACTTCATTGCTGGAGAGGTCTCCATCCGGCGTGATTCCATCCATATCTTTAGGTCCAAACTTATCTGGGAGGGAAACTGTTACGAACAGTTGCGGCTGACCAATTTCAGCCTCGGCACGTTGCGGATACCATTCTCCATCAATTTCGAGGCGGATTTTGCGGACATATTCGAGGTGCGCGGCACCAGGCGGGAACGCAGGGGCACCCTGCGTCCGGAGCAAGTCTCCGCTTCCTCGGCAGTCTTGTCCTACCAAGGACTGGACGACGCGGTCCGCACCACACGGATCAGTTTTACTCCGCCGCCTGAGCAGATCTACCCCGGCGAGGCGCGCTACCTGGTGGTGCTGGAGCCCAAGGAATCGGTCACCATCGGAATTACTGTCACCTGTGGCTGCAGTGATTGTGAGGCCTTCGTCGGCGACTATCAGCAGGCGCAGCAGGAGGCCCACGCCTCGTTGCTGCAGTTGAAAAACGATTACTGCAATATTAGCACCGACAACGCCCACTTCAATCTCCTGCTGGACCGCTCGCAGTCCGACCTCATGATGATGATGGCCCGCACACCGCACGGCAACTATCCCTATGCGGGCGTCCCCTGGTTCAGCACCGCCTTCGGCAGGGACGGCATAATCACGGCCTTGGAAACGCTCTGGGCCAATCCCGGCATTGCCCGCGGGGTGCTGTCCTATCTGGCCCGGACCCAGGCGGAAGTGCTCGATGCGGAAAAGGATGCCGAGCCGGGAAAGATCATTCATGAGACAAGGATGGGGGAGATGGCGGCACTGGGAGAGATCCCGTTTGGCTGCTATTATGGCAGTGTCGACTCCACCCCTCTGTTCATCGCCCTGGCCGGCGCCTATTACCGCCGGACAGGCGACCTGCAGTTCATCGCTCAGATCTGGGACAACATCCTGCGGGCATTGGATTGGATTGAGGTCTACGGTGATGCCGACGGGGATGGCTTTGTCGAGTACGCTCGTCACTCGCACCAGGGCCTGGTGCAACAGGGATGGAAGGATTCCAACGACTCAGTATTTCATGCCGATGGGACGCTGGCGGAAGCTCCCATTGCACTGTGCGAGGTGCAGGGGTATGTGTATGATGCCAAGGTGAGCGCCTCGGAAATGGCAGCAGCCCTAGGGGACGCAGCACGTGCCGGCGATTTGCTGGAGCAGGCCCAGACGCTCAAGCGCAGATTCGCAGAGGCCTTCTGGTGTGAGGAACTCTCCTTCTACGCCCTGGCCCTGGACGGAGCCAAACAGCCCTGCCGGGTCCGCTCCTCCAATGCCGGACACTGCCTTTATTCCGGTATTGCCGCGACTGAGCATGCCGGGGCTCTCGCATCTCAACTGTTATCCGAGAATTTTTATACCGGCTGGGGAGTGCGAACTCTCGCCAGTAGCGAGAAGCGCTACAACCCGATGTCCTACCACAACGGTTCCATCTGGCCGCACGACACCGCACTTGTCGCCTATGGGCTCGCTAGGTACGGTTTCACCCGGGATGCCATGGTGATTTTGGAGGGGATCTTCGAGGCCTCCCTGGCCATGGACTTGCAGCGGTTACCGGAGCTCTTTTGCGGTTTCGAGCGGCACGCCGACTCCAGCCCGATTCTTTATCCCGTAGCCTGCGCGCCTCAGTCTTGGGCGGCCGCCTCAGTCTATCTCCTGTTGCAGGGGTGCATGGGGCTGTTCCTTGACGCGAAGAAGAAACAGGTGTGTTTCTCTCACCCGACTTTGCCCCTGTTTCTCGACGAAGTCACCATCAGCAATCTAAAGATCGGCATCGATTGTTCTGCCGATATCGTCTTGAAGAGATACGGTGAGGATGTGGCGGTGAGCGTGGTGCACAAGGAGGGGCCGGTGGAAGTGGTTATCATTAAGTAAGCAGTAACCAGAAGGTGGGAGCTAACTTGCTGGCCACCCTCTGGGGTCTCAGCCGGGCAATACATGGATAAAGGATTTATTCGTTGTTAAGGGCAGCAGGAAGGTGAGGTGCCGCAAACGCAGCGGTTCAGGTGGGCTACGAGAGTCCTTCTCAGTTCAGCTGTGAATACAACCGCCTATTTGGGGCACCACCATTACGTGACATCACAAATTTGCGCCAAATGGCTTCTGGCGAAATGACATAGAATGTTGCCTAGCTTCCCAAATGGCTGTACACCAAACTGTACACCAAAATTTGGTAAACATGGTGAATATGGTTGACATGGAAAGCTGGGCCGTGATATATAACCGTTCAATATAACTGTAAGTTGCTGAATTTATAGGTGGCAGGAGGAAAGGGTCCAGAGCCCTCATAACCCGAAGGTCACAGGTTCAAATCCTGTCCCCGCAACCAAAACATTATAAGGACCTAGGCTTAATTGCTTAGGTCCTTTTTTGTTAGTACTGACGCAGTTATTGACGCAGGTTACAATCACGCGTAAAACACTTTCCCCTGCCCTTTTAGTCATGGGCAAACTCTTTTGTCCTAATCCGTTAGTCCCTAAACTGGATTTAAAATATGTTGACAACCCCTCCTAAGAAGGTATGATAAGCAAAATTTGAGAGATAGACGATAATACTTAACCATTCGCAAGGGTGGGGCGGAAAGCCTACGGGTCTCACTGAGATAGCCGGGTTGCCGAAATATCACACGATATTCGGGCCCGGCTTTTTTTGCGTCTAAAAAGGAAGTCGAGCCAGCAAGAGGTGTGCCTTTAAAGGGCGCCGTGTATGCCGGTTCGCGCCGGTGACGGGAAAACGGCATTAAAACGGTTGGTGGTAAACGATAATACTCAACCATCCGCGAGGATGGGGCGGAAAGCCTATAGGGTCTCACTGAGACAGCCGGGTTGCCGAAATATCATACGATATTCGGGCCCGGCTTTTTTGTGTCCGGACACGGAAATTGCGGAGAACAATCTCAAGGAGAAGTTGCAGTCAGCAAGGATTGCAAGCGGTTACCAATAACGGACACGGTACGAACAGGTCAGGGAAAAATGCCTTTACCTCTTGAAAAGGCAGACAAGCGCCGCAGAGTCTGGACGCGGACGAACAATCGGGAGGATGGGAGTCGCGGCAGTAGCCATAGTGTATATGAGAGTTATAATGAAACTGACTACTGATTCACGAGTGAAGATAGAACTGGGGGGGGTAACTTATCTATGTGCCGAATCATTGGCCTGTCGTTCTTGTCAAATTGGCTTCGTCTTATAGCCCTATGCATATTCATCCTGTCTGCCAATGGATGTGCTGTTATGAAAAGTGTTCAGGGGGATTCCTGGTTTTCTCCAAGCCATGTTGAAAAGGACATCGAACGAAATGAGTTTCCGGTTGCCAGAGGAGATGACGTCATTGGCCGGTTGGCAGTCATCAGGCTTGAAAAGGGGGATACTCTGCCGGATATTGCAAGACACTTCAGTCTGGGGATCAATGCAATCAGTGCAGCTAATCCGGGGGTGGATGTATGGGTGCCTGAGGCCGGAAAGCGTGTCATGCTGCCTCTCAGCTTCATCCTGCCGGACACTCCGAGAAAAGGCATTGTGATCAACTTAGCCACCAGGAGGCTCTTTGAATTTAAGGGTGACAGTGACTCAGTGGTGGTGTCGACCTACCCGATCGGTGTCGGAACCAAAGAGAAACCCACGCCCAAAGGTCAGATGCATGTGGCGCGCAAGGCAACCCAGCCGACCTGGCATGTGCCTGCTTCAATTGCAGAAGCTCATAGAAAAAAAGGTGATCCACTGCCCGCACAGATTCCGCCGGGGCCTGAAAATCCGTTGGGAGAGTACGCGCTCTATTTGAGCAAATCGGGCTATTTGATCCATGGTACTAATAAACCTGCCAGCATTGGTCTTAACGCGACCAACGGCTGCTTGAGACTGTATCCAGAAAACATAAAGATGCTCTACGATGAGACTCCGGTTAACACCCCCGTTGCCATTGTTAACCAGCCATATCTCATAGGCCAAAGCAATGGAGTACTTTACATGGAAGCTCATACGCCTCTGGAAGTCTCAGGCTCTATTGAGCTCGAGAAGATATACGCAAAATTGAAAAACATTGAAAAGGAATCGGCGCGGCCGCTTGACTGGAAAAAAGTCAAGGAAGTTCAGTCCGACGCACGCGGGATTCCTGTTCCGATTTTCGAAATGAGTCAAGGAAGTGAAAAAGAGGCCGCTAAAACCATAGAAGTCGAGCATCCGGACAAATTGTATGGCCGGCCGCAAATCCCGGAACTGAAAGCGCAGGCGTGGTATGTTCTGGCTGCTGATGAGCGTGACGAGATTGAAGCTCTGAGGATAGCCACCATTATCAACCACCAGGGTCCACAGATCCCGGCGAGGGTATTATCAAAGAACAATAGTTACCGTGTTTTCGCCGGCCCTTTCAATGATATCAGTGAAGCCAAAGTTGCAGCCAAACGCTTGAAAATCGATCTGGATATAGACGGCATATTGATTGAACCTGACAGCAAGATATAGTCGACCCCGCCATTTCTCATGTCCAGGCGAGAACCTTGCGGACTTCACGGCTCCCATCTTCCTGATAAATGTTCCTTGCCGCCGCCAGTAATCAAGGTGGATTTTGTTCGTGAAGCAGCATTGAACTTTTAAATAGTCACAATATAATGAGGTAAATAAACAGAAAGGAGGTGATTGCAGATGAGGAAAATTTTAATGTTGATCTCGACGATGCTTGTTCTCGGTTTTACGTTGACAGGTTGTGCAACATCCCGTGAACTCGAAAGAGTGCAGGCGCAGGAAGCAGTGAACAGTGCGAAGGCTGACCAGGCATTGAAGGATTCGCAAGCTGCCAAGGCGGCAGCCGATGCAGCGACGTTAAAGGCAGATGCCGCAGAATCGCGCGCTGCAGAAAGGGAAAGGATCGCAGACGAAAAGGCGGCAAAGGCTGACGCCGTTTTCCAAAAATCGATGAGGAAGTAACTCGATCAAGGGATCTGTTATCTTTAGCTTTGGTGCTCCGGATAATGAAGTGGCAGGGTCTCACAACCCTGCCATTTCATTACCCACCAGTTGAGTCTGTCTGGACGTTCAAACATTTTACCTGTTAACCCAGGATATCAGGCTCTTCGCACAAGATATTCCTGGTGCTTCTGCCAAGAGGTAACGAGATGAAAGAACAGAGAATCTTACAAATTGTACTGCCCAACAGATTTAGACCGTCTTTGACATATATGGTTGAAAAACAAAGCAGGAAGGGTGGGCATCTTTATTTCTTCTTTATCTGTATCCTGATAGTACCCATGCTAATGTGCGGATGCAGTCACTTTAGTGAAGAATTCAAGGCCAAGCCAATCTTCGAAGAAGCGAATGACCTTTTCAGCCAGGGAAGCTACCAGGCCTCTCTGAGCAAATATGAGCAGATTATTGGAAAATATCCCTCGACGGGGGACAGGGTTCTATTCGAGATGGGTATTATTTATGCGCATCCGAAGAATGAGCAAAAGGATCATCAGAAATCCCTCGAATGTCTTCAAAAACTCATAAAGGATTACCCCGCGAGTGTGTACAGACAGGACAGTGAGATGATGATATTTTATATCAATAATATCACTGTCAAGGATATGGCGATCAGCACGCAGCAAAAACAAATTGAGACTTTCCAGCAAGAGGTTAAAAGCAAAGGTAATGAAATTGTTGCAATGCAAAAAAAGATCGAAGCGCTCGAACAAAAGATTTTTGCCTTTGCAATCCAAAATAAATCGGCAGATAAGATTCTGATAGAAAAAAAACAGCGACGATTGATGTTGATCTCAAAGGGTGAGGTGCTGAAAACCTACAAGATAGCCTTGGGGGAAAATCCGATTGGCCCAAAAGTAAGGCACGGCGATAACAAAACCCCGGAGGGAACCTACCTGATCGATTCAAGAAACAAGGACAGCCGTTATCACCTATCTCTTCATATCTCCTATCCAAACGACAGAGACAAAAAACGCGCAAACGAACTAGGTGTTTCTCCGGGCGGAGACATCATGATCCACGGGATTAAGAATGGTTTTTCCCGGGCTGGTGATTCTCACGCAGATATCGATTGGACGAAAGGGTGTATTGCCGTAACAGACGAAGAAATAGATGAAATTGGCAAGTTGGCGCGAAATGGTACGATTGTCGAGATAAGGCCATAGAAGCCGCCTTGAGGTGAGGTCAAAAGCAGGTTCAAATCCCGTCCCCGCAACCAAATGAGCAAAAGGCGCCCGGTTCCGACCCTAGCCGTTCCACAAAGGTGTTGAAGAATATCTTACACAATACAGATCAAAACCTTGCACACGGATTTGACGGATTGAACGGACAAAGGCAGATTAGACAAAGTTCTTGGGGTAAACCAAGGTCTTAAGGTCGATCTGCCTTTATCCGTATCATCCGTGTCATCCGTGTGCGAGCCTTTGAACTTGGTTTTCTTGGTTTCAACACGCTTGGGGCCCGACCTCGTGTCCCCTCAACGCCAGCCCTCTTGACATGTTGTCGATACTCGATAGTATCGTGTGCAGTGGTTAATGTTGGCTCGAGGCCGGCTGGCGGCCAAGTTTGTCAACTCCTCTAACCGCAACAATACGGAAGTCAGGAGGTGCCGATGCCACGGAGGATAAAACGTGATTTTCGACAGGCGGGTTCGCCCACCAAATTCCTTGCTTTTTGCAAGAAAGTGCAGCATGGCCTGACCGACACACCGAACCTCCCGGATTCACTCGCCCCCCTCCGGCAGCAGTTTTCCGAGAAGCTGGACAGCCTTGACACGACCTACCATCTCTCCCTCGATGGCGGCCGCTCGGTGATTCGGGAGCGCGAAAAGATCAGTCAGGAGATCGTGGTACTCCTGGATCAGATGGCATCGGTTCTGGAAGCTGCCTTCATACTGAGTCCCGATGCTCTTTTGACCACAGGATTCACCGTTACCCAGGAACGGAGAAGCACAACCAGGGTAAGGTTGCCACTGGCAGCTCCTGCGGATTTCAATGTCGTTAACGCCGGCGCACGAGGCAGGGCGCTTGCCACAGCCAGCACTCTCCCGGGCGCGTTACTCCACGAGATCCACATCAACCTGAAAGACCCGGCGGCTGAGGATGACTGGTTCCACAAGGCGATTTTTCCCGATTCTCAGAATATGGTAATGGAGAATCTCGCAGCTGGAAATACCTTCTTCCGAATGAGGTACCAGGGTCAGGACGGCCCCGGGCCCTGGTCCGGTATCATGAGCACAACGATAAGCTGATCGGCGGGGCAACCGGTTGGCGCTACTGTTTAATCCTGAGGGTACCGTATGGTACCCTCTACTTCTTCCCCTTCCCAGGCAGCGATCTGTTTCCCCTTTCCCGATCCCCCTTCTCAACGTAAGTCTCCAGAGCCTTCAAGGTAACCCATCTGAATCATTAAAGCATCTTTGATGGATGACTGCTCATTTTTGCCTGAGTTTCATCCCCGCGACCATGAGCTTCATGATGGCAACCATGAGCCTCATGATGACGACCATGAGCATCATGATGACGACCATGAGCCTCATGATGACGACCATGAGCATCATGATGGCGACCATGAGCGTCATGATGGCGACCATGAGCGTCATGATGGCGACCATGAGCGTCATTATGGCGACCATGAGCGTCATGATGGCGA
>Ga0209540_10002084_pt1 | contig 14383 bp, 9 predicted proteins | sample BarGraIncu01121A_FD_184501 | JGI IMG/M metagenome (GOLD analysis project Ga0209540, IMG submission 184501) | Arctic peat soil microbial communities from Barrow, Alaska - Barrow Graham LP Incubations 011-21A (SPAdes) (version 2) | ecosystem: Environmental > Terrestrial > Soil > Wetlands > Peat... | reverse complement strand
ATGATAATACGCCGGAAGACCGTACGATTACCCATTATTTGTATGGCGGAGATATTGAGAACAGGCTTCGCCAGGAGCTTATCCTCGGAATTGGAGGAATAAGGGCCCTGGCAGCTTTGGATATCAGACCAGATCTTTTTCACAGCAACGAAGGTCATTCAGCATTCATAAGCCTTGAGAGACTAAGGACACTTATCGAGGAATATCACCTGACTTTCAGCCAGGCACTTGAGGCTGTCAGGGCTTCAACCCTCTTCACCACTCACACTCCTGTGCCGGCAGGACATGATGCATTTGAAGAAGATCTTCTGAGAAAATACATTTCCCATTATTCCAGCCGCCTCAATATTTCATGGGATGAGCTTATAGCCCTTGGCAGGTGTGAGGGTGATGCCGACAGGAAGTTCAATATGAGCTTTCTGGCTACAAGGATGTCGCAGGAGGTGAACGGGGTAAGCAAGCTTCATGGGGAAGTAAGCCGGGTTATGTTCAACAAGTTATGGCCGGGATATCTCAAGGATGAATTATTCATTGGCTATGTAACCAATGGGGTTCATCATCCTACCTGGATAGCGCCTGAATGGGAAGAGGTATATAAGGATATAACAAAATCAGATAATTTTGATCAGACTGACAGGAGCCTTTGGGAGAGACTCTACAATGTTGATGATAAAAAAATATATGAATTAAAGAAAGGTTTGAAAAGGAACCTCTTCGATAATATACGCAAGAGACTTCAAATTGATATGATAGAGCGGCATGTCAGTCCCCGCACCCTGATGAACATAAGCAGCCATCTTGATGAGAAGGCTCTTACAATTGGATTTGCACGGCGTTTTGCCACCTACAAGAGAGCTTCATTATTATTCAGGGACCTTGACCGGCTTGCCAAAATTGTCAATAATCCGAAGAAGCCTGTACAGTTTATCTATGCCGGGAAGGCACATCCCAATGATGGAGGAGGACAGGACCTTATAAAAAGAGTGCTGGAAGTATCTCAGATGCCACAGTTTACAGGCAAGGTAATATTCCTTGAAAACTATGATATTGAACTTGCTAAATACCTTGTAAGAGGCGTTGACGTCTGGCTGAATACACCAACAAGGCTAATGGAAGCATCGGGGACAAGCGGCGAAAAAGCCGTAATGAACGGGACTATTCATTTCAGTGTTCTGGATGGCTGGTGGGTTGAAGGTTATCGGGCATTTGCCGGGTGGGCTCTTCCAAAGAAAAGAACCTTCGAGAACCAGGAGCTTCAGGATGATATAGATGCTGAGACAATTTATAATATGCTTGAATTTGAAATAATACCGGCTTACTATTCTTACAATGAAAGCGGAATACCTGTTGAATGGGTAAGCCTTATTAAAAATACAATGATCAAGATTGCCCCGGAATTCACAATGAAAAGGCAACTTGATGATTATTGTGAAAAATATTACTCTAAACTTTTCACCCGAAGCAAATATCTTATTGCCGACAATTTTGAGAAGGCTAAAGAGCTGGCCACGTGGAAGAAGACCATGAAGGATGAGTGGGATACTATAGAGGTGTTGAACTACAGTTTTGAAAAGCCCAGGGAGAATGTATACCATTCAGGGCACGACTACAGGGCCGAGATTGCTCTTAATGTTCATATGATACCGAAGGAAAATGTAGGAGTGGAGTTTATTATCACCTATATGAGCAAGAAGGGCGAGCATGAGTTTGTCGCCAGCAGGGAATTCACACTGGTAAGCAGTAAGGGAAGCAAGTGCCTTTACAGAGCTAACATGGTACCTGAAAATGCAGGTACATTCTTTTATGGTATCCGTATTTATCCAAAGCACAAGGACCTTCCGCACAAGCAGGATTTTTACCTTTTGCGCTGGATAGATTAAATATCGGTAGCTTTTCTGATTGCTTCTCTTTTAAAAACGAGAGCTGTCCTCGACGGCAGATAAATATAAAGGTAGAATGGAACATTTATAGAGTTCCTTTCTGCTTTTTTGACAGAGGTATAAGCAGCTTTTCTGTCGATGCGGTCAAATCCTCCAAAATCAGGATCGTCGGAATCAATAATAATTCTGAATTTGCCTTTCAGCGGAATTCCATAATCAGTGAATGACTTACTCGGATTAAAATTAAATACGAACAGCAGATCATTTCTCACGAAGGCAATCACCTTATCATAGTTGTTTTCATAAATCCTTTCAATGTAAAGGTTGTCGAGGAGGCTGAAATCATGCTGAAGAGACACCATTTTCCTGTCAAAGGCTGCGAGGAAGCGGTATTTAAGATCATTGTTTTCAGCCAGGCTCCATTGTCTTCGTGCATATTTGAAGTTCCAGTTGTTGCCTGCACGGGGGAAATCGATCCATTCAGGATGGCCGAATTCATTACCCATAAAATTAAGATAACCACCGCCCGCAGTGCTGAATGTAAGCAGCCTGATCATTTTATGAAGTGCTATGCCCCGATCCATCGGGAAACTGTGATACGATTCCGACATGCCGGTATACATTTCAGCATCGAGCATCCTGAAGATGAGGGTTTTGTCGCCAACCAATGCCTGGTCGTGTGACTCACAATATGATATTATCCTTTCTTCAGGCCGGTGCTGGGTAAGCTCATGCATCAGCTTTCCCATATCCCAGTTTTCATCAAGGGTTTCCTTAACCAGCTTGATCCATAAGTCAGGAACACCCATCGATAACCTGAAATCAAATCCAAACCCCTTTTTACCCGTCCCGGCTGCCAGCCCGGGCATTCCACTCATCTCTTCTGCGACTGTTATGGATCCGGGTTTGAATTCGTGAATCATTTTATTTGCCAGGTAGAGGTAGATCAGAGCATCAATATCCTGTCCGCCGTCAAAGTACTCTCCATATGAGGTGAAATTCTTCTCAAGGCCATGATCAAAATATATCATGCTGGTGACACCATCAAACCTGAACCCGTCAAAATGATATTCCTCGAGCCAGTAACGGCAATTTGACAATAGAAAATGGATCACATTATCCTTCCCATAATCAAAGCATAAAGAATCCCAGGCCTTGTGAACTCTCCTCTGATTGGCATGAAAATACTGACCGGGAGAGCCATCAAACAATCCGAGGCCCTCATTCACATTTTTTACCGAATGTGAATGAACAAGATCCATTATAACCCTGAGTCCCGCTTTGTGAGCTGTATCAACTAACTCCTTAAGCTCCTCCGGTGTGCCGAAACGCGACGATGCGGCAAAGAAACTTGAGACATGGTATCCAAATGATCCATAGAACGGATGCTCCTGGATAGCCATCAGCTGAATGGTATTGTAACCTGATTTTGCAATTACAGGAATGACATTCTCGGCGAATTCACGATATATACCGATTTTTTCTTCCTCAGTCGCCATGCCTACATGGGCTTCATATATAACAGGCGATATGTCCCTGGGGCTGAATTTTTTTAGCTTCCAGGCATATGGTTTTTCAGGGTTCCAGACCTGAGCCGAAAAAATCTTTGTTTTATCATCCTGGACAACCCTGGTTGCATAAGAGGGAATGCGTTCACCTTTCCCGCCCGCCCAGTGAACTGAAAGCTTAAACAGGTCACCATGATTCAGGGTCCCTTGTGGAAGGGTAATCTCCCAGTCGCCGTAAGTATTGATCCTGGACATTTGGTAAGCGGATATCTCTTTCCACCCCGAAAATGTCCCTGTCAGATAAATATCGGTGGCATTAGGAGCCCATTCCCTGAAAACCCATCCGCCCTCCGTTCTGTGAAGCCCATAATAGTGGTGCCCCATTGCAAAATCAGAGAGGGAACTATTCCCGGCGAGATGTTTTTCCTTCAGTTTACATTTACTGATGCGCTCTTCAATCACACCGGTAAAAGGTTTCAGCCAGGGGTCAGCAGTATAAAAATTTACTTCACTCATTCCTTTAGGATTTCAGATATCTCCGATAAAATTACAAAAACAAAATCATTTATCTAATCATCTGCCAGGTAGCAGCTAATAAGATTAGGATTTTGGTTATCTTTAAATCTCAATAATCATGTCCTGGTTACTCCAAATAAAAATCTGTAAATTATGAAGCTCGCATATATTGGAACTTATCCTCCCCGGGAATGCGGTATTGGTACTTTTACCAGGAACCTTTATAATTCCATGGTAATAAACAATGAAACAATTAAGGATTCAATTGAAGGATTCATTGTAGCCATGAACGATCATGATCAAACTTATAATTATCCGGAAGAAGTCAAATTTACCATAAGGCAGGAGCATCAAAGAGATTATTTATCGGCAGTAAAATTTATTAATCTCAGCGGCGCAGATCTTTGCATACTTGAACATGAATTTGGAATATTTGGCGGACAGGATGGTGTATATATCCTTTCTTTGATCCACAGGCTTGAAATTCCCCTGATTGTGACCCTTCATACAATTATCAAATCTCCATCCTACAACCAAAAAGCAATATTAGTGGAAATATGCAGAATGGCTAATAAAATAGTAGTAATGAGCCATAAAGCGATTGAGTTTCTCACAAGCATTTATAATATTGAAAAGGAGAAAATTGTATTCATTGAACATGGTGTGCCGGATTTTCAGTTTAGCCATGTTCAATCTAAAGAGGAGTTCAATCTCGAAAACAAAAAGGTCCTGCTTACCTTTGGTTTTATTGGCAGGAATAAAGGGATTGAGACGGTAATAAAAGCGTTGCCAAAAGTTATTGAAAAGTATCCGGATGTTTTATATATGGTTTTAGGGAAAACTCATCCGAATGTTCTTAGGTATTCGGGCGAAGAATACCGGAATTATCTTCAACATTTAGTTAAAAGTCTTAACCTGGACAATCATGTTTTTTTTCTGAATGAGTTTATTAATCAGAAAGAGTTGTTTAAATATTTATCTGCATCTGATATTTACATTACACCTTACACAAATGAGGCTCAGATTACCAGCGGCACACTTTCCTACGCAATAGGTGTGGGATCAGCAGTTGTTTCAACACCTTACTGGCATGCTTCTGAACTATTGGCGAATGGAAGAGGAAGGCTTTTTGACTTTAATGATTCAGATGGTCTTTCTGCTGTTCTTATGGAACTGTTGGATAACCCGGAGGGATTGAAGAATCTTCGGAAAAAAGCATATGATTATGGCAGAAAAATAACATGGCCTAAGACAGGAGAAAAATATGTTGCAGTAGCTAATAAAATTCTGGAGGATAAGCCAAACGTATTAGTAAAAAAAGAAATCACTCTTGATCCGCTTATTCTACCTCCATTTTCACTTGCTCATATTAAAAGGTTAACAGATGATACCGGTATCATCCAACATGCAAATTTTGGTATTCCGAATTTAAAAGAAGGCTACTGTCTTGATGATAATGCACGGGCTTTGCTTATGGTACTGATGGCGTACAGGCAAAAAAAGAATACTCTTGCCCTTGATTTATCTCCCATCTATTTAAGCTATATCAATTATATGCAAAACAAAGATGGGACATTCAGGAATTTTCTCAGTTTCAACCGTAGCTTTCTCGATGAAGCGGGTTCAGAAGATTCTTTCGGAAGGACCATCTGGTCTCTCGGATACCTGCTTGGTAATGCTCCTAATGATGCATATTACCAGACTGGCAGATCTATTTTCTTTAATGCATCTCCCAATTTTGAGAAACTTCAGTCTGCCAGAGGTATTGCCAATACAATGGTGGGTATCAGTTATTACCTCATGGTTAATCCTTCTGATGATTCAATGACAGAAAGATTAAGAAATCTTTCAAGTAAATTAATCAAACGATATGAAGAAAACAGCTCCCTTGACTGGCAATGGTTTGAACCCTTGTTGACTTATGATAATGGGATGTTACCACTCGCCCTTCTTCATTCGGCAGATATACTTAAGGAAAGTAAAATAACTGAGGTCGCGTTAAAAACCATGAACTTTCTGACGGAAATTACACTTAAAGATGGTTATTTTTCAGCCATTGGTAATGAAAAATGGTATAACAAAGGAGGTGAACGCTCCCAGTTTGCCCAACAGCCGGTAGATGTCCTTGCTATGGTATTGATGTATTATCAGGCTTTTCATTTTACACAAGATAAAGAATATCTTACAAAATTATTTGCCTGCTTCATGTGGTTCCTGGGAGAAAATGATCTTAGAATGAATTTGTTTGATTTTGAAACCAAAGGATGTTGCGATGGATTTGAAAGTTATGGGGTAAATCGTAATCAGGGTGCCGAAAGTTCATTAGCCTATCTGATCTCTCATTTGACAGTGCTTCTGGCATTTGAAGAATTTGAAAAAATAAATTAACGCCAGATGCAGTATCAGAACAATATCAGCTGCAGAACCTGCAATTTCACCTGTTATTATAATTTTGATTCAGCTGAATAATTTCGTATTATGTCGAAGAAGGGAGTTCTTTTTTCTTCAACACATTTTACAGCATATAGATAAAGCGCAGCACTCCAGGTTTGCCACTCCTGCCCCATGGCTTTGCCATTTTGGGCTTTCAGCCATTCGTTAAATCCAAATTCTAAGTTACCGGAATTGGACTTCTTAATAATATTTGTAAGTGCCACGAGCTTTTCCCCGGCAAGCTCGAACCTTTTGGCAGCAACCAGGGCTGCCACGTAAAGCCCGCAAACAAAAGGCCATATACCGCCATTGTGGTACTCACCCGGCATATTATATAATTTATAACGGGGCAGCCAGTCAGGATCTTCAGGTTTAATAAAAGGGAAAAAATTAGGAGGCAGATCAACGGCAAGTTCATCACTTTTTGCCATTTCTGCACATTCATCTTCGATCCAGGAAATCATTTTTTCTGCCCGTGAGGGTGATGCGATTCCGGAGAGAATGGCAAGACTGTTACCAAGCAGGTCGAACCGTTCGCTGCTATGAATTTTATATGACCAGAAAGCAAAGTATGGCTTATGTTTTATCACAAAACCCTCATGGACATGGCGTGGCTGTACTCCTCCCGTGATCGTGAACTTCCTCATTTCTTTACACATCAGATCTGCTTTTTCATGCTGACCCAGTAGCCGGAGGTAACTATATACTATCGTATTAACATACAGGCCATAACCAGTCATCCACTGTTCATCGCGCCAATCACTAGTTGGCTGATGAGCAACCAGGTACCGGTCAGAAGGGCTTTGAAACTCCATCCATGTCAGGGCTTTACGAACAGCATCCTGAAGAAAATCATGTTCTCCAGTCACCTTTCTGAATATACCGACACCTAACAAAAATAAAGGAGTTGTATCGCTTGATCCACGGTCTTCCTTGTCATTCACCAGCGAGGGGATATGACCATGGCTGGTCTGATTTGCCGACAGAGTTTTCAGAACCTTCCGTATGCTGTCTAACAGCTTCTGATTCTCAGAAACCCCAATTCCCAATATGGAAAACATCAAATCTCTTGTATAGGGTTCCGGGTATCCCCATCCTGCTGTACGCGGGAGTCCGTGATAAGATCCATGAGTATTGTGAAGCAGCACTTCAATAGCTGCTTTTTGTGCCTCTTTTATTTTCTGCCAGTTTGCTGGTTGCATAAATTTGATAATTTATGTTATTCCCAATCTTTCAGTAATTATCTGTACAAATCGTTTTGCAACCACACGATAATCGAAATATTTAACTACACGTTTTCTTGCGGCTTTGCCCATTTTTTCGCGTAATTCCGGATCAGTCATAAGATCCATTAAATAGTTAGCAATATCATGAACACTTGCACGATAGTCCACTGTCCGTGGATTTTCAAATACAACTTTGTGTTTATTTTTAAAACCGGATTCGTCACCAAGAATTACTTCATTCACGATGATTTTCTGTGCCACATTTGCCAGGAATGCAGTTTTGCCATGTACAAGCGTATCGAGCATTCCCATGGCCTTTATACCTATAACCGGTTTTTCGCAAGCTCCTGCTTCCACTTGCGGCATTCCAAAGCCTTCAAGTCGAGAAGGTGCCGCATATATGTCGCAGGCGCCTATCAGATAAGGCATGAAATTCCGTGAAATTATATTTGTTGCATAAGTGACATTTTTTTCGATCCCTAAGGTTGTCGCCAGTTCGAGATCAGCCAGGTTTTGCAGTTTGGTCCGGGGCTGGGGCCATACTTTACAGACGTATTTCCAATCAGGCGCTTTAGTATCAATTATGGAAAGCGCCTGCATCACCTCCTGTGCGCCTTTAGAAGCAGCATCGCCTCCTACAGTCAGAATCATCAATTGATCACGTGAAATACCCAGCGATTCACGCACGGCCAGAATTTTCGGATCATCTTTATCACAAGGGGCAAAAGCATCAGTATCACAGCCAACGGGTAACACTTCAATAATATCACTATCTATCCCATCGCGGACGTATATCTCTTTTACCCAATTTGATGTTACCAGGATTAATGGAAGTGCATTAAGCACCTCCTGATAGTTTGCAATATAACCATCAGCAACCAGCCATGGTACAGGCTGAACTCCATATCGTTGCGGATGAAGGATCAGATGCGGCGTATGTCCCCAATATCCTACACCAACTACGATATCCGGCTCAAACCATCGATAGTACCATTCCTTCTCCTGAGGTGATTCGAAATTAACCACATGGACATCAATTCCCATTTTAAGAAGTCCCTTGTATAATAATGCTCCCTGGGTCGCAAGTCCTCCGGGGGAAGCAGGGTAGTCGTATAATAATAATACTTTCATGTGATAATAATTTATTTGTTTTGAGTTTTATGGAACTGATCCCTACAAAACGGGACTCTTTTCATGATAAAACGCCTCCATTATTAAGCCATTTTTGAGCATCGCGAGGATTTGAAAATTGCCAGAATGATTCTGTCTTCGGTGTTGTTACTGCTTCCCAACTGGTTTTTTCAAATCCGTATGTTTCCGTAATTATTCTGTATTTTTTCTGCCAAACCTGTTCAGTAAGTTTATAGCAGGCATCAGCGGTTTTTACAGGTCTTGGATAGTATTTTTTATCACCGTCTTCATAAGCGAAAGTCCAGAGTTCATTTGCATAGACCTTGCCTGCGTGCCAAAGTTTAATAACTGCCTTGCCTGTTTCCTCATGTCTGATATGTCTTGTATATTCACCACCTGGACTATGGGAAATAATCATGTCGAAATGCTTAGAAGGCAATAACTGCAGTATTGTATGCTCCATCTCATTTTCGTCCAGAGGTTTTAGTTTGGGGCCATCGTCCAAATCGCCCATTATTCCCTCAGACCTTAGAATTTGTAACGTTTTTAAGAACCTGGGAGCACGATCTTTATCATTTTTTCTGCAAAGGCAGACAATAAACCATTGCCATGACGGATGGCTTAATATGGTTCCGCCGGCCCATAATGTTTCATCGTCGGGGTGAGCTACAATGACGGCGACTCTTTTTGATTTTTCTTTTTCACAGCTGTTGCTATTTTGAGTTCTTAAGCTCATTCAGGAGTGCATTTAAATTAACAGTAGCATAAGTGGATGCGCAGTCTGATATACCATAAGGAATAATCAGATTCCCATTGTGGATAATAGAACCGCAAGAGTAAACGACGTTGGGTACATAACCTTCTCTTTCTTCAGCATTGGGAGACAATAAAGGTGTCTTTAGCCTGCCAATTTCTTTTTCAGGATTATCAAGTTCATATAATGATGCTCCTAATACATATTCCCTCATAGGTCCTACTCCGTGCGTTATAACCAGCCAGCCTTCTTCGGTCTCTAAAGGAGAGCCGCAATTTCCAACTTGCACCAGATCCCAGGGGAATTTTGGTTTCTGAATGAGTTTGGCCTCGCGCCAGATATTTATACTATCTGAACAAGCTATATAATTATTCGCTCCATCAATTCGGCATAACATCGCATATTTACCTTTGATCTTTTTTGGAAACAATGCCATTCCTTTACTCTGAGCAATTTCACCATGAATGGGTAATGATTTGAAACGATAGAAATTTTTAGTTTCAAGTAACTTTGGTAATATGGTCATACCATCATAAGCAGTATAGGTAGCATAATAAGTTACTTCGCCATCATCTTCCGTGAATTTAACAAAACGTGCATCTTCAATGCCATTTCTTTCAGTTTCGGAGGTTGGGAAAATAACTCTTTCAGAAATTGCCGAATCAAGTGAAAATTCAAGTTCGTAGTGAGACTTCGCCAGCCACATCATTTGATTAATGATTAACTCCTTATTTAATGAAAGTTCATGTGTTTTTCTGGTCTCTTCTACGGCCCTTTTCAAATCGCCATAAGTAAAATTGTCGCCCAATTTTTCTAATACAAAGACCGGTGAAATTTTATTATCGAACTCACGCATTTCATCCAGCTTCTTTATAAATGATTTTTTATTATAAATATGCCTTTTTATTCGCTCAGCTTCTGCCAGCATTCTGCCGACAGGTTCAGTAGTCAAATTACTATTCTTATCAAGAATACCTGAACGAAAAACAATGGACGAAATATGCCCTTCGCCAGTTGCCCTGAAACTAAGAATCACTCTTTTATCATCCGGACCTAATTCCGACTGATCGGGATCTTCTACGATGGATGGATTAAAAAAAGCTGCTGATTCTATGGAATATTCCATTGTGAAATATGAACCTATAAGCAGCTTCCGTGACTGATTAACCTTGCCTGGTTTAATTTCCAACTCCTCAAACAAATTAGTCAGTTTATTAAAATACGTTTCAAATATCAGTGAAATATTTCTATGACGTCTGGAATAACCTCTAAGCACCTTGTTTAATGCTGCATTTACCTCACTATCAGGCATAGCCAGCACATTAAGGATAATATTTTTACTTCTTTCATTGGAAGTATAATGGAAGCGGGCGATTACCCTGCTGGGATCAGGGAGAAATTTAACGCCCTTTCTGATAACGGTGACTTGCATAGATCTTTTATTTGATTTTAAAATTAATTTATAAATATAATATTTATTCCTTTACTAGGTTGCACAGAAACCAGGGGTTAACCAAATCATGATTTCTTCATTATAAGCAACATCATTGAAGCTGAGTATAAAAGATGTTCTGTTCTGGTATATTAATTCTCCCGGGCTTTGCTAATTTTACGGGCATAAACTTCAGGTATGATTATTCATAAAGGATATGAGAATCTCAATTTTGATTCGCCCGTTGTAACACTGGGTATTTTTGATGGTGTGCACAGGGGTCACAGATTTCTTCTTGACAGACTTGTTTCGCTGGCCGGGGAGACTCATGGAGAATCTGTTGTGATTACTTTTCATCCTCACCCTCGCCTGATACTCGAAAAGGATAGTTCAGGACTCTTTTTTCTTTCAACTTTTAATGAAAAAATATTACTCCTTGATAAAACCGGAATCGACCATCTTATAATTATTGAATTTAACCGGGAATTCAGTATGATGAGAGCATGTGATTTCGTTAGCAAAGTACTCGTTGCTAAAATCGGGACCAGGCATCTTATTGTTGGCCATGACCATCATTTCGGATACAGGGGAGAAGGCAATTTTGATACGATCAAAGGTTGCGCAGAATCCTCAGGAATAATGGTGGAGCAGGTAGGCGGATTTCAATATGATGGAGGAACTGTGAGCTCATCCATTATAAGGGAAGAATTGCTGAAGGGCAATCCTGTAAAAGCCAATGAACTGCTTGGTTACTGCTATTCAGTTAAAGGCATCGTTATTGAGGGTAAAAAGCTCGGCAGGAAGCTCGGTTTTCCAACTGCCAATATCAGGCCGGTTGACGAGCATAAACTGGTACCAGCCGATGGAGTATATGCAGTCGAAGTTACGGCGGACAAGCACAAATATAAAGGTATGCTGAGCATTGGTAGGAATCCGACTGTCAATAAGGGATCAGCAGGGAGGTCTGTTGAAGTGAATATTTTTGATTTCGACAAGGATATTTACGGCGAAGAGATTGAGATTATTTTCAGATTCCGCCTTCGTGACGAGCAAAAATTCAGCAACGTAAGCCAGCTTTCTAAACAACTGGAACTCGATAAAAGAGATGCTTTACAATTGCTCTTCTGAACAACTGCATCATTTTTTTTGTTACTTTTGCAGGCTCAAAACTGATATTAGACAAGATATAAATATGGAATACAAAGTAAAAGACATTGCACTTTCCGATTTCGGAAGGAAGGAAATAGAGATTGCTGAGAAAGAGATGCCGGGACTGCTGTCCATCAGGAAGAAATATTCGGCTAAAAAGCCACTCAAGGGAGCAAGGATAACCGGTTCCCTGCATATGACAATTCAGACTGCGGTATTGATTGAGACTCTTAAAGAGCTTGGTGCTGAGGTAAGATGGGCAAGCTGCAATATCTTCTCAACTCAGGATCATGCAGCTGCTGCGATTGCGGCCGAAGGGATACCTGTTTTTGCCTGGAAGGGCGAGACACTCGAGGAGTACTGGTGGTGTACCGCACAGGCGCTCACTTTCCCCGGAGGAAAAGGTCCGAACCTTATTGTTGATGATGGCGGCGACGCTTCATTGCTGGTTCACCTGGGATTTAAGGCAGAGAATGATCCCTCATTTCTCGATAAAAAACCTGAATCGAGGGAGGAAGGGATTATATTTTCCACAATAAAAGATCTTCTTGTGAGCGAGCCAGGCAAATGGCACCGGACTGTCAAGGAGCTTAAGGGGATTTCAGAAGAGACCACCACTGGCGTTCACAGGCTCTACCAGATGCTTGAGAACAAGGAACTCCTGGTTCCCGCTATCAACGTCAACGATTCTGTGACCAAGTCTAAATTTGATAACCTTTACGGTTGCCGTGAATCGCTGGCTGACGGAATAAAGAGGGCAACCGACGTTATGATAGCCGGTAAAGTGGTTGTCATCTGCGGATATGGCGATGTTGGCAAAGGCTGTTCCAAGTCAATGAAAGCTTATGGAGCAAGGATAATTGTCACCGAAATTGACCCGATCTGCGCCCTGCAGGCTTCTATGGAAGGCTTTGAAGTAAAAAGGGTTGAAGATTCCCTTGATGAAGGGAACATTTTTGTCACTGCCACAGGCAACCGCGATATAATAACCCTCGATATGATGAAGAGGATGAAGGATCAGGCTATCGTTTGCAATATCGGCCATTTTGACAATGAGATTCAGATCGATGACCTTAATGCTCTGAAGGGTGTCAAAAAAATCAATATTAAACCGCAGGTCGACAAATATGTTTTCCCTGACGGGCATGCAATCTTTATTCTTGCCGAGGGAAGGCTTGTAAACCTTGGATGCGCAACAGGGCATCCCTCTTTTGTCATGAGCAATTCGTTCAGCAACCAGACTCTTGCGCAAATAGATCTATGGGAAAATAATTACCAGATCGGGGTTTACAGGCTTCCGAAGTATCTTGACGAAGAGGTTGCAAGGCTGCATCTCGATCAGCTAGGAGTTAAGCTTACAACTCTTACAAAAGAACAGTCTGATTATATAGGAGTAAAACCTTCAGGGCCCTACAAGCCTGATCATTACAGGTACTAGTGGTTCCAGACCCTTACATATCTTCCATCAAAACTGGTCTTATAGTTTTTAAGAGGGTACCGGCCAGGGCCTGAGATAGGTTGTCCGTATGCAGATAAGGCATAGTAAGTGCTGCAGACAGGACAGACAGCATTGATGAAGTCGACATTAACCCTGACGGTCTTGTTTTTAATAACGTAATCATAGGGACAAGTACGGTCGTATGCATTAAATTCTTCTTCAGAAGTCCTGTAAACAATTATTCCGCTGCTGTCAAACCCTGCTGAAGCATATCCCCCGTTATTTGTTAAATAATTAACAATCACCGAGTTGGTCGGCGATAACAGATCCCTGAATAGGATGTCATAAGAAATATCCATTGTAAATTCGACATAAACGTTGGGAATGACATCATTTTTATTGTTTTCACATGATGCCGGGAGCAGTAAAAATGCAAGCGAAATAAAAAAATATTTTATTTTTGATCCTGCAGCCATCTGAAGATTAATGATTTTACAAAATTAACATTACCTTCGGATATGCAACGGAGCTTTTTAATGATTATTGTAATTGACATAATATGAATAATTTGCCATTTAAAAGATTAATTATCTCCTTACTGATACTTGCACTTGCAGTACCTGTAGGCCAGGCCCGGTCTTTTGACCGGCCTTCTGCGCCAAGGCAGCAGAAAAGTTCCTCCAATAAGGGTCCGATGAAGCATAAGAAAACGGTTAAGGTCAAGGGTCCACGGGCAGTAGAAAAATCAAAGAAAGACCAGGAAGCAAAGCAGGGCAAGCTCAAGAAAGATTATGGCAAATATGTAAAGGAGAATCAGAAGAGGTCAATTGATATTCAATCCCCGGAGGTCAAAGACCGAATGAAGCAAAATATAAAGAATGCTGACGCCAGTTACAAGACAAAGCATAAGAATTCA
>Ga0209540_10002083_pt1 | contig 14385 bp, 12 predicted proteins | sample BarGraIncu01121A_FD_184501 | JGI IMG/M metagenome (GOLD analysis project Ga0209540, IMG submission 184501) | Arctic peat soil microbial communities from Barrow, Alaska - Barrow Graham LP Incubations 011-21A (SPAdes) (version 2) | ecosystem: Environmental > Terrestrial > Soil > Wetlands > Peat... | reverse complement strand
TTGAAGGTTATAAGTTTTTTGTCAATAAGATCTGGAATGCTGCCAAACTCACTTTTACTCATCTGGAAGATTTTGATGAGACGGCATCTGCGGCTGCCGAAGATGCTCTGCCTGATAAATGGATCAAGGCGAAATTAAATAAAGCGATTGATGAAGTAACTCGCAGTCTGGATGAATATCGTTTCAATGATGCGTCCGCAAGTATTTACCGTTTTATCTGGCATGAGTATTGTGATTGGTATCTGGAATTAAGTAAATCAGCGCTTTACGGCAAGTTAAATCCGGAGCAGAGAAAGGCCACACAGAGAACACTTTACGCTGTATTCAAAACCGCGCTATTGCTTTTGCACCCGTTTATGCCTTTTGTTACCGAAGAGCTTTGGCAGGTATTAAATAAAAGCGATGAAAAATCGGTAATGGTTGCTGATTTTCCAGTTGGAAATAAAGATTGGGAGAATTCTGCCGCGGAAAAAGAAATGGAATTGCTGATGGACATTATTATCAGTATTCGCAATATCCGCGGCGAGATGAGGATTCCACCTTCGAATAAATTGCATGTGTTAATTTCAACTTCCGCCCCGCAATTGAAAAAAATAATTGAAACGGGCAGGGGTTATATAATCAGCATGGCTAATTTAGATACCCTGACCGCGGAAGTGGATTTAGTGGAACCAAAAGGTGTGGCAACCGGTGTAGTAGGCCCAATGAGGATATTTGTTCCTCTGGCCGGTATTGTCGATATTGCCGGAGAAAAAGCGCGCCTGGAAAAAGAACTGGCAAAAGTAGAAAAAGATTTACAGCAATGTACGAAGAAGCTGGCCAATCGGGATTTTTGCGCCAAAGCTGCGGCTGATATTATTTCGAAGGAAGAAGAAAAATTCAAAGGCTTTCAAGAGCGATATGCAGTTCTGGAAAACGCGCTGAAGAAACTCAAAGAAATTAATGCTTGATGACATTTGTCCGGTAGAAAAAAATGACACATGCAGTTATTTCAAAAAAGATAAAGAAGATAATAGAAGCGGCGCTGGCGGAAGATATTGGTACCGGCGATATAACCACGATGGCAATTGTCAGCAGAGATAAAACCGGACATGCTCAAGCCATTGCCAAAGATGATTTCGTCATCGCCGGAAGCGATATATTTAAAGAAACATTTCTTTTTCTCGATGATAAAATTCAAGTTAAAAAAATAATCTCTGACGGAGAGAGAGCGAAAAAAGGAAGTATTATTGCTGAAATTTCGGGCAGCTTGTTCTATATCCTCCAGGCCGAACGTGTCGCGCTTAATTTATTCCAGCGGATGTGTGGAATTGCCACGCTCACCAGAAAATACGTTGAAGCTGTTCATGGGACAAAAACAAAAATTCTGGATACCCGGAAAACTCCGCCGGGTTTGCGTATCCTGGATAAAATGGCTGTAAGTATTGGCGGCGGGTTTAATCACCGGATGGGTCTTTATGACGGCGTACTGATTAAGGACAACCATATCGCTGCTGCCGGCAGCATTACTGCCGCAGTAGATATGCAAAGGAGCCGCTTACCGCATACTTTGAAAATCGAAGTCGAAACAAAAAATATGTCCGAAGTGAAGGAAGCTCTAAATTGCGGCGTAGATATCATCATGCTGGATAATATGACCACCGACGAAATGAAGAAGGCCGCGGTTTTTGTGGCAGGAAGAGCGCTGCTTGAAGCCTCCGGCAATGTCAACCTGCAGAACGTTGCCGAAATTGCTGCTACTGGCGTCGATCTGATCTCCATAGGCGAGCTTACACACTCAGTCCGTGCAGCGGATATTTCATTGAAAATTAATAATTAGATGCTTTAAATCATTACGCAGAAATGTTACACAGAAGTGGCTGAAAATATAAAAAATATTACAGGGGAATGGATATGGCAATTCAACAAACATTGATACTGATTAAACCGGACGGACTGATTAAGTCTCTTACGGGTAATGTAATTTCCAGATTATCAGAGGCAAAGCTGGCTATTATGGGCGCAAAGGTTGTATGTGTGAGCCGTGAGCTTGCCGAAAAACATTATGAACATCTTAAGGGTAAGCCCTTCTTTGAAGAACTGATAAATTATATCGTTGGTGATGTGCACAAAACATACAGGGTGCTTGCTTTAGTTTATCAGGGGGAAGACGCAATAGCTAAGATTCGTGATATTGTTGGCGACACGGACCCGGAAAAAGCCAATCCGGTATCAATAAGAGGATCATACGGAAGAATTACGACAACAGGTGTATTTGAAAACGTTGTACACGCGTCTTCAAGCCCTGAAGATGCTGAAAAAGAAATAAAGCTCTGGTTTCAACCCGAAGAGATTGTCGAAGATATATACCCGATAAAAGAAGCAACGTTAAATAATGTGAAAAAGGTAGTTTGGGCTTAATCAGGAAAAACATTGTAAAATGATATGGGCTGGAATTTAGAAGTTCTCGAAAAAAGGATGGCGGGAAAATTTATTGGTCGGCCGCTTTATTATTATCCGGAAATTGGTTCAACTAATGATGAGGCTTTTCGTTTAGGGCTCTCCGGCGCGCCGGAAGGTACGGCTGTTATTGCCGATAGCCAGACTAAAGGTAAGGGACGTCTGCAGAGAGTATGGCATTCGCCTCCCGGTTATAATATTTACACATCAATTATATTACGTCCGAATTTCGCACCGGATCAGGCACCGCAGATATCAATCGCTGCCGGTGTGGCTGTGGCCGAAATCCTCAATGAGTATTGTCCAGGTCATGTTCAAATCAAGTGGCCCAATGATGTTCTTTTGAACAAAAAAAAAATATGCGGCATACTGGCGCAAATGAAAACATCAGCAAACGGTATTGACTTTGTTGTGCTTGGTATTGGCATTAATGTAAACATCGGCTGTAATCAATTGCCGCCCGATATTCGGACTATTGCCACATCTTTAGCAATAGAGACCGGCCGGGAAATAGCCAGGCTGGAATTGATAATTAGCCTGTATGAAAATCTTGCAAAATGGTATAAACAACTAATGCAAAGAGGGTTTGGTGCTATAAAGGAAAAATGGCTTAATCTCGCACCGATGATCAACCAGGATGTTCAGATAATGTTTCGTGATGAAGTGTTAAGGGGAAAAGCTCTTGGGCTTGATGAGGATGGTTCACTGATAATATTAACTGTAAATAATGAAACAGTTAAAGTCTCAGCGGGAGACGCCACAGTTCTAAAGGAGAACTAAATATGTTGCTGGTAATTGACGTTGGCAACACCAACACGGTTTTAGGATTATATGACGGTGATCGATTGATGCACGATTGGCGCATTCGCACGGAGATTGATCATACCATTGATGAATATGGTGTCCTTATTTTAAATTTGTATCAGTCTAGCCGCATGAAAATTAATGAGATCAAATCGGTCTCGGCAATTATTATTTCCTGTGTAGTTCCTCCCATGCTCAATATTCTGGAGCCGCTTTGTGTTAAGTACTTTAATTTAAAACCGTTGATTGTAGGGCCGGGGATTAAAACGGGAATGCCCATTTTTTATGATAATCCCAAAGAAGTAGGAGCGGATAGAATTGTCAACGCGGTTGCCGCATATGATAAATACCGGCGGGAATCAATTATCGTTGATTTCGGTACGGCCACGACTTTCGATTATATTTCTCCTAAAGGGGAGTATATGGGTGGATGCATTGCGCCAGGTATAGTGATATCCAGTGAGGCTCTTTTTACCCGGGCTTCAAAATTGCCGCGTGTCGAATTTAGTAAACCGAAAACAGTAATCACCAAGGACACAGTAAGCGCTATTCAGGCGGGAATTATGTTCGGTTATGCCGGCCTGGTGGATGGTATTGTGGAACGAATGAAAGCGGAAGTGAAATCCAAACCGCTGGTGATCGCTACGGGAGGGTTGGCGCGGGTAGTTGCGCCAGAGACGAAGAGCATCGAAAAAATTGAAGAGATGCTGACTTTGGAAGGTTTACGGTTGATTTATAACTTAAATACAAAACAATGTTAAACGTGGGATTGACAGGCGGAATTGCCTGCGGCAAATCGACAGTAGCCCAGGTGTTTGTAATGCTGGGGGCTCATCTGATTGATTTCGATAAACTTGCGCATGAAGTACAGGAACCGGGAAAGCCGGCCTGGAAAGAAATTGTCAGGTATTTCGGCAAAGACATTCTCAATCAGGATGAAACAATTGACCGCAATAGATTAGCTCAAATTGTTTTTACGGACAAAAAAGAACTTGAAGCCCTGAACAATATTGTGCATCCACTTGTTTTTAATCTCTGGCAAGAACGATTAGATAAAATCAAAATCAAAGAAGAGCACGCCATTATTTTATCCGATATTCCACTGTTGTTTGAGGGGAAGATGCAAGATCTTTTTGATCTGACGATACTGGTTTTAATATCTCCCGAAGAACAAATATGCCGGCTGATGGCACGCAATAATCTGTCCAGGAATGAAGCACAGATAAGACTTCAAAGCCAGATGCCGATTGCGGACAAGATTGGACTTGCGGATATTGTAATTGATAATCAAGATAATGTTTCACAAACGAAAGAAAAAGTAGCGGAAATCTGGTGGCAGCTCAAAAGTCGGGAAAAAAATAAAGATAATTAATTTCAGGTCTGTCCAAAATTGGATATCCTGAGAAAAATATAAAAAATGTGTGGAGGAGAAAAATGATTGGGAAAAATGTTAAAACTGACTTCAGCGCGCGCGCATCCGAACCTGTTATTGATCCATCTTCCTATGTTCATCCGTTGGCCGTGGTTATCGGCAACGTAATTTTAGGCAAAAATATCATGGTATCGCCTACAGCATCGATTCGTGGTGATGAAGGGCAGCCCATTTATGTCGGCGATGATTCCAATGTGCAGGATGGCGTTGTGATCCATGCCCTGGAAACAGAAGTTGACGGCAAACCTGTGGAAAAAAATCTTTATGAAGTCAGAGGCAAAAAATACGCTGTTTATGTGGGCCGCAAGGTATCGCTGGCGCATCAGGTGCAAATTCACGGACCGGCTGTGGTGATGGATGATACCTTCGTAGGTATGAAGGTGCTGGTGTTTAAATCGTTTGTCGGAAAGAATTGTGTCATCGAACCCGGAGTTATTTTAATGGGTGTTAAAGTTGCTGATGGCCGCTATGCTCCGGTCGGATCGGTCATAAAAACCCAGCTGGAAGCTGATATGCTGCCGACCATAACCGCTGATTATCCAATGAAAGATATGAATAATGGTGTCTTGCATGTTAACAAAGCTCTGGCGAAAGGCTATCTGGAAGCAGACAAGAAATAATGTTTTAAGTAGTGGTATATATTGAATAGGTGATGTTAAAAAAGAGGAAGTCTAATACGAGTGAGCAGGGTCAGCATCGTTGTCTTTCCTGCGGAACAACCGAAGATATGAAAAATCGCCGGTACTGTTCCATGAAGTGCCGGCAGAAATTGCGGCAGAAGCTCAATATCCGGAGCGGTTTGCTACAGGCGTTAAATACGCGTTATGCAACTTTCTATTTTTCCGATACGATGATCATTATGGATGTTGTTCCCCACGGGATTAAAGAGGTCTTCAGATATACACGTATGCGATCCGCAGGCAATCCGCCTTCCGAAGATTTTAGCAAAATGACAGATATGCTGGGTAATGCTTGGTGGGAGGAGGAAAAACGTACAACCAAGAAATATCTGGCCTCGCGTCATGTTCTGGAACTGGCGACCAGATGTTTAATTTCTCCGGTACTGATGCGCCCCAGGTTAATCAAAATTCCAACTATTAAGACAGCAGCCATGAATTGCCTGGAAATTGATAAGGCTGATATTAACTCCGATCAGTTAAGCAAAATCATCAAAAACGCTTACCGCCGCCTGGCGAAAATTCATCATCCCGATCTCGGTGGCCATGCACAAACCTTCAGAAAACTTCATGCCGCTTATATGGAACTTTTGCGATGGGCGGATAATCCCACTTTTATTTGCCGTCGCGGTTTCCATGATAAATGGTATTACGACGGTGATAATAAAAAATGGGTCCAGCCGATACCTATTCAAACTTAAATTCTATTATACCACTTCGCTTTCTTTGGCTAACTTTGTGGCGGAGCCTGCCCGGCGCATGCCTGGGTCGTCGGCTTTCTCAGCGTATGTACAATACGCCTCCGGTGCCTCCTCCTTGCCGCCTCGTTATCCTTTGAAAGCAAAATGGTATTACCAGTTCAGTACAGTTATTCCTCTATACATTTTTCTATACATTTTTATTGACACAACAAACAGAACCTTATATGACTCGCGGCCTAGTCTTTTAATAAAACATGGAGGTGTTAAATGGTTGAAGATACAAAATTATTTGGCCTGCCAGCGGCAAGCGGCAGATGGTTGTTTGTAGTTATTGGGCTGGTCATGAATGTATGCCTGGGCGCCGTGTATGCTTACAGCATTTTTCTGGGGCCGGTAAAAAAGGCCTTTAATGTGTCGGCTTCTATGGCCAACTTGCCGTTCATGGTATTTCTGTCCTTTTTCGCAATTCTCATGTTTTTTGGCGGGCGCATCATGGAAAAGCTGGGCCCGCGCAAGCTGATCATTATTGGCAGCATCATTGTGGGATTGGGTTGGATGCTTTCCAGCTTCGCTCCTAATATCTGGATGTTGACGCTGACTTATGGTGTTATTGCCGGATCGGGAGTCGGATTGGTCTATGGTTGCCCTGTTGCCACGGCAGCCCGCTGGTTTCCGGACAAGAAGGGTCTGGCTGTTGGCCTGATGCTGGCCGGATTTGGCGGCTCAGCATTGATTACCGGTAAGATTGCTAGTTTAATGATTCCCGCTGTCGGACTGCAATCCACGTTTCTTTATTTTGGAATTGTCTTTGGCATTGTTTTGGTGATCTTGGGACTTCCTTTCCGGTTTCCTGTTGCCGGTTGGAAACCTGCCGGCTGGACACCCGCTGCCGGTTCTGTGGCCGCAACCGACTTTATGCCGTCCGATATGATAAAAACGCCTACATACTGGGGACTATTTTTCTGCTTTATGATTGGTTCGATTGCCGGTTTGATGGCAATTGGAATTTCCAAGCCGGTGGGCAGCGAAATTATCAAAATTTCCGGTGAGACAGCGGCGACTCTGGTCGGCGTTTTTGCCTGCTTCAATGCCATTGGCCGTCCGCTCTTCGGCTTCATCACCGATAAGCTTACAGCACGCTACGCAACAATGATCAATCTCGCCATCATTCTTCTGGTCTCTATTTTGATGATCAAGGCAGGTGAGGGAGATACCAATCTTTATGTAATCAGCTTTATCGGCTTCTGGCTTTGCCTCGGTGGCTGGCTGGCGATCGCTCCAACTGCGACGGCAACTTTCTTTGGGATGAAAAATTACGCGCGCAACTACGGCGTTGTGTTTTTTGCTTATGGATTAGGCGCGATCATCGGTGGCATCATTTCCGGCCAGGCCAAAGATGTTTTCGGCACATATACAGTTGCTTTCTATCCCACGGCAGTATTGGCGGCTGTGGGCCTGGTGCTGGCGTTCGTTTTACTCAAAACGCCTAAAAAGGCATAGGTAATTATTCAATCCAGTGTAAAAAAGCGGGCTTCATGCCCGCTTTTTTATTTTGGTTATCTGATTATTTTTCTATCAATGGCCACAGATTGGATGCCTTCCTTTTCCACCATGGAATTGACATCGGCATGCCCCTTAAATCTGTTTACATTGAGCATGAATATTTCCAACTTGCTCAGAACATTCGGCGGCAAAATGTTGCCGTCGATTTCAATCGATATGGCCGGATATTTTCTTTCCCTGGCCCAGGGAGTAAACAATCCTTCAATTACCCGCCCGATGAGGCAGGCAAAAGGCGAAATGTTAACTATGCCGGAATAACCTTCCATCATTGCCGTGGCGGCAACACCAGTGGATATGCTTATTTCCGAATACAGTTCGTTGCTCACAAAATGTTTTTCGGTATTTTTCATAATCTCCTGCATATTATGCGGAGAATCAGGAACCAAACCGGTTGAGGACAGTATCTCGCGGACATTTTTTTCCACATTGTGCTTGTAAGCATGTTCAATTTTCCAGTGCATCAAATCCATAAACTCTTTAGCGAACAGGCGGCGATACCAGGGAAGCAAACTTAGCCTTTTTTGAAGTTCATAATGCCGGACAAAATCGCAATAGTAAACCCATTCAGCAATACCCGATACCTTGCCGATGATCCCGCGTTTGCTGAAATGTTGAATCAATTCATCGATGGCAAAATCATCACGGCGCACATATATTTCGCCGACAATGAGCACCTTCGGGCATTCCCCCATATTTTTCTTCAGAGGAATTTTGGAAATATCTTTGGAAATATCTTTCAGGACAGGAAGAACTTGAGTAATATCCTGTTCGGCAACGCTGATCATTTTATGCCAGAGCTCATCATACGTTGCCATAGCCTGCACAGGTTCGGCCGCGCAGGTTCTCAAAGACGTTTCGATGTCTTTCATATAATCACTGATGGTAATTGCCCACCACGCGTGTTTAGAAAACTCAGTGCCCAGTTCATTATAGGAGTTATCGGAATCCAAAGTAAAAACAACGACATTTTCCAGGCGCAGATCTTTGAAAAGATTTTCATAAAAAACAAAGTATTGACCAGTGCGGCACGGTCCGGTTGTGGTGGGAACAAAGATGATATATGTTTCATCTTTACGGTATTTTTCCGAGGAGAAATATTTAAGCGCGCTGCCCAAAACAAGGTGCGAAGGCAAACACTCCTTACCGGAGGCGTGATTGCGTGCCATCTGTAGTGTATATATATCAGGTACCGGCAAAGCTTGCGCATTGATCCCCATTCCCCGAATTGTCGCGCTGATCAGCTCCACCGAGAGCCTGCCCATATTGGCCAGGAGAAGCTTTACGCGCGGATTATTCTTGATGGGAATCTTTTCGCCGGTCAGATCATTTTTGATATAAATATCCTCGTTGGGATTATTAATAAATCTCAAACCATTGTCATATCTGGCCTCGCAGATGTCGGTAAATTTTGATCTGTATCCTTCGATAATATCCAGAAATGCTTCAATACGCGTATCTACTCCGGCATCGGCGGTATGGGAATCCAGCTCCAGAATCAAAAAAGGTTTGGTGCCCATTATCCATTTTAAATAGTGCAGCAGAAAAGAATCAGGCGCGCAGGAGAAATTAGAAATATAAGTGACGTAGATATTGCCCTCATTTTTCAATAATACGCCGGTTTTCATGTCTTGCTGGCCGTAATACCAATACATATTTGGATAAATCGATTCATCAGCAAAAGGAAGAATATCATAGGGAATGATTGAATAGCCGCGGGTGGTATATTTCCGCGGAATGCCCATGTTGGCATCAGTTGTGAAAGCGTTATAAGGTCTGCCCAAAAGAGCAATGACCGGTCTTTTTGCCCTTCGCGCTTCGGCCAGAGCGGTTTTACCTAACTGACCTGCCTTGAGAAAATATTCCATTTGTTTATCGTACGCGATCGCAAAAGCCTTTTTCGATTCGCTTTCCGGAAATCCGAGCTTTAAGGCCATTGATACAAATGATTCAGAGGCTTTTTCCAATCCATACATAAAGCTGACTACAGGCGTCAAATATTTATTCTCCGGAATTTCCGGGAATGCCTTCTTGATATAGTAGGGTAAACCTTGGGTGATGGGGCAAAAGTTTGCCGGAGAGTCTTTTTCATAACTTTCCATGTCTTTAAAGTGTGGCAGAAAGATGTAATCAAGATTGCGGTCAAATATATCCTGCACAGCTCCATGGGCAATTTCCGCCGGAAAACAATAGCTGCTTTCCACTCGTGCTGTTCCTTCGGCTGATATATTCTTCGAAACAATAGTCTCTACACCCAACTCATGAAAAAACCAGGAGTAAAGCGGCCAAAGGGTATAAATGGAAAAACAGCGAGGAATACCGACAATAAAATCTTTTTTCTTGTTCAGGTTGGCGGGATTTGGCGCGCATTCCTTAAAGAGAAGATCGTTACGCTGTTCGATATAATCAAATACTTCAGCTTCGTTAAATGTTTTTTTCTTTCTTATGTTGGCATATTTATTACATCTGCCGCCAAACATATACTTGTTGTTATTAACGTTGAGAATGCGGATTGAACAGAAATTGTCGCAAGCCTTGCATTGAAATTCTTTTTCGCGGATAATTTCAGTAGCCAGGATGTTTTCAATATCGTAGGTGGCTTTGGTCAAAAAACCTTCTTTAAGCTTTTGCTTGGCTAGAATGCCGACGCCGAAGCAACCCATGAGCTCGGGGTCAGGCGGGACGAGGATGTCCTTATTGAGCAACATGGCAAAAGCCAGTGGCACAGCCTTGTTTTTAGCTACCCCCCCCTGCAAAACAATATTGTTGCCGATAGTCCTGTTACCGACAACTCTATTTAAATAATTGGAGACAACAGAGGTAATGATTCCTGCCGTTATGTCTTCAACGGATGCCCCCTGTTGGATGGCATTACGGATGTCTGAGTTGATAAACGCGGAACAATGTTCGCCGAATTTTAGTGGTTCTTTAGCCTTAAGGGCAATATCACCGATTTCCCAGGCATTGGCGATGTTCAAATCGCCCTGAGCTGATTCTTCCAAAAACGACCCGGTTCCGGCTGAGCAGGCCTCATTCATGGCATAGTCTATCGGAACTTTATTCTTCAGGAGAACATATTTGGCGTCCTGTCCGCCGATTTCGAAAATGGTGTCAATATTAGCCTGATAAAAAGTAGTGCCGACGGCGTGGGCGATGATCTCATTATAGACTGCCGGAGTTTCCAGAAAAACACCGAGAATTTCCCGCGATGATCCGGTTGTAGAGGCCAGCGTAATGCTGATTTTGCCGTCTCCGATATCGTCGTTGATTTGTTTTTTTATTTCGATAAGGCAATTTTTGAGAGCGCTAACAGGATCGCCATGTGTGCGCCCATAAAAAGATGCGGTGATTTCATCTGTTTCCATGTCAATTAAACAAGCTTTAGTTGTGGTCGAGCCACCATCAACACCAAGGATATACTCCTTTCCTGCAACAACTTTGGCTTTTTTGGATGGAAGATAGGTGACTCTGCCCTCTGCCGTTTTCAAGTTGGCAAACCTCTTGAATTGAATCCGGCTATGCTTAAAAAGATTATTCAGAGGAGGCAATATGCTGCCTGAATCCCTGGCCATAAGCGCTGCTCCATAGGCCTCAAAATATGGCGCCTGAGGGGGAACTATAAATTCGATTTCCGGCATTCGCTCCCGAATATATCTGATGATATACTGATTTTGGGTAACACCTCCCGTAAGCAGTACTTTCCCTTTGACTATTCTTGCCCTTTTGAGAAAATCAATTACCTTAGTTGCCATCACATCGCTAAGCGACAGGACGATATCGCCTTTGTTAGCCTCGCCTTTGTTCAGGCGATGAGTGCAATCGCTTTTCATAAAAACTGAACAGCGCGAAGAAAGCTTAAACACGCAGCTTTGTTGCGGGATAGTATTGATATCAGTCAGGTGCATATTCATCCGGGAAAGCTGCTGTTTAAAAAATTCACCGGTTCCGGAGGCGCATTTATTGCCGGAAAAACTGGTTATTATCCTGTTATTTTTATCGATGGTGTAAACGACCAGATCTTCTCCACCCAACGAAACTATCGCATTAATTTCATACTGGAGATGTTGGAGCGCTTTCTCAATACAGAGAGGTTCAATCACGCTGTTTACATTTAGAAGATGTCTGCCTTCGGTGCCGGTGGCCAGAGATTTAATATCCGCCGGTATATTGTGGGATGATAAAATCTTTTGAAGTGTTTGAAGAAAGTTGCCCTCGTGAGGCTCTACTTCACTCCATGAAATATTATTCCCCTCAAGCATCGTTACCTTGACATTAGAGGAGCCAATATTGATTCCCAGACTATGCATAAGAACTCCCGAATGATTTGATACTCCTTCGCTTTCTTTGGCTAACTTTGTTGGCGGAGCCTGCCCGGCAGGGAACCCCGGCGAATGCTTGGGCATGCCTGGGTTGTCGGCTTCCTCAGCGTATGTGCAATACGCCGGATGCCTGACCGGCGAATGCTGGTGAGCCTCCTTCTTGCCGCCTCTTTATCCTTTGAAAGCGAAACGATATAAAAATAATATTTATATTATTATGAATAAAATAAAAAGCTGAAAGTGATTAACTTCCAGCTTTTTATTTAGAAGCGATAAAAACATTGCCAAACGTAAATTAATGTTCTGATTCCAGGGCGCCCGCTATGTACATCATCGCCAGCAACATGAAAACCAGGGTCTGGACAATGGAAGTAAAAATCATCAAAATAAAAACGGGAAGCGGAACAAGCAGTGGCACAAGAAGAAGAACAACTGCCAGCACGATGTCTTCGCCGGCGATATTGCCGAACAAACGAAAAGTCAAGGAAAGAGGACGCGACAGATGGCTGATAATTTCGATGGGCAGCATTAAAGGTATCAACCACCATACAGGTCCCAGGAACTGTTTAAAATATTTGGGACCATGAATGCTAACACCAACCACATGTGTGGATAGAAACACCACAATTGCCATGGCGGCAGTAGTATTGATATTCGCTGTTGGTGATTCAAAACCAGGAATGATTCCAATCAGGTTTGCTGTTAAAATAAAAAGGCCCAGAGTGGCTATCAGAGGGAAAAACTTTCGGCCTTTATCGCCCATAGTGTCAACAAGTAAAGAATCAAAGCCACCGATAATTACTTCCATTATATTTTGCATACGGCCGGGATAAACTTGCAGTCGCCGCGTGGCCAGGATCGAAAGAATTGCCAAGAGCGCGACGACAAACCATGTATACATGACATGGCCTGGAACATAATGGTTTTCCAAAAAAAGTAGAGGGTGCATACTCTAAATAACCTCCTCAAGTAATTTTTTTTTTGCCATAGTGGTAATCAGCGTGACGATAATGTTGATTACTACTACTGAAAGTCCGATAAGCAATCCAATGGCATGTACTGTGCCATTGGCAATCAGGAAATATAAAACAATAGCGGTCAAAACCAGGCGAATGTAATATTTGATCAATACACCGCCCTTAACATTGCCCGCGGTATTGGTAAAAATACCACGCAAACCACGTTCCATCCAATGAAAATTGAGGATACTGATAAAACCACCCAGAAGGACACCTAAATAAAAATCAAAAGGGGTGAAAATCCATGAAGTAATGAAAAGAACTGCCAGAACAATCCAATTGGCAATTTCAATTTTTCTTTGGAGCGGGTCTTTGAGGATGAGATTCACTTTTTAAGCTCTTTATAATTTGTTCTTCGTCTTTAAAATTTTTTTTAATCAAAACATATATGTTACGAAATCCGGCGGAAATACCAATAATTAAAAAAATGACAGAAAATACATTGCCTGAATCAAATTTACGATCTAAATAAACCCCCAGTAAAAGACAACCAAAAATTGCCAAAACCATTGCTATGCCGATGCTGCTGGCAAAAGCCATTTGCACGGCATATTTTTTGGTTTCTTGATCCATTTTTCGCGTGCTCCATAACATTAATGAAAGGCCAAGTCAATTAAAAATATGACCGCCGTTCAGTATTTAATTAAATGACGATTTTCTTTATACCAGTCAATAGTTTTTATTAGCCCTGTGGCTAAATTAGTTTTGGCAGTAAATCCGAATTCTTTCAAAGCCTTAGCTGTGTCAAGCATTCGGCGGGGCTGCCCGTCTGGTTTGGATTTATCCCAATTAATTTTCCCCTGAAAACCAGTGAGTTTGGCAATCAGTTCAGTGAGTTCCTGAATCGATATTTCGAAGCCCGCGCCGATGTTGACCGGTTCGCTTTTATTGTAAGTATCAGCAGCCATACAAATAGCTTGGGCGGCATCTTCCACATAAAAAAATTCCCGCGTGGCTGAACCTGTTCCCCAAACCTCAATTTTATTGTCATGGGCATCAAGGGCATCAAAACATTTTTTTATTAGTGCCGGAATAACATGGGATGAGCGGGGGTTAAAATTATCGCCAGGTCCATAAAGATTTACGGGAAGTAAAAAAATGGAATTGAAGCCGTATTGCTGCCGGTAGGCTTGCGATTGCACCAGCATCATTTTTTTAGCCAGACCATAAGGGGCGTTAGTTTCCTCAGGATAGCCATTCCAGAGATCTTCTTCTTTAAAAGGCACGGGTGTGAATTTTGGGTAAGCGCATATTGTGCCTAAAGCGACAAATTTTTCGATTTTTCTTACGTATGCTTCATGAAGCAATTGAGCGCTCATGATTAAATTATCGTAAAAAAGTTCAGCCGGTTTTTCCTGATTGAAGCCGATACCGCCAACTTTCGCGGCCAGGTGAATAACAATTTGAGGTTTTGTTTCTTCATACATTCGTTGA
>Ga0209540_10002082_pt1 | contig 14385 bp, 13 predicted proteins | sample BarGraIncu01121A_FD_184501 | JGI IMG/M metagenome (GOLD analysis project Ga0209540, IMG submission 184501) | Arctic peat soil microbial communities from Barrow, Alaska - Barrow Graham LP Incubations 011-21A (SPAdes) (version 2) | ecosystem: Environmental > Terrestrial > Soil > Wetlands > Peat... | reverse complement strand
CGTGTGATGGCGCTGCTCATGCTGCCCGCGGTGGGGATCCTGTTCGCGCTCGGGACACAGCTCGTGACGCTGTTCCGGTTCGGCAAATTCCCGGCCGCGGCCGTGCCGCTGGTGACCGCCGTGCTCGCCGGCTGGACGATCGGCCTCTTCTTCTTCGCCGCGTACATGCTCACGCTCCGAGCCTTCTACGCCATGCAGGACACGCGGACGCCGTTCTACACCAACATCGTCCTGACCCTGATGCAGGTGGGCCTCTACGCGGGGCTGACACGGGTCATCCCCGGCGACTACGCGCTCGTTGGGATCCCACTGGCCGACTCGGTGTTCTTCATCCTGCACACCACCGTGCTACTCGTGATCCTGCGACGCCGGGTCGGCAGCTTCGACATGCGGCACGTGCTCGGCGGCTGGGTCCGCAGCTTCGGCGGCGCCGCGGTCGGCGGGTTGGCCGCGTGGGCCGTCATCCTGCTCACCCCCGCCCTCGGCGCGAGCGCCCTCGGCAACATGGCGCGCGTGATCGCGGGCACCATGGTCGGACTGGGCGTGTCGTACGCGGCGCTGCGGGCGCTGCGCATCGACGAGATGGCATACGTCGACGCTCTGCTGAAGCGCGTCGGCGCCCGACTCTCCCCGGGAAGGGCGCGCCCATGAGCGTGACGGTCCTGATCCCCGCCCACGACGAGGCGGCCCGCATCGGCGCGAGCGTCGGAGCCGCTCTGGGCATCCCCGGCGTCGGGAGGGTGCTGGTAATCGACGACGCGTCAGGTGACGCCACAGCCGACCTCGCCGAGACCGCCGGCGCCGAGGTGCTCCGCCTGCCCTCGAACCTGGGCAAGGGCGCTGCGCTGGACGCGGGCCTTGCGCGCGTGCGAGCGAGCGCCGACATCCTGCTGATGCTCGACGGCGACCTGGGCTCCAGCGCCGCTGAAGGAGCGCTCCTGCTCGAGCCGGTACTGTCGGGCGAGGCCGCGATGGCGGTGGCGGCGTTCCCCCGCCCCGCGGGCAAAGCCGGCTTCGGACTGGTGAAGGGCCTGGCACGCTTCGGGATCCGCGCGCTCGGCGGAACGGCGGGACGCTCGTTCGCCGCGACCGCTCCCCTGTCGGGGCAGCGCGCGATGACCCGGGAATGCTGGGAGAAGGTGACCCCGTTCGCCTTCGGGTACGGCGTGGAGGTGGCGTTGACGGTACGCGCTCTGCGGTCGGGTCTCAGGGTGGTCGAGGTCCCCACGACGATGGCCCACGACGCGACGGGCCGCGACGCTTCGGGCTTCGCTCACCGCGGACGGCAGTTCGTGCACGTGGCGCGCGCGCTTCTGCGCCTTGCGGTCGAGCCCCGGCGCTAGCTAGCCCCGCTCTACTTGCCGAACAGCGGCGACGGGTAGCGCGCCGAGGCGCCCTCCCTCGTGCCGAAGAGTCCCTCGGCGCGGCCGGAGAGCACCCACGCCAACGAGACCCTCCCCATCGCGGTGTCCACGTCGTCGACGCCGGACAGCCCGGCCGACTTCGCGGCCTGCGCCGAGCCGTCGGTGCGCTTGGTGGTATCCACGCCGAGGGCGAAACGCCCCTCGCTGACGAACGCGCGAGCGAGCTGGATCGCCCACGGATCGGGCACACCGTCGTAGACGGCGGTGATAGCGGTGCCGCCGACGGTGGCGGTCGCCGTCAGGCCCTGGAACTTCAGCCCACCCGAGTCGATCAAGGCCTTCGTGAGCGGACGCGGGGCGTCCGGGGTGCCCCATTCAGCCGCAAGGACGTTCACGACCTGGGTGGCGTCGATCGTGGACTCGAGGACGCCGAGGTCCTTGGCGACGGCCGCGACCACGGCGGGGTCGTCAAGCGCGAAGGCCGGTCCGGCGAACGTCGCCAAGGCCACCTTGCCCCCGGCGAGCCGGATGGCCTCCGAGGCCCGGGCCGCCGTGTCGGCCGTGTCCGCGCTGGCCAGCACAAGGATCGTGCGGCCATCCAGAACGCCCGCGACCACGCCCGGCGCTGCGTCGTCGGCGAAGGCGCCCAGGATGTCGTTGGCCGCCTGGAGCTTGGCACTCTCGCTGCGGAGGTTCTCGAACTCGACCTTCAGGCCCTCGACGAGCGTGGTCTGCTGCGAGCTGAGCAGCCCCCGCTCCACCACGATCGAGCCGAGCAGCAGCCCGACGGTGAGCGCGAGGAAGACCGCGACGAGCGAGGCGATGTGGTAGCGGAGGTTGTACATGGTGGGCCTGTCTCTAGATGCCGATGAACGCGCGCAGGCGGAGGAGCAGCAGACCGAGCCCGTTGCGCGCCTCCGGCGATATGAACACGATGACGGTGATGAGCACGAGGCCCGCCCCGACGATCAGCGACAGGTCGAGGAACCCGGGCGCGGCCCGGTAGAGCTTGCTCACGCCCTTGGCGTCGACGAGCTTCGGCCCGACCTTCAGACGCACGAGGAAGCTCGACGCCATCCCCTTGCGCCCCTTGTCCAGGTACTCGATCAGGTTGGCGTGGGTGCCCACGGCGACGATGAGGTCCGCGCCGCTCTCGAAGGCGAGCAGCAGGGCCAGGTCCTCGCTCGTCGCGGCCAACGGCCAGACCGCCGCCTTCAGCCCGAGCTCCTCGATGCGAGCCATCCCGGGCGCACGCCCATCGGGGTAGCCGTGCACGAGGATCTCGGCGCCGCTCCGTAGCGCGCCATCGGTCACGGAGTCCATGTCGCCGATGATGATGTCGGGCTTGAACCCCGACTCGATGATCGCGTCGGCGCCGCCGTCGACGCCGATGAGGATCGGCTTCATCTCGCGCACGTAGGGGCGCAGGGTGTTCATGTCCTCTTTGTAGTCGTAGCCGCGGACCACCACCATGACGTGCCGGTGCTTGAGATCCGTGCGCGTCTGTGGGATCCCGACGCCCTCCGTGAGAAGCGCCTTCTCCTTCTCGAGGTACTCGATGGTGTTGCGCGCGAAGGCGTCGAGCTGCTCGCCGATGCCCGCCTTGGCGTCTTCCATCGCGCTCTCGATGGTGTCCACGCTCACACGGGTGCCGCGCGCGACGATCTTCCGCCCCTTGAGCACGTTGCCGCCGTCGATCTCGATGGCGTCGCCGTCGTGGATCACGTCGAAGATCTCCGGCCCCACGGCGTCGATGAGCGTCACGCCGCCGCGGGTCAGCAGCAGCGGTCCGAGGTTCGGGTACGCGCCGGTGATCGAGCGGGCCGCGTTGATGACCACCTCGACACCGGTGGCGAGCAGCCCTTCGGCGCTCACCCGGTCCATGTCGGCGTGGTCGATGATGGCGATGTCGGTGGGCCCGAGACGCTTGACCAGGTCCTTGGTCCGCTTGTCGAGCCGTGCGATACCCTTGTGACGCATGAGGTCCTTTTCGTCAGGCGTTCAGGGGCGTTGTGACGCTCCCCGCGCTCGACCGAGTCTATCAGACGGCCCCAGGACCGACGGAGCCGAACAGCTCCCGCGCATGCGCGAGCGACGTGGCGGTCTCCGAGCCCGAGAGCATCCGCGCGAGCTCGCCGATGCGCTCGTCGCCCGCCACCGCGCGCACACCCGTGCGCGCGCGCCCGTCCGTGACGGCCTTCTCGACCACCAGGTGCGCGTCGGCGAACGCGGCCACCTGTGCGAGGTGCGTCACGACCAGCACCTGCCGACCGGCGGCGAGGCTGCGCAGGCGCCGGCCGACCGCGAGCGCGGTGGCGCCCCCGATCCCGGCGTCGATCTCATCGAAGACCAGCACGGGCACGGTGTCGGCGTGCCCGAGCACGCTCTTGAGCGCGAGCATCACGCGTGAGACCTCGCCCCCGGAAGCGATACGGGCCAGCGGCCGCGGCGTCTCGCCCGGCCCGGGGGCGTAGAGGAACTCGACGCGCTCGGGGCCGTCCGACGTCCACGCCTCGCGGTCCAGCGGCGTACGCGACACCTCGAAGCGCGCGGAGGGCATCGCGAGGTCGCTCGACGCGTCGGCAAGCCCCGTCTCGAACACCGGGCATGCGGCCTCGCGCGCCGCGATGAGAGCGGCAGCGGCGTCGCGCAGCGTGGCGTCGGTAGTCGCAACCACCGCACGGACGCGTTCGAGTCCGGCCTCGCCCGCCCCGAGGGTGTCGACCTCGTCCCCGGCGGCGGCGCGCGTCGCGACGACTTCCGCCAGCGACGGACCCCACGTGCGTTTCAGCGCCGTGAGCGCGGCGAGCCTGCCTTCCGCGTCCTCGAGCGCCGCGGGGTCGTACTCGACGGCCTCGCCGTAGTCACGGATGCTCCCGGCGAGGTGCCCGAGCCCTGTGCCGATGTCGGTCAGCGACTCGGCCATGGCGTCCAGCGCCGGGTCGATACCGGTGACGTGCTGCAGCGCCGTCAACGCCTCGTCCAGGCGGTCGGACGCCGCGCCCTCCCCGGTCAGCGCGCGATGCGCCGCCGACGAGGCCCCCGCCAGCCGCTCCCCGTGACGCAGACGCGGCAGGCGCGCCATTATCGCCTCATCCTCGTCCGGTTCCGGAGCGACGCGGTCGATGTCGGCGATCATCGCCTGCAGCGCCGCCAACCTGCGCTCACGGTCCCCCATCGCCGCCGACACGCGGGCGAACTCGGCGACGGCGGTCGCGTGCGCGCGGAACGCCTCGCGATAGGACTCGACGAGGCCTTCGGAACACGCGAAGCGGTCGAGCAGCGATGCGTGGGTGGCCGTGCGGAGCAACTCCTGGTGGTCGTGCTGCCCGTGGAGGTCCACCAGAGGGCCGAGGGCATCGGCGAGCCCCCCGACCGTGGCCATCTCTCCGTCGAGATAGCACCGGCTTCTACCGTCGGCGCTGACACGGCGGCGGGCCGCATGCTCGATGCCGTCGACGAGGAAACGCCCCTCGACCACGGCCTCGTCGGCGCCCGAGCGCACGAGGGTCGCGTCGGCGCGATCGCCCAGCAGTAGCTTCAGTGCGCCCACGAGAACGGTCTTGCCCGCCCCCGTCTCGCCCGTGAGCACCGTCATGCCCGGACCCAGCTCGAGCCAGGTCTCCTCGATCAGTGCGAGGTCTTTGACGTGGAGCTCCGCGAGCACCGCGTCAGCCCTTGATGAACGAGTCGCGGACGCTGGCGATGAACGGCCGGCCGTCGACATGCAGCGTGCACACGTCCTCGGCGGCCAGCGTGATCTCGATGCGCTCCAGCGCGCTGCGGCATGGCACCGTGTCGCCGTCGACGACCATGCAGGCGCCGGAGCGGACCGGATCGGGGAACGTGAGCCGCACGCTCGACGACGGTCCCAACACCAGCGGCCGTACGGCGAGCGAGTGCGCGTTCACGGGGATGAGCAGCAGCGCGCGCAGGTCCGGCGTCAGGATGGGACCGCCGGCCGACAGCGCATAGGCGGTGGATCCGGTGGGGGTCGCCACGATCAGGCCGTCGCAGACCCACCGGGCGAGGAACTCGCCATCGACCTCGACGGCGATGTCGACCGCACGCGAGCCCGACGCCCGGCCCACGAAGACCTCGTTCAGCGCGTGATGCGAGCCCGCGATCCGTCCTCCGTGCGTCGCCTCGGCGCGCAGCGTGCAACGGCGCTCTTCGACCGCACCGCCCGCCACGACGGTACGCACGGCTCCGATCGGATCATCGCCGGCAGCGCCGCACAAGAACCCCAGCCGCCCGAGGTTGACGCCGAAGATCGGGACGTCCGCCCCGGCGAGCAGGTGCGCGGCCTTCAGGATGGTGCCGTCGCCGCCCAACGCGACGACCAGTTCGGCGTCGGCCGCAGTCCCCGCGGCCGTTTCGACCTCGCATCCGGCCGCATCTGCAGCCATCGCGGTGACCACGTGGCCATCGGCGCTCAGCGCCTCCACGAGGTCGCGCAGGGCCGCGCACGAGCGCGGGTTGTCGATGTTGGGTACCAAGTGGATCCGCATCGCCTATCGGGCCCCCAATGACTCATGCGCCGCGCGTACGAGTTCCGCGTGATCGACCAACGTCGGCTCCCCGCCGCGGGAGAGCCTGATCCAGAACTCGATATTACCCTCAGGTCCCGTGATGGGCGACCACGTCATGCCGCGCACGACGAACCCGGCATCGCGGGCATCGTGCTCGATGGAGTCGAGCACGTCCGTGTGGACGGCGGCGTCGCGTACGACGCCCCGTTTTCCCACACGGCCCTTACCGGCCTCGAACTGCGGCTTGACCAGGGCGACGATCTCGCCCTCGGGCTTCAGGAGCGGCGCGATGTGGGGCAGCACCTTGCCCAGACCGATGAAGGAGACGTCGACGACGGCCAGATCGAAGGGCGCGCCCGCAACGTCGGGTTCGACCGAGCGGATGTTGGTGCGTTCGAGCACCGTGACGCGCTCGTCGCAGCGCAGTTTCCAGGCGAGCTGGCCGTAGCCGACGTCGATGGCGGTCACCGCGACGACCCCCCGCTGCAACAGACAGTCGGTGAACCCCCCGGTGGAGGCGCCCACGTCCACGGCGCGCAGCCCGTCCACGGTCATGTCGAAGTCATCGAGGGCGCCGGCCAGCTTGTGGCCGCCGCGCGACACGTACTCCTGAGCGGGCTCGACGTCGAAGACGGCGTCGTCGGGCACGTCGGCTCCCGCCTTGTTCAGCGGACGTCCGCCGAGGGTGACGCGCCCCGCGAGGATGGCCGCCTTCGCCTGCTCACGCGAGGCGAACAGGCCCGCCTCAACGAGCGCGGCGTCGGCTCTGCGTCTGGCCATGTCGTTCGCCCTCGCTCTCGACGACGCGCTCCAGGCGGCCGAGGACGGCCTCGCACACCCCTTCGGGCGTCAGGCGCACGTCGGACAGCAGGCGGTCCATGGCACCGTGCGTGACGAAGCAGTCCGGCACCCCGAGGTGCATGACTGCGGGTGCCATGCCCATGTCCGCGAGCGACTCGAGCACGGCCGAGCCTGCCCCGCCGAGAACGGTGTTCTCCTCGATGGTGACCACCAGGTCGTGCGTCTGCGCGGCCCAGGCCACGGTCTCCATGTCGATCGGCTTGACCCAACGCATGTTGACGACCGAGGCGGACACTCCCGCCTCCATCAGCGCCGACGCGGCCCGTTCGGCCACCCCGACCATGCGCCCCCACGCGAGCAGGGCGACGTCGGTCCCCGTGCGCCGGACCTGGGCGCGGCCCGCTTCGAGCACCGACGGCTCGCGCGGCAGAGCGACACCGGCGGCCTTGCCGCGCGGATAGCGGATCGCGAACGGCCCGTCGCTCGCCAGTCCCGTATGGAGCATGTCTACCAGCTCGGCCTCGTCGGCCGGCGTGCAGATCGTCAGGTTCGGTACCGCACGCAGGAAGCTCATGTCGAACACGCCGTGATGCGTCGGGCCGTCCTCCCCCACCAGCCCCGCGCGATCGAGCGCGAAGACGACGGGGAGGTTCTGGAGGCACACGTCCATGACGACCTGGTCGAAGGCGCGCTGGATGAACGTGGAGTAGATCGCGACCACCGGCCGGCGCCCGCCCACGGCGAGCCCTGCCGCGAATCCGACGGCGTGCTGCTCGGCTATGCCGACATCGTAGAAGCGGTCCGGGTAGGTGGAGGCGAAGAGGTCGAGGCCCGTGCCCGTCGGCATCGCGGCGGTGATCGCACAGATGCGCTCGTCGCGGGCGGCCTCGGCCACAATCGCCTCGCTGAACACCTCGGTGAACGACGGTGGACCGCCCGCCTTGCCGTTGATCTTGCCGGTCGATACCTCGAAGGGAGCGACCCCGTGGAACGTGTCGGGTGAGTCCTCGGCGGGCGCGTAGCCCTGCCCCTTGTGCGTCACGACGTGGATGATGACCGGGCCCTCGGCCGAGCGCGCCCGGCTGACCGCGTCCTGGACCTTGTCGATGTCATGACCGTTGATCGGCCCGACGTACTTCCAGCCCAGCTCCTCGAACAGCATGCCGGGGACGACCAGTTGCTTGAACGACTCCTTGGCCGCCTCACCCGCCGCGACCAGCCCGGCGCCGATGCGCGGGACCTTCGAGATCGCACCCTCGACGTCCTCGCGGAGGCGGATGTAGCGCGGGTCGAGGCGCACGCGCGCCAGGTAGCTCGCCAGCGCCCCCACGTTCTCCGAGATCGACATCTCGTTGTCGTTGAGCACCACGATCATCTTGGTGCCGAGGTGTCCGGCGTGGTTGAGCGCTTCGAAGGCCATGCCGCCGGTGAGCGAACCGTCACCGATGACCGCGACGACCTGCTCGTCGCTGCCGCGCGCGTCGCGCGCCTGGGCGACACCGAGCGCCACCGAGATCGAGTTGGAGGCGTGTCCGGTGTCGAAGACGTCGTAGACCGACTCGCTCCGCTTGGGGAACCCGCAGACGCCCCCGTACTGCCGCAGCGTGGAGAACCGTTCGCGGCGACCCGTCAGCAGCTTGTACACGTAGGCCTGATGGCCGACGTCCCAGATCACACGATCGCGCGGGGTGTCGAGCGCGCGAAGGAGCCCGAGCGTCAGCTCGACCACACCGAGGTTGGGGGCGAGATGCCCGCCGGTCTTGGACACGGTCGAGACAAGACACTCGCGGATCTCCTGGGCCAGGACGCGCAACTGCGCGCCGCTGAGCGGCTTGAGGTCTTCGGGGGTGGTGATGGTGTCGAGGATGCTATCGCTCACAGCCGGTGTGTGATCCTCCTGAGTCGGTTCGGCCCCTGACGCTGCAGCCGCTTCCCTGTCCGACGTTAGCGCCGCCGTCCCCCACGCGCAATCCGCACACGCACTACGTAATCACGCCGTTGCGGCGCACGGCGGCGAACGCTACTCGCGCTCGTCGTCCTCTTCCGCCGCAGGTGACCCGGCGTCGCCGGCCCACGCGTCCTCGGCGCCCCAGTCCTCGGAGACCACTACGGTGTCGACGACCTCGTCAACGATCCCGTCCCCGTCGACGTCGACCAGCTCGATGACCTCGGTCACGGTGACGGGGGAAGCCGGGGCGTCGGCGTCGGGTACATCGTCACCGAGCGCGTCGGCATCAGGCACCGGCGCCCTGAACGAGGTCTGGTCGATGAGCTCGTTGCACTGGTTGACGAGGCGAACCGCCTCCTCCAGCAGGTCGAGGCTCTGCTCGAGAGAGACGTCCTTGCGCCGGGCCTGGACCACGATGTCCTCGAGGCGCGCGCGGGTGTTCTCGAAGTCCGAACGGTCGTCACTCATCGGAGCTCTCTTTCAACCCGCCGCCGGCAGCCACGTCGGCCAGCCGGCCCAGGATCCCGTTGATGAACTTGGAGGAGTCCTCGCCGCCGTAGACCTTGGCCATCTCGACGGCCTCGTTGATGGCCACGGAGTCCGGCACGTCCTCGTCGCGATAGAGCATCTCCCACGCGGCCAACCGCAGGATGTTGCGGTCCACGAGCGGCATCCGCGAGACCGACCAGTTGTCGGAGATCTCCTCGAGGATCGAGTCGAGCCGCGCCTGGTGCGCCTCCACGCCGGTCACCGCCTCGCGGCAGTACTCGGTGGGCTCACCGTCCTCGACCGAGAAGCTGCCGTCCGCGAGGATGCGGACAGCGCTCTGCTCGGTGATCTCGCGCTGGTAGAGGATGTGGAGCGCCTGATGTCGGGCCCTGCGTCGTTCGAGCATGAGTTTGCGGCCGGCCCTACTGCTCGGGGAACTGGATGGCGTCGATGAACACGTCGACGCGTGAGGCTGAATGTCCGGTCTGCGACTCGAGAGCGTCGGAGACCGCGTCCTGCACGGAAGCGGCGAGCTGGCGCAGGGGACGGCCGTATGTGGCCGTCAGGTGGAGCGTGACGATGAAGCGCCCGTCCTCGTCGAGGGCGACCTCGGTCGCCTTCTTGGCGGGGCGCGAGAGCTTGCCCAGAGGAGAGGTGTCGACGCATGCGACGCCCTCCACCAGTCCGGCGGCGAGCTGCACCATCGTCTCGACGACGCCCGGGGCTATGTCGAGACCTTCGAGGCTCAGTTCGGCTGGCATGCTCTTCACGGTCCCTTCAGCTCTTCGAGGCGACGGCGCCGATGTGGCGCCGTCAGCCGCGCTCGTGGTAGATGCGGGTCTCCACGAAGTCAGTATAGACCTCGCCTTTCTGGAAGTACTCGTTCTCGATGACCATCTGGTGGAACGGGATGGTCGTCGGGATGCCCACGACGATGAACTCGTCGAGCGCGCGGCGGGCGCGGTTGATGGCCTCGTAGCGGGTCTCGCCCCACACGATCAGCTTGGCGAGCAGCGAATCGTAGTTCGGCGGGACCGTGTAGCCCGAGTACATGTGCGAGTCGACGCGCACGCCCAGACCGCCGGGCGCGTTGAACACCTCGATGCGTCCGGGATGCGGCCGGAAGTTGTTGGCCGGGTCCTCGGCATTGATGCGGAACTCGATCGCGTGCCCGCGCTGCACGATATCGGCCTGGTCGGGATGGCGCATCGGCGATCCGGAGGCGATCCGGATCTGCTCCTTGATGATGTCGACGCCGGTGACCGCCTCGGTGACGGGGTGCTCGACCTGGACGCGCGTGTTCATCTCCATGAAGTAGAACTTGCCGTCCTCGTCGAGCAGGAACTCGACCGTGCCGGCGTTGATGTAGTCGACCGCGCGAACGGCCAGGAGCGCTGCCTCGCCCATCGTGCGGCGCTGCTTGTCGGTGAGCGCCGGGGACGGCGACTCCTCGATCAGCTTCTGATGACGCCGCTGCACCGAGCAGTCGCGCTCGAAGAGATGGATCGCGTTGCCGTGGCTGTCGGCGAGCACCTGGAACTCGATGTGGCGCGGGCGCGTGAGGTACTTCTCGAGGTAGACGGTGTCGTCGCCGAACGCGACCGCGGCCTCGGCCTTGGCGGCATGCAGGCTGGAGATCAGCGACGCGCGGTCGACCGCGACGCGCATCCCACGCCCGCCGCCACCCGCGGAGGCCTTGATGAGCACGGGGTAGCCGACCGCGTCCGCGAAGCGGATCGCCTCGGCCTCGGACGCCACGGCGCCGTCGGATCCGGGGACCGTCGGGACGCCGGCCTCGGCCATCGTCTGTTTGGCCACGGCCTTGTCGCCCATGCGGTCGATCGCGTCGGGGCGCGGACCGATGAAGGTGATGCCGCTGTCCTCGCAGGCGCGCGCGAAGCCGGCGTTCTCGGCCAGGAACCCGTAACCGGGGTGGACGGCGTTGGCGCCGGTGACGAGCGCCGCGGAGATGATGTTCGGTACGTTGAGGTAGCTGCCGGCCGACGCAGGCGGGCCAACGCAGATGGCCTCGTCGGCCATGCGCGTGTGCAGGCAGTCGCGGTCAGCCTCGGAGAACACGGCGACGGTGCGGATGTCCATCTCGCGGCAGGCGCGGATGACCCTCAGGGCCACCTCGCCGCGGTTGGCGATCAGTATCTTGCCGAACTCCCGCATGCTGCTACTCCGTCGGCTCGTAGTAGAAGAGCACCGCACCGTAGTCGACGGTCGATGCGTCTTCGGCGACGATCTCGCGGATCGTCCCGCTCTCGGGCATCTCGATCTCGTTCATGAGCTTCATGGCCTCGAGGATGCAGACCGGGTTGCCGACCTCCACCATGTCGCCGACGGCGACGAACGGGTCGCTCCCAGGCGACGGCGCCGCGTAGAAGGTGCCCACCATCTGGGCCTTGATCTCCTTCCACGATGCGGGACGCCCGCCGGTCTCGTCAGGTGCGGCCGCGGGGGCAGCGGAGGCCGCGGGAGCCGGAGCGCCCGACGCGGGTGACGCGACGTAGTGGCCACCGCCCTTGCGCACAGTGACGGTCGCGCCGTTCTCCTCGACGATGACCTCGTTGATGTCCGAGCTCTCAACGATCTTGATGAGTTCGCGGATCTGGTTGACGTCCACGGATTCGTCCTCCCTGACGGTGTCGATCTCCTCGGAAAGCATGAAGACGGCCTTCTCGGCGCCCTCCTTGTGCTTGGTCAAGTAGGTGGTCGCCTCGTTCGGGAAGAGCGCGTACATGAGCACGTCTTCCTCGCTGCGGGCGAGATCGCCGATCTCGGCCTCGGCCTGAGCATACGTACCCGTCGCCATCGATCCGGGACGGACGTCGAGCGGAAGCGGCTTCTCGTCCCCGAGCACGCGCGCGACGATCTCGGCGTTCATCGGGCCCGGCGCCTTGCCGTAGTAGCCCTTGATGTAGTCCTTCATCTCGTTCGGGATGATGCTCCAGCGCTTGCCGGTCAGGACGTTCAGGACCGCCTGGGTGCCGACGATCTGGGAGAGCGGCGTCACCAGCGGCGGATAGCCGACCTCCGCGCGAACGCGCGGGATCTCGGCGAGCAGGTCGGGCAGGCGATCGGTGGCCTTCTGCAGCTCGAGCTGGCTGATCAGGTTCGACATCATGCCGCCCGGGACCTGGTGCGAGAAGACCTCCATCTGCAGCATCGTGGTGATGCCCCGCTTGAGCCTCTTGCGCTCGCGCACACCCTCCCAGTACTCGGCGACCCGGAAGAGCTCGTCGAGGTCGATACCGGTGTCGTAGGCGGACTCCTTGAGCGCGGCAACGATCATCTCGACCGCCGGCTGGGAGTTGCCGAACGCGAGGGCCACCACGGCGGTGTCGACGATGTCGGCGCCCGCCTCGATGGCCTTGAGGTAGTTCATGGGCGCCATACCACCGATGTAGTGGCAGTGGACGTGGATCGGGAGCCCGACCTCTTCCTTGAGCGCCCTGACCATCTTCTCCGTGCGGAACGGCGTGAGCATGCCCGCCATGTCCTTGATACAGATGGTGTCGGCGCCCAGTTCCTTGAGCGCGTGCGCGTACTCGACGAAGGAATCGAGGGTGTGCACGGGACTCACGGTGTAGGAGATGGCGCCTTCGAACAGGCCCCCGCACTCCTTGATCGCCCGCGCGCTGACCTCCACGTTGCGGATGTCGTTCAGAGCGTCGAACACCCGGAAGTTGTCGATGCCGTTGCGCTTGGACGCGTGCACGAAGCGCGTGACGATCTCGTCGGAGTAGTGCTTGTAGCCGACCAGGTTCTGACCGCGGAGCAGCATCTGCAGCGGGGTCTTCGGGCAATGGCGCTTGATCGTGCGCAACCGCTCCCACGGGTTCTCGTCGAGGAAGCGGAGCATGGCGTCGAAGGTCGCGCCGCCCCACACCTCGAGCGCCCAGTAGCCGAGGTTGTCCATGCTCTCGAGGATCGGGAGCATGTCGCCGATCTCCATGCGGGTCGCCCACAGTGACTGGTGAGCGTCGCGCAGGGTGGTGTCCATGATGGATACACGTCTCATGTGCGTTCCTAAGGGCGTGTGTCGTGTGGGACCGTGCCGGCGTCCCCGGGACGCGGGTGCCGCAAAGCCACAGCCGACCCGTTCGCCGACTATGAATGTAGAAGTATAGACGAGCGTGCGGCTATGCGGGGACCAGGCGGTCGGAAGCGATCGACCGGCTGCGAGTTGTCACCAACTCGACGCTTCGGCCCAGCACGGCGAGCAGCGAGATCATCGCGTCCACGGACTTGGTGTGGTTGGTCGTGTCGAGCAGCCGGTACAACTGAGCCGGCGATGTGTTCAGCCGCCGAATGACATCTCGCTTGGACAGTCCGGTCTTCTCGAAAGCATCGAGCGCCTCGATGGTGAGCCGGAAGAGGAGCATCACCCGCATGTACTCGGGATCGCGGTTGTAGCTCAGGACGTGGTCGAGCATCACGCCGTCCTCGCGGCCGGAGCGCAGGCGATAGGAGAATCCCTCACATCCGAATTCCGGGTCGACGTAGAGTTCGACGATCGGGTCATCGCTTGTGGGGGGGAGATCGCAGACGGCATAGGGAAAGGTCCAGCGTCCGCTCGGCGCCTCGACTTCGAAGTACCGCTTGCGGTTATTGGCGCGTACGGAGGTGATCTTCACAGCAGTCCCTTCGATCTCAATTCCCGTATGATCTCGGTGACCTTGCGCGGCGCAGCGCCCTCGATCGGCGCGCCCGTCTCCAGATCCCAGCGCCCGACCAGTCGACGGTCCCGGTATACGTGCACGTGACGCGGGTCGTGATCGCCCGACCATGTCCTGAACAGATAGCCTCCACGCCTGATCGTCGTCATCGCATATGTTACCTCTCATGGTAGCGCCTTTCAATCACCTCCTCCATGCTGGCCTCGGGCCCCGACTGCTTCCCTACCGCAAACGAAACGGGCACCCGCCTGCTGGCGGGTGCCCGTCGAAACCTCGTATCAAGCGATCGTTCTACACCGTGAGTTCCACGCTCAGCCGCATCCCCACCGCATGCGCCGCGCGCTCCAGCGTCAGCAACGTCACCGAGGGATTCGCCGGATCGAGCAACCGTTCGACAGAGGAGCGACTCGTGTCCATACGCCGCGCGAGCTCGGTTCGCGTCATGGCTCGACGCCGCATTTCCAGGGCTATCTGATATGCGATGACCCGTTTGGTCGCGATCGCTTCGACTTCGTCGAGTATGCCTTCGTCGCGAAGGAAGTCGTCGAAGTCGCTTCCGAGATGTG
>Ga0209540_10002079_pt1 | contig 14412 bp, 13 predicted proteins | sample BarGraIncu01121A_FD_184501 | JGI IMG/M metagenome (GOLD analysis project Ga0209540, IMG submission 184501) | Arctic peat soil microbial communities from Barrow, Alaska - Barrow Graham LP Incubations 011-21A (SPAdes) (version 2) | ecosystem: Environmental > Terrestrial > Soil > Wetlands > Peat... | reverse complement strand
TCGAGCTCGAGCTGCAACGAGTGGTGCGTCGCCCGGGACAGCACCGCCTGATGTTTGAGCAGCACGCCGGACTCGCGCAGCTCCAGCACCCGGCGGATTACGAAGTCGGTCTGTTCGTCCTCATCGGTGCAGGTCACGACCGTAGGACGCTCGCCGCCCTCGCGCGCCGTCCACAGCTCCTTGTCGTGGCGTTCGGCGGCCGCCGCGATCACGCGGTTGGTCGCCTCCAGGATCGGTTGCGTCGAGCGGTAGTTCTGCTCCAGCGGCATGACATCCACGCCGGGGAACAGGTCGGGGAAGTCGAGGATATTGCGCACGTCGGCCGCCCGGAACGAGTAGATCGATTGCGCGTCGTCGCCGACCACCGTCACGCCGGTGCCATCGGGCCGAAGCAGCGCGAGGATCCGCGCCTGCAGCGCGTTCGTGTCCTGGTACTCGTCCACGAGCACGTAGTCGAAGCGCTTGCGCACCTCGGCGCCCGCCGCGGGGTCCTCCATGAGTCCGAGCCAGTACAGAAGGATGTCGTCGTAGTCGAGCACGCTGGTTGCGAGCTTGCGCTCGACGTACTCCGCGCACAGCCGCTGGAGGTCCTCCTCATGCTCGAGGCACCACGGGAAGGCGGAGCGCAGCACGTCAGCGAGCGGCTTCTGCGAGTTCACGCAGCGGCTGTAGATGTCCATGCAGGTCCCCTTCTGTGGGAACCTGCGGTCGGTGCGAGCGAGACCCATCTGCGCGCGGACGGCGCCCATCAGGTCTTCGGAGTCGCCGCGGTCCATGATCGTGAAACCGGGGTTGACGTCGATCGACATCCCGTGGAGCCGCAGCAGGCGCGTCCCGATCGCGTGGAACGTCCCGCCCCAGACCGCTTCGCCGCCCGGGCCGCGCACCGCATCCCCGCGCAGGCGGCGCAGCAGCCCGTCGACCCGGCGAGTCATCTCCTGCGCGGCGCGTCTGGTGAACGTCAGCAGCAGCACGCGCCGCGGGTCCACGCCGTTGGAGAGGTGGAACGCGACGCGCGCCGCCAGCGTGGTGGTCTTGCCGGTGCCGGCGCCGGCCACGATCAGCAGCGGCGCGTCCCCGTGGGTCGCGGCCGCGTACTGTGCGCTGTTGAGGTCGGCGAGCACGTCGCCGATCGTGGGAGTGGTGCGCTCGGCTGTTTCCACCGGTGCCTCCGTCGTGAGCATGGGAGCGAACACGTGTTCGATTCTATGCGAACGGACGTTCGGAGGCAACGCGACGAGGGTCGAACGGCGGGGACCCCTGAGCGCTAGCCCCGCCGCGTGAAGACGCGACCGCGCAGGGTGGTGAGCTGACCGGACACGCGTCGTGTGACCGAGATCGGGCTCCCGCGGCGGGGCGAGGGCTGCTCGGCAACGAGCTCGGCATACAGGCCCGAGAGGCGCTCGGCCATCAGATCGATCGAGAGCGCCTGGGACCGCTCGCGCGAGGCCGCGCCCATGGAGGCGCGCAACTCGGGATCGGACAGCACCCGGTCGGCCGCGGCGGCGAGCTCCACCGGCAGCTCCGGGGTCAGGAAGCCGTTCACGCCGTCGGTCACGGCGTCGCCGACCGCGAGGTCCTGCACGGCCACCACGGGCAGCCCCGACGCCATCGCCTCGGCGACGACCAGGCCCTGGGTCTCCGACAGCGAGGCGAAGAAGAACGCGTCGGAGGCCGCGTATGCGGCGGCGACCTCCGCACCCTGCAGGTATCCGGTGAACGTGACCCGGTCACCCACGCCGAGGGCGGCGATGTGCGCCTCGAGGTCCGCGCGGTATGGGCCGTTGCCCACTATCATCAGCCGCGCGCCGAGGGTCCTGACCCGTGCTATCGCCTCGACGAGCAGGTCCAGGTTCTTCTCGAGCCCGATCCGCCCGACGAACGTGAGCAAGTGGTCGCCGTCCGGGATGCCGAACCGTCGCCGCAGCGTGGCGACCGCGTCGGTGTCGATGGTAGCGAAGCGGGAGCTGTCGACGCCGGTCGGCAGCAGCTCCACCCGTGAGGTCACGCCCCACTCCGCGAGCGCCTTCTCGATCTTGGTGGACGGTGCGAGGACCATGTCGCACTGGTCGCAGAAGTCCCGGGACAGGCGCTCGGCCATCGCGCGGGTGAACCGCGTCTCCCACACGTAGTGCACGTACTCGGGATAGAGCGTGTGGTAGGTGTGCACGTAGGGGATGCGGGACCGCTTTGCGACCGCGAGGCCGAACAGCCCAATCGCGAACGGGTCGTGACTGTGGACGATGTCGAGGTCGACCTTGCGCGCGAGCCGGTACGCGTGCTGCGAGTAGATGGAGGCGAGGCGCATCTCCGGTTGCAGCGCGAACGGGATCGACGGGATGCGCACGATGCGGTCCGTGTCGGTCGGCTGCCGCGGCGTCGGGGCGAAGATGTACACCTCGTGGCCCTGCCGCTCGAGGGCCTCGGCGAAGAGCTTGATCGAGGTGACGACGCCGTTGATCTGCGGCGTGTAGGTGTCTGAGAAGAAGCCGATCCTCACAGGAGCCGGGTCCTTTTCGTCGCGGGGAGCGGCGGTCGCAAGCGCCGGCCGCATCAGCGATGGTAACGCACGAACACCTCCGAGGTACGATCGCGGGCGTCGGCGTGGCTGTTTGTGCCTCACGCGGCGTGGGCAAGTTTCGCCACGTAGCTCGCATATGCTGTGGGGCGCTGGACCGTTGAGGCAGGCCGTGACGAAGGTGCGTTCGGCCTCGGCGCGATGGCGCGGACATCGACGCGCGGGGCGGTGGGGCTCCGCGAAGAGGGGTGGGGATCCCGATGAAGACCTGCACTGCATGCGGCGCAGAGGTCGCCGAGGATGGACGGTTCTGTAGTCAGTGCGGCGCGACCCTGGGCGAGGCCACTTCTCCTGTCGCGCCGCCCGTCGTGTCGGCAGCGGAGCCTGCCGCCTCGCCGGTCGTGCCGCCGCCCTCACCGCCGGCACCTGCCGCGCTGTCCGCAGCGGCCGCACCAGCAGGGCCGCCCGCACCTGCCGCGTACGCGCCTCCGGCGCCCCCGCAGCCACCAGCGCCCCAGCCACCGGCCGCGTATGCGCCACCGCCGCCAGCCGCGCCGGCCGCGTATGCGCCCGCGCCGCCGCCGTACCCCCCTCCCGCGTATCCGCTTGCTGCGCCGGTGTCTCCAAAGGGCAACCAGGCCCTCATCATCGCCGCGTTGGCTCTGCTCGTCATCGCGGTCGGCGTCGGGTCATGGTTCCTGTTCTTCAACAAGCCTGCCACCGGCACCGGCAACCCGAACGTGGCCCAGACCACGACCTCGAACACGGCCGACTCCTTGGACGCGGTGGGGATCGTAGCGAAGCTCAACGACGCGATCAACGCCGGTGACGCCACCGCGTGGGACACCCTTTGGGACGGCACGGTCATCGGGGAATACCTCCAGCCCATCCTGGTGAGCGCCGCCGAGAACGGGGCCGCCTGGAGCCAGATCGTGGCACAGGTCGGAACCGAGGCTCAGGCGAAATCGCGCCTCGAGAGCGTGCTCACCGTCTCCATGCTCGAGAACGAACTGAAGAAGGCGCTCTTCACCGGCAAGTCCCTGTTCGGTGAGGTGACGAACACGACGGTGAGCGGCACGACAGCTGTCGTGACGACCGTCGACTCGAACAACGATGAGATCGCGCTCAGACTGGAGAAGCGTGCGACCGGCTGGGTGGTCGTCGGCTTCGACAGCGAGGCGTTCATCACCGGCTTCGTGACCAGCTTCGAGGACACCGTCCTCAACCCGTAGCCCGGCACGGCACGGGGGCGGGACCGCGGCCCCACCCCTACGGCCTGATGTAGCCGATCCCGTTCTTGCTCGTGATCTGCGTGCCCATCGGCTTGCTGATCGAGGCGAGCTTGCCGAGGATCGCGCGGGCCGACGCCCCGGTCTGGATCACGGGCGCCCCCCAGTCGCCCATGTACACGGGCACCGCGGTGATGTTGGCGACGCCCTTCGGCCCGTACTCGAACCGCAGGATGAACGACTTGCGTCCCTCGACGGTCTTGTACGGGAAGAGGAAGTTGCCGAGCGAGTAGGCGATCAGCTTGCCCTTGTAGGTGTCGATGCCCTGCATGACGTGCGGATGGTGGGACAGGACGACGTCCGCGCCCGCGTCGATGAGCGCCCGCGCGTCGTGCTTCTGTCGCGCGGTGGGCGTGTAGGACTGCTCCGTGCCCCAGTGCACGGCGACTATGACGATGTCCGCCTTCTTCTTCGCGGCGCGGACCGCCGCGGTCATCTTCGTGATGCTCGTCCCGGTCGCCACGCCCGCCCGCGTCGCGCTGGGCGTGAAGTACGACGGGATGATCTGCGTGAACGCAAGATAGGCGACCTTCCGGCCCTTCACGTCGACGATCGCCGGCGTCCACGCCGCCTTCGTGTTGAGGCCGGCGCCGGCATGCGCGATGCCCGCCTTGTCGAGCGTCGCGAGCGTGTCCGTAAGCGCGATCGTGCCGTGATCCATCGCGTGGTTGTTCGCGAGCGAGACGACGTCGATGCCGGAGTCGGTCAGCGAGAGGACCCCGCGCGGGTCGCCGTCGAAGATGAGGTTCGCGGGCTTGCCCAGGACTGATGCGCCGCGGTTGGACAGCGGCGTCTCGAGGTTCGCGATCGTGAGGTCCGCCGCGCGCAGGACCGACGCGACCTTCGCGAGCGGCGCCTTGCCGCCCTTCGCGGCGATCATGCGTCGCGGCCCAAGGTCGAAGAGCAGGTCGCCCACCGCCGTGATCGTGATGGTCGCGGCGGTGGACGCGGTCGGCTCGACTGAGGGCGTGGCGTCGGCCATGACGGTGGTCCCCGGTGTCGGGACCGCGGCCGTGACGGTCTGGATGACGGTGGGCGGGACGACGGTGGCATCGCCGCCGATGTGGCCTCCTGCGAACGCCGCCACGACGACGCCGGCGGCGACGACCGCAACGATGCCAGCCATCACGAACCACTCGGTGTGAGCCGAGACTCCGGCGGAGTGCGTGCCCCGGCTCACAGCAGCTTCTCCATCCACATCACGTCGAGCGAGCGTCCGAACTTCACGCCCACCTCGACCATGGCCCCGATCTCGAAGAAGCCGAGCTTGCGCGCCATGGCCAGCGACGCCGCGTTCTCGGTACAGATGCGCGAGAGGACCGCATGCACGCCCCCGGCGCGTCCGGCCTCGAACAACGCCTCGCTTAGCGCAGTGCCGAGACCGCGCCCAGTCTCCTTCTCATCGATGTAGGCGGAGGCCTCCACGGTGGAGTCGTATGCGCAGCGAGTGGAGTAGCGCGAGAGCGCCGCCCATCCGATCACGCGTCCGTCGCGCTCCGCGACGAGCACCGGGTGCTGCGGCGCGGTATGCTCCTCAAGCCACACGACGCGGTCATCCGGGCTTTCGGGCAGCGTGTCGAAGGTCGCGGTCGAGCTCACGACGGCTTGGTTGTAGATGTCCGCAATCGCCGCTGCGTCCTCGTATGTGGCCCGCCGGATCCGTACGTCGTGCATCCGTCCTCCGCCCCGTGGGGATCTCACAGGCGATGGTATGCTTGGCGGCGTTGTCGAGCCACCCCCCAAACGCAGAACGGAGATCCATCGTGAGCGATGAGACGCCTCTTCCCGAGGAGCCCACCACACCGGGCCGGACCTGGATGCCCGCGGTCATCGTCGCGGCCGTGGTCCTGATAGTGGTGATCTCCGGCGTCGCGATCCTCATGGCGCTTCGGACCCCGGCCTCGAGTCCTCCCCCGAGCCGCCGCGCCATGGCTGAGACCGCGCTGAAGGGGATCGAGGCGGTCATCATCGGTGACACCGACACGCTCGCAACGCTGTCGGACGCGACGATGACGGCCCAGATCACCTCCGACTTCGCCTCGAAGCTCCGGATGTCGGGGCTCATGGCCGAGTTCTCAGACCCGAAGTGGAGCGGAGACAACTTCGAGGTGCTCATCAGCACCGGGAATGGCGACGGCGTCCTGCTCGGCGGCCCCGTTCCGGATGGGAACAACGTCGTGCTGTACCGGACGATGGGGATGATCGCGGCGACGACCGGAGGTGTCTCGCTGACGCCCTCGGGTTCCGGCTGGCTGATCTCCCAGTTCGTGGCCGGCGCTTCCGCGCCGGCCACCGGCTCGGTCTCGCCGACCTCGACCTCCTCCACGACCTCGGCCCCGTAGCTGCGCGCAGCTCCGTCGACCAGCGCCCGTACGCACACCCGGGCGCGAGCGCTCGTGTGCGCGGGTACACTTCCTGCATGGGACGCATCCACGTGGGGACATGCTCGTGGACCGAGAAGACGATGGTCGACCTCTGGTATCCGCGGGGGGTCTCAACGCCCGAGCAGCGGCTGCGCTACTACGCCTCGAAGTTCGACACCGTAGAGGTCGACTCGTCCTACTACGCGATCCCACAGCGGAGGTATGCCGAGGGCTGGGCCGAGCGGACGCCGCAGCACTTCATCTTCCACGTGAAAGCGTACGGGCTGATGACCAGGCACGAGGTCGACGTCCGCTCGCTGCCCCCGGAGCTTGCGGACTATCCCTTCACGCAGGAGCGGGGCCGGGTACGCGGAGCGCATCCGGACATGGTCGACGCGGCGTTCGACCTATTCCTCGACGCCATCGAGCCCCTTCGCCACGCGGGCAAGCTGGGCGGCATCCTCATGCAGTTCCCCCCGTACTTCACGGCGGCCGGCCCCGATGTCACCCGCCGCAACCTCGACTATCTCGACTATGTGGCGGACAAGCTCAAGGGGTATCGCACTCTGGTCGAGTTCCGCCACCCGTCGTGGGTCGCGCCGGGACGGCTGGACGCGACGCTCGCGTTCCTACGCGAGCGCCATCTGTCGTACGTCACAGTGGACAGCCCCCAGTTCCCGACCCACTCGACGATGCCGCCGGTCCCCGAGGTCACGAGCGACTGGGCGTACGTGCGGTTCCACGGACGCAACGCCGACACCTGGTTCGCGAAGGGCAAGACCGCCGCTGACCGATTCGATTACCTCTACTCGACCGCAGAACTGGAAGAATGGGTCCCGCCCATTCAGGAACTGGCAGCGCACGCCGATGAGACGTTCGTGTTGTTCAACAACAACAGGTACGACTACGCTCAGCGCAACGCGGCCGAGATCGCCACGATCCTGGGCGAGCACGTCGTCGCTCCCGAAGGCGAGAGCGACGTGCCCGCGACGCTGTTCTGACGCCCGCAAAGGCCGCTCCACACGAACTAAGGGGAAGCAGATGGGCCTCGAGCCAAGCCGGACCGCGTTCCTGACCGACCTGACGGCCACGTTCGCGTCGAACCCCGCGTACACGGCGGCGCCGGGCACGGACACCGACATGGTCATCGAGAGCAATCCGGTCCACGGGACGTGGGGGATGGACTCCAAGCGCATCGAGTACTCGGCCGCGCTCAAGGCCGTCGAGGCGGATCGCACCGTCTACTTCTGGGAGGACCTGAAGGACAGGTCCGTGCCAGAGGCGTACGCACCGTCCGGGAAGAAGGACTCCGGATCCAAGGCGGAGTCGGCGGTGGGGCCGGGCTCGACCTCGTGGGAGTGGGGCTACGGCACCCAGCTGGCCCACGTCGAGGAGGTCGCACACCGGCACGGCTTCACGGTGAAGGTCGTTCTCGCGCGGGACTCCGCGACCTGGTAGGCGGTCCCGGCGCCGCGATCGCGGTGCGGGAGGGTCAAACCGCCCGCGACCCCCGGGACGGCTTCGCGAACTCGTTGCGGACGTCCTGCTTCAGGTGCCCGTCCGCGATCTCGAGGATGCGGTCGGTCATCGAAGCGATCTCCTGGTCGTGGGTGACGATGAGGAACGCCGTGCCCCACTCGCGGTTCACCTTCCGGAACAGCTCATAGACCGCATCGGTGCTCTCGGTGTCGAGGTTGCCGGTTGGTTCGTCAGCCAGGATCAGCGGTGGCCGGTTCATGAGCGCCCGGCCGATCGCCACACGCTGCTTCTGTCCGCCCGAAAGGTCGTTCGCGCCCTTGGCGCCCAGACCGCCGAGGCCGAGCACATCTAGCGTCTCGTCCACTCGCTTCGTCAGCTCGGCGTCGAGCCGCTTGCCGGCGATCAGAGCGGGCATCGCGACGTTCTCGCGCACTGAGAACTCGGGAAGCAGGTGGTGGTACTGGAAGACGAACCCGATCAGCTCGTTGCGGAGGGACGCCCTCTCGACCCCGCCGATCCGCGACACGTCGCGGTCCCTCAGCACGAGAGACCCGTGCGTCGGAGTGTCCAGCAGGCCGATGAGGTTGAGCAGGGTCGACTTGCCGGACCCGGAGCGTCCGACGATCGCCGCGAACTCGCCGGCTTCCAACGTGAACGACACCCCTTCGAGGGCGACCGTGGGGACCGCGCCCGCGTAGGTGCGTCCGAGGCCGTCGGCGACGATCAGCGCGTCAGCCATTCTGGATCACCTCGATCGGGTCGAGCCGGGTCGTCTTCCGGATCGGGATGAGAGAGGAGAGCAGCGCCACAAGGATGCCGATTCCCGCGGAGATCGCGATGAACCCCGGTTGAGGGATGATCGGGAACGCGCTCGGACTGTTCTTCGTTCCCAGGGTGAAGCCGGCGATGAGCAGGTACCCGACGATCACTCCGAGCCCGGTCCCGGACACCCCCAAGATCATCGCTTCCGCGAAGAAGATGCGTCCGGTGCGGGCGTCTGCCATGCCGAGCGCCTTCAGGATGCCGATCTGCCGCGACTTCTGCACCGCCGAGATGGCGAGCGTCGACGCGATGCCGAGGGCCACCGCCACGAGCACGAACACCTGGATCATCAGGGAGGAGCCCGACTGCGCCTGCAGGCCGCCCAGCAGGTCCTTGTTGTCCGCTTGCCATTCCGAGACCTTCACGCCGGGCAACCGCTGGGTCCAGTCGGCCGCAAGCGGCTTCGACTGGAACGGGTCGGAAAGCTGCACTTCGACGTCGGTGTATTGGTCGGCGCGGTAGCCGAGCTGGCCGCGCGGATAGTCTGGGCCCGTGAATACCTGTCGCAGGTTGGCGGCGCTCGCTCCCAGGTCGACGATCGCCGACACGTGCAGCGACGTCTTCGAGCTTCCCGTCAGGACGGGCAGCGGGTTCCCGGGCTTCAGGGAGTACTTGACCGCGAGGTCCTTGCCGACGATCACCTCTCCGATGCGAAGTGACGCGGTCCCGGCTGTGACCTTGGACGCGATGTGGTAGATGCCGTCGAGCTCGGGCAGCGTCGCGCCGATGAGGGTGAGCGGGACCTTGTCCGAGCCGTTGACGTAGAGAGTCGGAAGTTGCCGCGTCGGCGCGACGGACGTCACCCCAGCTGCCGAGGCGAGCATGGTCTGCATGCGCGGCGTGTAGACGACCGGCTGCCCATCCTTCGGGTCGGCTAGCGTGATGTGTGGACTGGACCCGATCGTCGTGTCGATCAGCGACGCCTGCAGCGAGGTGATCAGCGAACCGACGAAGATCTGAACCGCGATGCCGACGGCGATCCCGATGATGATGAGCGCTGATTGGGCCCGCGAGGTTCGGACGAACCTCCAGGCGATCCTGAGCGGCAGCACGCCTACTCTCCCGGCCCGAGGAGTCCGGCGGAGTCGAACAGGTCGGCTTCCGGGATTCCGTGCGCGCCGAGCGGCACCGCAGGACCGCCGGCAAGGATACGGACACCGGGCAGCGCCTCGTGGAGCTCGGCCAGAAGCGACCGGAACGCCACCCGGTGGAAGTGCGTGCTGAGGCTGAGCACCACGGCATCGGCTCCGAGTGCGGTGGCGGCGAGGACGATGTCCGAGGTCGGCGTGTCCGCGCCGAGAAAGAACACGCGCCACCCCGCAATCTCCAGCCGGTCGGTGAGCATCCGCAGGCCGAGGTCGTGCGCCTCGTGGGGCGGGCAGGTGAGCAGGACCGTGCCGCGATCGTGCCAGCGGACCTGTGCGAGCGCGCTGACCCGCGGATACAGCGCCTCGACGATCGTCCTGATGGTGGCCGAGGCGAGGTGCTCTTCCCAGACGCAGGTCTCGCCAATCTGCCAGCGAGCCCCGACGTCGGTGAGCAGGGTCCCGAGTACGGCGTACGTCTGCTGGATCGAGAGCGCTCCGCTTTCGACGGTCTCGAGGACCGCCCCGACGGCGCCTGGCTTGTCGCGCGCGGCTAGATACATGTCCAGGCGCCGGCGCAGCTCGCCGCCTAGATCCGCCTCCGGGATCGTTGCGCCCATGGTCGTTGCCCCCGTTGCTTGGCATGGTCCGTCGAACGATGTGTGCCCCAGAACAGTATGCGGCAGGCGATGGGGAGGGAGAACCCCGTCCGGCCGCGTGCCGCCGACTCGCCCGCCGGCTCGCGGTGGACAAAGCCGCGCGGTGTAGATAGAATCCGTCTGCTCTCGAACATGGGGTGCTAGCTCAGTTGGTTAGAGCGCCGGCCTGTCAAGCCGGAGGTCGCGGGTTCGAGCCCCGTGCATCCCGCCATATGAAACCGCCGGTCGGCAGTGGTGTCCACCACACTGCCGGCCTTCTTGTTTGTTCTGGAAGCTGAGCCGTGCTGAAGTCCTGTGAAAGTTCGCTGCGCGACGACGCCCTTGGTTGCCACCCCCGCAAGGGCCGCCCGCCAGGTTGGCCGCGATAAGGGTTGGAAGAACAAGGGGGGAGGATACTCTATGAGCATCGGTGAGTACTGCGCTGTCGCAGCTTGATGTCGGTTCGGCTCCAGGAGGGCCCGCTGGGGGGGTGGGGTGGGATCACTGAGAACCAATTCGGATATCACCGAGCGCAAGCGGGCTGAGCAGGAACTGGCGGAGAGCGAGGCACGGTTCCGTGCCCTGGCGGAGAGTTCTCCGCTCGCCATCTTCGTCAGCCGCGACAAGAAGGTCGTCTTGGCCAACCCCGCGTGCGCGAAGCTGTTCGGGGCCCCCTCGCCCGAGAATCTGATCGGGAAAACTGCCCTGGACCTGTTCGACCCCGCCTCCCGCTCGCTCGTTCGCGAGCGCATCCGCGTGGACAGCGAGGAGGTTCCGCTGGTCGAGGTGCGGATACTCCGGCTCGACGGCACGCCCGTGGACGTGGAGGCCACCGCCTCGCCGTTCCTCGGCCAGGGAGTCAAGGCGATCCAGGTCCTGCTGCGCGACATCACCGAGCGCAAACAGGCCGAGGAGGGACTGGCGGAAAGCGAGGCACGCTACCGCCTGCTGACCGAGAGCTCGCAGGACCTCATCTTCATCATCGATCGCGACGACCGTGTCCGCTACGTCAACAGCGCGGCTGCGCAGGCCCTTCGCCGGTCCCCGGGTGACGTTGTCGGCAGGTCTCGGACGGAGCTCTTCGACGCGGAGACCTCCGCTGCCATGGGGCTGAGCCTGGACCGAGCCTTCGAGTCGGGCGAGTCCATGCACGCCGAGTCAGAGCTGACCTATCCCAGCGGCTCGGCCTGGATCGCGACGATGCTCGTGCCCATCAAGGACAACGATAACGTGACCGCCGTGTTCGGCGTCTCCCGCGACATCACCGAGCGCAAGCGGGCCGAGCAGGAATTGGCGGAGAGCGAGGCTCGTTTCCGCGCACTGGCCGAGAGCTCGCCTCTGGCCATCTTCGTGAACCGCAACGACAAGGTGTTCCTCGCGAACCCGGCGTGCGCGAAGCTGTTCGGGGCCTCGTCACCTGAGGATCTGCTCGGCAAGACGGCCCTCGATCTATTCGACCCCGCCTCCCGCTCGCTCGTTCGCGAGCGCATCCGCGTGGACAGCGAGGAGGTCCCGCTCGTCGAGGTGCGGATCCTCCGACTCGACGGCACGCCCGTGGACGTCGAGGCCACCGCCTCGCCCTTCCTCGACCAAGGCGTCAAGGCGATCCAGGTTCTGCTGCGCAACATCACCGAGCGCAAGCGGGCTGAGGAAGCGCTTCACGAGAGCGAGAAGCGCTATCGCACGCTCGTGGAGTCCGCTCACGACTGGGTCTGGGAGGTCGGTGAGCGCGGGGTCTACACGTTTGCCAGCCAGCAGGTGTTCGACATCTTGGGCTACCGGCCCGACGAGCTGCTCGGCAAGACCCCCTTCGAACTGATGCCGCCTGATGAGGCGCAGCGGGTGGGCGCGCAGTTCGCGGCCATTGCCGAGAAGCGTGAAGCGTTCCGAAACCTGGTCAACGTGAACGGGCACAAGGACGGGCGTCTCGTCATCCTCGAAACCAACGGGGTACCCATCTTCGACGTGTCCGGAGACTTTTGCGGCTACCGTGGCACGGACCGTGACATCACCGAGCGCACGCGGGCGGAGGAGCTGGCGGCCCGGCAAGCTGAGCGCATCAAGCAAACGCTCACCTCGGTGGTCGACGTCACCAGCAACATCGTCGAGCTGCGCGATCCCTACACCGCCGGCCATCAGCGACGTGTCACGGAACTCGCGGTCAAGATCGCCGAGAGCCTCGGCCTATCCGGTCACGAGATCGACGACATCCGGGTAGCGGGGCTGCTGCACGACATGGGCAAGGCCGGGGTTCCGACTGAGATCCTTTCCAAGCCGGGTCAGCTATCGCCGGTCGAGTTCGAGCTCGTCAAGGGTCACGGCGAAGCGGGATACCGGCTCGCCGTCTCCGCGCAGATGGCGGAGCCGGTCGCTCAGATGATCCACCAGCATCACGAGCGTTGCGATGGGTCGGGGTATCCACAGGGACTTACGGGCGACCAGACGCTTCTGGGTGCCAAGGTGCTCGCCGTGGCCGACGTCGTCGAGGCGATGACGTCGTACCGTCCCTATCGGCCCGCGCTCGGGATCGAGGCGGCTCTCGCCGAGATCGAGCGTGGCAGCGGCAGGCTGTACGACGCGTGGGTCGCGGAAGCGTGTATCCGGCTCTTCAACGAGGATGGGTTCGAGTTCTCGAAGCAATGACCCGGACCCGGATCCTAGCAAGCATCCAGTCATCAGAATGTTCCGGAACCGGGTCTAGCGGGATCGACCGACATAGAAAGGTCCTCGACCATTTGAGCAGGTCAGAGGTCCTTTCCTGTACCTAGAGCCACTAGCGTCGAAACGATCGGGGCTTGCTGGCGGAACCCGCTCAGACCGGGTCCTGCGACACCGCTCCGTTGTCGGACACGTTGGCGGTCCAGGCGGAGCCGTCCCAGTAGCGGAGCTGGTGGCGCCCGGTCGGGTCCGCGGACCACGCGGCGGGTGCCGCGCCGACCAGTGCCTGGGCGCTCGCCGCGGGAGGTATCGCCGCCTGCGGAGCGCCCGCTCTCGGTGACTCGATCTTGCCACGCGACACGACGTTGCCGCCGAGCGCCGCCTCCAGTGCCGCGAGGCGCTTCTTGAGAGCGGACTTCAGTGCGAAGCCCCACGGCCCGTCGAGGCCCTGTTCGCCGGTGTAGACGCCGGGCACCCACGACACCGCGGAGAGCCACGCCTCGATGTGGATGGAACCGTCCGCCGGTATCGCCTTGATGAACTGCGGTATCGTCGCGAGCCCCGCGCCCTTGCGCCAGACCGCATCGCCCTTCTCCTCGATGTACTTGAATCCCTCGCTCCCGAGATAGGTGGATATGACCTGCCATGCCTGATCCCGGCTCAAGGTCGTACGCATCTCGATCGAATCCCTGGACATCGGCCCTCCCGTCTAGTGCCTCAAGACCGGGGCGTGCGGTACAGTCGGCCCCATGACCACCGTCTTCATAGATGCCGACGCATGCCCCGTGACTCGCGAGGCGATCTCCGTCGCGCGCTCCCACGGCGCGCGCGTCATGCTCGTCGCTGACTCTACCCAGAACCTGGCCAAGTTCGTCCGCCCGGGCGTCGAAGCGACCTCTGTGAGCCAGGGGCGGGACTCGGCCGACTTCGCCATAGTCGGGATGCTCCAAGCGGGCGACATCGTGGTCACCCAGGACATCGGGGTCGCGGCGATGGCGCTCGGCCGGGGCGCCGGCGCGGTCAGTCCGCGCGGCCGGATCTTCTATCTCGCGACGATCGACGCCGAGATGGAAGTGCGCCATGCGGAGGCGCGGCTTCGGCGCTCCGGGGGGCGTCACGGCGGCCCCCCGCCGTTCACGGAGGACGACCGCGACCACTTCATCGAATCGCTCGAGCGGTTGATGCGCCAAGGGCCGGGGTAGGCCCTATACTGCGCGCAGGACATGGAGCATCGTCGTCGTATCCAGGAAGGCCGGTGGCTGGTTCGTGGGTTCTCGCAGGTTGGGCAGGTTCGTATCCGCGGCGCTCGCACTGACGCTGCTGCTCGGGACGCTTCCGGCGTTCGCCGGCGGCGGAGACCCGGTGGTGATCGCCGGTGTGACCGTGGCGGGCGTGCCTCTCGTCGGGATGACCGCCGCTCAGGCCCACCGAGAAATCGCGGCAGCATGCTCGACGCCCACGCTCGCCCCGCTCGCCGTCGACGCGTCGGGGATCGCCTTCTCGATGCAGGTCGAAACGGCCGTCGCGCTCGACATCGATGGGATGGTCGCGGACGCGCTC
>Ga0209540_10002076_pt1 | contig 14423 bp, 14 predicted proteins | sample BarGraIncu01121A_FD_184501 | JGI IMG/M metagenome (GOLD analysis project Ga0209540, IMG submission 184501) | Arctic peat soil microbial communities from Barrow, Alaska - Barrow Graham LP Incubations 011-21A (SPAdes) (version 2) | ecosystem: Environmental > Terrestrial > Soil > Wetlands > Peat... | reverse complement strand
GTATGTGCTCTCTTGTTTGAGGCATTGGACCATCTGCAGCACTAACAACTAGAATTGCTCCATCCATTTGTGCAGCTCCTGTAATCATGTTCTTTACATAATCTGCATGTCCTGGGCAATCAACATGCGCATAATGTCTGTTTTCTGTTTCATATTCAACATGCGCAGTGTTTATTGTAATTCCTCTTTCTCTTTCCTCTGGTGCTTTATCAATTTGGTCAAATCTAGATATTTCTGCTAACCCTTTAGTTGCGAGTACAGCAGTTATTGCAGCTGTTAATGTAGTCTTGCCATGATCTACGTGCCCTATTGTTCCTATATTTACATGTGGTTTAGTTCTTTCAAATTTTGCCTTTGCCATTTTGTATTCCTCCTTATTTAAACAATTACACTTTTGCGTTCGTAAACTCATCCTAGTGTACTGTACAACCTTAATAGTTATGGAGCCCATAACCGGGATTGAACCGGTGACCTCCACCTTACCAAGGTGACGCTCTTCCGACTGAGCTATATGGGCATTTAATTTTGGAGCGGGAAACGGGTCTCGAACCCGCGACACCCAGCTTGGGAAGCTGGTGCTCTACCACTGAGCTACTCCCGCGGACATACAACTTAAAGCTATACACCAGTTATTAATTATACTATCATTTATTTTTTTTGTCAATAGAATTTTACCTTTTACTTAGACATTTTTCTAATTTCCTTTTTACTCTTTGAAGAGCATTATCAATAGACTTTGCATGCCTATCTAAATCACAAGCAATCTCTTGATAAGATTTACCATCTAAGTATGACATTAGTACTTCCATCTCAAGATCCGATAGCACTTCCCCAATTTCATTTTGAATGCTTATTACTTCTTCGCGGCTTATAACTAGCTCTTCGGGGTCAGTAATTTTAGCTCCCGATAGCACATCTAATAATGTTCTGTCTGATTCCTCGTCATATATCGGTTTATTTAAAGATATATATGTATTAAGGGGAATGTGTTTTTGACGAGTTGCCGTTTTTATCGCTGTGATTATCTGCCTTGTAACACAAATTTCTGCAAACGCTCTAAAAGAAGATAATCTATCTGCTTTAAAATCTCTAATAGCTTTATAGAGACCTATCATCCCCTCTTGATAAATATCTTCTTTATCAGCACCAATCAAAAAATATGACTTAGCCTTGGCTTTAACAAAATTCTTGTACTTATTAATTAAATATTCTTGCGCACGAACATTAATATCTTGTGCTTCAATAACTACTTCTTCATCCAATCTTTCTTCAAAGCATGAAGTGTCCACACTAGCTCTAATGATTTTTCCCAACAAATATCCCCTCCACACCAAACATGTTACATATAGATGATTATACCTTAGAGCAATTTACATAGTCAAGCAAATTCAAAGGCTCCTTCGCATTTTCTCAAGTTTTTCCAATGTTTTTTCATCCATTCTCTCTTCTAAGCAATTTCTTTTTTGAAAATTTCTTTTCTCAATGTTTATTTTAATTTTTTTTTGTGTACTAATTACTTCGTGATAAAATTCAATAGAAGACATTCGAGTGGCACCTCTTTGAAATGTAACTTGTTGCTCTAAAGAGTCTGATGTAACAACACATACTTCTGATTTTCGTCCTATGTTATTGACCATTCTCTCAATGTAATCATCTGCTGTCTCTCCCTCTTTTGTAAATACAACAAATAAATTCCCTTGTTTTTCTTGTTTTTGAAGGCTTCCTTTAACCAATTGCGCATCAAAAACTATATACATTTTATAACCTTCGTATCCTGAGTAGTTTTGAAGAGCTTCAATAAGTTGAATGCGTGAAGATTCATAACTAAAATCTTTTGTTTTTTTAAGATTTGGCCAGCTATTGATAACATTATACCCATCAACAAAAATTGTCTTCACTTTTTACCTCATCTTATTTTTTGTTTCATAATTTCATACATTATTATACCACCCGCAACTGATGCGTTTAAAGATGTTATTTTTCCGACCATGGGTATTTTAACTAGCACATCACATTTTTCTTTTGTAAGTTTAGAAATACCTCTGCCTTCACTTCCAATTACAAGAGCTACCGCACCAGTTAAATCTGTATCAAAAATATAATTTTGCGCATCCATATCTGAACCATAAACCCATACTCCACGTTCTTTCAGTTCTTCTATAGCTGTATTTATATTAGTTACTTTTGCTATTCTCATATGTTCAATTGCACCAGCTGATGTTTTATAAACTGTTGGCGTAGCTCCTACATTTTTTCTCTTAGGTATTATTATACCATGGGCTCCACATACCTCTGCAGTTCTTATTATAGACCCAAAATTATGAGGATCTTCGATTTCGTCTAGTATAATTATAAAGGGTTTTTCTCCTCTTTCCTGTGCATATTTAAATATATCACTTATTCCAAAATATTTATAAGGTGATACTATTGCAATAACCCCTTGGTGTGATGATGTTTGTGACATTTGATCTAATTTTCTTCTGTCTACTTCTTTCGTAACAATTCCCTTTTCTTTAGCTAATGCTAGTACCACGCTTATAGATCCAACCATATCACCTTTGGCAATAAGAATATATTCTACAGTTCTATCTGATTTCAGCACCTCTATAACTGCATTTCTTCCTTCAATTAAGTCCTCTCTGATGACTTTAGTTTCAACCTCTTTGTTAGCATTACTATTCCTAGAATCTATATCAACTCTCTCCCTAGTAAACTTTCTGTCTTCTGCTACATTCTCTTCATTTTGCTTAGCTTTTCTCGTACTTACTCTGTTTTTTTCTTCTTTATTACTTGAAAATTGTCTACCTTCTTTAGCACCTTGTTCATCACCTCTAAATCTTCTAGATGATGCTGCACTTTTATCATATTTACTACTTGTTATCCTTCTACTTTCTTTAGGACTGTGATCAGCCGTTCTACCTTTTCTAGAAGTTGCTTCTCTTTTATCTTCATTACTACTTGTAACTCCTCTATCAACTTTATTCCCCTGATATTTTTTATTATCACTCATATTAAATACCTCTCTCATATTATCTATTTCATTTCATATTCTTTTCTTATGTTCAGAGTTTCCCCACAACACATACTACCTTCAGGGCATGGTCCACTAACGCAACTTGGTCCTGCATGTTTAAAAAGCACAGGCGCCACCTCTCTAGCTTGCATTAACATTGTTTTTGCCATTTGGCGTATTTCCCACTGCGCCCTAGTGCAACACCTCTGATTAAAGAAATGAATTAATTCTCTTGCATTCATAGTAACTATTATTTTAGTTTCACAAGCATTTGGAAATACATATCGTGCGTCTTCAATCGCCTTTTTCTCTGCTTTAATTTTAAGCGCTTTGTATTGTTTTTCTTCAATTTCTTTAGGATTTATTATTTTTTTATCCTTTAGGTATTCTTTTGTAAGTTTTACTACTTCATTTTCACATAATATCTCCACTAACTGATTATACGCCTCCTGAACACGATTCATAGTTTCCACGAAAATTATTTTTGCTCTTTCATTTTTTTCAATATTAGGTGGAATTACATATTCGAATTGTTTAAGCTTTACATATCTTTGACTTTGTTGTGAGTACGATGCTAGCCTATGCCTCACTAATTGATGAGTAAGACTTCTAGATACACCCTCAATTGCAAACGTAAAGCTCACATGCTCTATTGGAGAGTGGTGCCCATAAGTCATTAACATCTCTAAAAATTTATCAGTTTTTTTCTCTTCTAAATTTTCTAGTATTTCATCAACCCCTACTTGACTATAACAAAGTTTTGCTGCCGCTGCTATAACTTTTTCAGGACTTGGCGTATGTTCTATTAATTTAACCTTAAGCATAATTATTCATCCCCCAAATTAATATTTATAATTTTCTCTAAAATATCATTTAATCTTTCATTCTTTTCACTTAGATATAAAAAGCCTACTAAAGCTTCAAACCCTGTTGCCCACTTATATTCATTCAAATCTGCATTTTTGGGTGTGGTTCCACTTTTGCAATTTCTAGCCCTTTTAAATATACCGAGCTCTTCTTCATCCAAATTTTCTATCAAAGATTTCATATACTCACTTTGTGCATGCGCTTTTACATGCGCAACTGCTTTTACATGAATTTTATGTACATTCATATCTCTATTCTTTTCTACAAGATAAGTCCTGATAAATACCTCATAAATTGCATCCCCAACTAATGCAATAACTAGTGGGTTTAACTGTTTTACTTGCTCTATTGTAAACTTGCCCTTGAGCATATTAAATTCCATGCTTATTCTCCTTTTTAAATATTAGACATCTATATGACACAATAACTAGTGAATGACTCCTTATAATATAGCTATTAATTTTATGGCTACAAGTATTTCTTTATCAATAGGTTAATGCAAGTCACAATCGGAATCTGTAATACTATGTTATTATCGTTAAATTCCTCTTTAACTTTATCAATAACTAAAGATATTTCGACTATTTGATTTTCTTCATCATTTCGCAATTTTCATCTGCTGTTCATCTTTTATAGATAGTAGCACTACTACAATCTGATATGGAGCTACTGACATCGGCCATAATTAACATTTTCGTAATGATATCCTGTATCATTTGCGCCAACTATAAAATTATACATATTAACTACCTCTTCGTCAACTAATAGTACATCATCCCAGCTCTTAACATTAATTGATGACTTGCTATTTCTTCCTCAGCCGGTACTTCTCTTAGTGTGCTTATTAGCATTTTTGATAATTTCATGGATATCCCTCCTAATTTGTTTTTCACATGATACTTAGACATCTTCAAAAAATAATAAAATACCAAAAAATAAAAAACCCGCCCTATTTTAGGGCGAATCTATCGCGGTACCACCTAAATTTGCACTTATTTTTTAACGGTATATACTACCGGTAGTTTTTCTACAGCTCAAAATCAGGTTCAAAACCTTTGAAAATCTCTCAACCTAGTATTCTCTCTCTGTAAATCGGCCTCTACTCTTCTTCATCATTGCCTAATATTTAATTCAAATAAAATATTTCATATAGTCACTAATAAATATACACACTAAATATGTTTGTGTCAACAGTTGCGCTTCTCCAATATTTGTCTCCCAACTTCTAAATCTTCTAGTGTTGTCACCTTTATGTTATCATAGCTTCCCTCATAAAGGTAAACTTTATTACCATATTGCTCAACCACCATTGTATCGTCCGTTACCTTAATACCCTCGTTATTGATTCTTTTATGACATTCTAATATAAGATCATATTTAAAAGTTTGAGGTGTTTGTACACAAAATAGCATTTCCCTTTTAGGGGTTTGTATAGAAAATCCTGAAGAGTCTTTAATCTTAATTGTATCCTTTGGCCTCACTCCACAAGCAGTGGCTCCATATAAATTAGCATAAAAGATTGCATTACTTATAATAGATTCGCTTACAAAAGGTCTAGCCCCATCATGAATAAGTACAATTTCACAATCTGATATGGATTTTAGACCATTTAGCACGGAGTGTTGCCTTTCTTTTCCACCAGTAATTACATCTTTTACTTTTAAAAAATTATATTTCTCAACTATTTCTTCTCTGCAATAATCGACTTCACCTTCTGCTGCAACTACTATAATCTCATCTATACAATTACTTTGTGAAAAAGCCTTTATAGTATAGTACAAAATGGGGTAGTCATTAATATTTATGTACTGCTTATTAATAGATTCACCCATCCGTCTTCCTTTGCCAGCTGCTAAAATTAAGGCACAGTTTCTGCTCATAATAAACCTCACTTACATAGTATGTTTAATTTTTCACTAAATAATCCTTATTTTTGGCAAAAATCATCCTGCCTGCAGCAGTCTGAAGTACGGATGTTACAATAACAACTATATTTTCACCAATATACCGTCTCCCACCTTCAACAACAATCATTGTGCCATCATCTAAATAAGCAATTCCTTGACCCGATTCTTTTCCATCTTTCATAACTTGTATTTTCATTTCTTCACCTGGTAAAACTACCGGTTTTACTGCATTTGCAAGTTCATTAATGTTTAAAACCGGGACTCCTTGAAACTCAGCTACCTTATTAAGATTAAAATCGTTTGTAATTACTTTACCATTCAAAATTTGAGCTAATTTTAGAAGTTTGCTATCTACCTCTGCAATCTCTGGAAAATCTTTTTCCCAAATTTCAACTTCAATATTTAGTTCCTTTTGAATTTTATTTAGTATATCTAATCCTCTTCTTCCTCTATTTCTCTTAAGTCCATCCGATGAATCAGCAATATGCCTAAGTTCTTCTAATACAAAAGTGGGTATTATTAGCGGACCTTCAACAAAACCCGTTTGACAAATATCAAATATCCTGCCATCAATTATTACCGATGTATCTAACACCTTAGGGTTTTCATTAGTAAATCCCTTAATTTTCTTATCTTTGAATCCATCTTTCTTTTTAATGCTTGTAAAGAACGCTAATATTTCATCACTTTTCCTACCGCATATGTCTGCTCCTAAGGCTGCCATTATAATTGTAAAAATAACAGCAATAATATTCCATATAAGAGATTGGTATTTAAATAATCCTGCAAATAAAGATGCAATAACAAGACCTATAATTGCTCCACCTGTACCAAAAATAATTTGTGCAGTTGGCATTCTTTGTGTGCTTTTCTCCACATAGTCCATAAATTTCATTATAAAAGATATGAGTATAGGAGATAATAAAAATAAAATAACTCCAAAAATTAAAGTGCAAAAAATAATGAGTATTATTCCCTGAATTGTTCCATTTTTAAAATAATCAAGTCCAACTAAATAACTCGTGCTTAGGAGCAACCCCCCTATTAAGTAACCTAAAATTAGTCCTATGATTGTAATAAGTCCTCTTAAAATTTTTTTCAACAAAAAATTTCACCTCCTTTTAAATTATTAACACAAAATCGAATTTATATCCTGTTATTATCTAATATATACTATAAACTTGTGTATTTCAATAAAATATGTCACACAATTAACAATTTGTTAAACTAAATTCCTTATTTTACATAATGCTTGTTCCATATTAACTTCGAACACTAACATTATTTCACTTGCAACCATCCCTTCAACTCTTTCCAAAATCTTTACTTCTCCCGGTGGGAGCATCTCTTTTCTCTTTAAATAATATAAATCCCTAATTACCTCACACATTTTAAAGCAATCCCCACTTTGAATCTTTTTCTTGTTACTTCTATATCTATTATTCCAATTGCTTTCTATGCAATCAGAATTACTTGATATTATATCCAAAGTTTTTTCTAATTCTATTTTATTTAAAATGTTTCGTATTTTATGATTTTCAATTTTATCTATTGGAATCATAAAATTCATATTATCTAATAAAAGATATATATTTACGTATTTACAATTTATATTGCACCTCTCTATTATATCTATATCCTGTATATACCCAGCACCATAATCTGCTAAAAATACTTTTTGTCCAATATTTAACATACCATTCCCCCTATTAATAAAACTCCTGTTGATTTATTATATATTCATAGGGTGAAATACGTACTTAATTTATTGACAAAAACATGATGTAAAACCTATAATTAAGATAATATAACTAAATAAATTTTTACAAGGAGTTGAATTTAATGAAAGATTGTATATTTGATAATTTTCAAAACTCTGTGGATGAATCCCTATTGCGGCATAGAAGTATTTTAGATATACTTACTAAACTTCAAGAATCTGGAGCCAGAGTTAATAGGGCTGTTGCAAAATCTGTTACCAATTGTGGCTGTATTAAAGTAGAATCAAAAAATAAATATCTCCCTCCCAATATAGATGATTTTAATTTAGATGACCTTAAATCTTCACATGATCCTGACGTACATGGTTATCTTTGTGAAAACTGTAGAGAAGTTGTAGAAAGAGAACTCGGAAATAATCTTTTTTACATTACTTCTTTATGTAATCTTTTGGACCTAAATTTATATGATATTCTTTTAAAAGAATATGACAAAATTAGTACCTTAGGTAAATATACTATGAGATAAAAATATAGCACAAAATAAGTAAAAATTATTTTGTGCTATATCTGCCTGTCTATCATAAATTGCTCTTTTAACCTTCTTAATCCGCTTTTAATTGCTTTAGCTCTTGCTTCACCAATACCTTCTACGCTATCAAGCTCTTCATAAGAAGCTTCCATTGTGGTTTTTAATTCTCTAAAATGATTAACTAAATTCTCAATAACAGTTCCAGGTATCCTAGGTATCTTATTTAGCATCCTATAACCTCTTGGAGAAATTAGAGTATCCACTAAAGGAACACCTATATATCCAATAATTCTAGAAATAAAATCTAAATCTAATATTTCCACAGGACTCATGTTTTCTATTTGTCTGTACATATCAGTATAACTCATACCACTTTGACAATAATCTCTTATTAAGAGTATTCCATCCTCCTCTACACTTCTAATAAGCTCATGTAGTTGCATTGAGATTAGTCTACCCTCATTTCCTAATTCGCATATGTACCTTTCAATTTCCCCAACTATTCTCATAACCATTTCTGTCCTTTGTATTGCTGATATTACATCAAATAGAGTCGCTAAATCTTGAAATTCTAAAAGATTTAAATTACTTACTACTCGCTCAAGCACTGAAACGTATTTTTCTAAGGTTTGGATAGCTTGATTTGCCTTTGCGAGAATTATGCTACTATCTCTTAAAACATACTTTATGTCATTTTTATATACAGTTATAATAGTTCTTCTTTGTGATATTGCAACAACAGCATAACCAGTTTGCTTAGCTATTCTCTGGGCTGTTCTATGCCTCGTTCCCGTCTCATAAGTTGGTATTGTTGGACTTGGCATAAGTTGAGTATTAGCAAACAATATTTTTTTCAAATCACTACTTATGACTATTGCTCCATCCATCTTTGCCAGCTCATATACATAAGCAGGACTATAGCTTGCATTAATTCCAAACCCACCATCTACAATATCTAATATTTCCTTACCATCTCCCAAAACAATAAGCCCACCAGTCTTCGCTTTTAAAATGTTTTCAAGCCCTTCTCTAAGTGAAGTTCCAGGTGCCATTATTTTTAATATGCTCATAAGTTCCTTGCTTTTCTCTATTCTCATCTTTTTTCTCCCTATCTAATAAATAATATTATTAAAAAATTCTGCTTATAATATCCTTTAATGTCCTAAACTCTAATCAATATCTTTATTTTTCAAAAATGCTTTGTAAAAACCACTTATATACTAATTGATTTTTAATAAGTAACAGACTAAAGTTATACTTTAAATTAAAACCTATATTTTCTACAAATTAAAAAACCACTGAAAAGTGGCATTTTAAAAAATTATCCATATATAATTATATACTTTTTACTATACATAAACAACATCAATTGTGCAAAGTCTTAAAAATTAATCTACTATCTTGCATAAGAACACTTACAGTATCTCCTTTACTAATACTACCCTTAAGAATCTCTTCTGAAAGCTTATCTTCTATTTTCTTCGTGATTTCTCGCCTAAGTGGCCTTGCTCCATAGGTTGTATTAAGTCCAGCATTAGCTAACTGCTTTTTAGTATCCTTATCAAAACTAATATTTATCTCAAGCTCTTTAAGGCGGTCTTTTACAACCTCAAGCATTAATTCTACTATTTTATATAAATCATCCTGTTCCAATGAATGAAATACAATAATATCATCTATTCTATTTAAAAATTCAGGTTTGAATGAAAGTTTCAGCTCTTCCATTATATTTTCTTTCATCTTTTCATATTCAGAGTTCACATTTTCTCCCTTTATATTGAAACCCAGGGCCTTCTGCTTTCTTATACTAGATGCTCCTACATTTGATGTCATTATAATTACCGTATTTTTAAAATCTATTGTTTTACCTTTCCCATCTGTTAGCCTTCCATCTTCTAATATCTGTAACAAAATATTGACTACATCTGGATGAGCTTTTTCAATTTCATCGAAAAGTATAACTGAATATGGATTTCTTCTCACCTTTTCTGTTAATTGACCACCTTCTTCAAACCCAACATATCCTGGTGGTGAACCCATAAGTCTTGAGACAGTATGTTTATCCATATATTCAGACATATCTATTCTTATCATATTGTTTTCATCACCAAACATAGCATCAGCTAGTGCTTTAGACAACTCTGTTTTACCTACACCAGTGGGTCCTAGAAATATAAAGGAACCTATAGGTCTTTTGGGGTCTTTTAAACCCACCCTTGCACGTCTAATGGCTTTTGAAATAGCTTTAACTGCCTCATATTGTCCTATCACTCTCGTGTGAAGTACATCTTCTAACTTTAATAACCTAACGGATTCTTTTTCAGTTAATTTTTCTATAGGTATATTAATCCATCTTGATATAATATTGGCAATTTCAAGTTCTGAAACTATTAGTTTATCCCCTTGATTTTGAGTTTTCCAATTATTTTTGGAATTATACAATTTATCCTTTAATTGCTTTTCGGTATCTCTTATTCTAGCTGCTCTTTCAAAGTCCTGTACTGAAATAGCATCTGCTTTCTCTTTAGAAATTTTATCTATTTCATCTTCTAAACTTTTTAAATTAGGTGGAGCAGTCAAATTTTGAATCCTTACTTTTGCACCAGCTTCATCTATAAGATCTATTGCTTTATCAGGTAAATATCTATCAGATATATATCTATGTGATAAGCTAACAGCGGCTTCTAGCGCACCATCAGTAATTTTAACTCTATGATGCGCTTCATACTTATCTCTTAGCCCTTTTAATATAGCAACAGCTTCCTGTTTACTTGGTTCTCCTACAATTATAGGCTGGAACCTTCTCTCGAGTGCTGAGTCTTTTTCAATATATTTTCTGTATTCATCTATAGTTGTTGCACCTATGCACTGAAGTTCACCACGGGCAAGGGCTGGTTTTAATATGTTAGATGCATCAATAGCTCCTTCGGCTCCTCCTGCTCCAATAATAGTATGGATTTCATCTATAAATATAATAACATTTCCTGATACTAATATCTCCTTCATAACCTTTTTAAGTCTTTCCTCAAATTCTCCTCTATATTTCGAACCTGCAACCATCGCGGATATGTCTAAAGTTATAACTCTTTTATCCTTTAAAATTTCCGGAATACTACCAGAGGCTATTCTTTGTGCAAGACCTTCTGCTATTGCTGTCTTACCTACACCTGGTTCTCCTATAAGGCATGGATTGTTCTTCATTCTTCTGCACAAAATTTCTAAAAGCCTTTGTGTTTCATTGTCTCTTCCTATAACAGGATCAAGCTTTCCTTCTCTTGCCATTTCAGTCAAGTCTTTACCAAAATGATCTAAAGTTGGCGTACCATTCTTTTGTTTTTCTTTTGATGAACTCCCTTTAGGCGTATCTTCAGAACACCAATTATTTAGTATATCATTCTTTAGTTTATTAAAGTCCACTCCTAAATTAGCTAAAACTGTATATGCGACCCCTTCCGATTCTCTAATCAATGCGAGCAAAATATGTTCTGGACTAATATAATTATGATTCAAGTTTCTAGCTTCTAAAAGACTTAATTCTAGTAGACGTTTTGTTCTTGGAGTTAGAGGTATCTCATTCCTACGCATCTCCACGTCTCCTACCCCCTCATACTCTACTACTAATTTTTTTACCCTATCAGATGAAATTTTCATATCATTTAATGATTTTTTACATAAGCCATCTTGTTCCTTTAAAATTCCTAAAAGTATATGTTCTGTACCTACATAACCGTGCTTTAATTGTTGGGCCTCCTCTTGAGCATATATCAAAACTTTTTGTGCTCTTTCTGTAAATTTATTAAACATCATATTCAAACACCTCACTTGCATTGATTTACTATACCTTTAATTATGCCCAATTTTATCCCAATTATTGCATAAAATAATATCAATATGTAATTATTTATTAAAAAACTATGCCTAAAACATTTTATATTAAAATATTTTAGACATATCCATATTAAAACGCACTATATAATAATTATTTTACTATTTAAACATTTTCTTATTTATAGTATATTGATATTGCTTAAAAAATCTCCGTAAGTCTTCGAATTGGTTGCATAAAAAATTGTATATATAATAAATATGCTACTAAATCAAAAAATTTATTTTGCCATAAATTCTTCAATTTCTTCAACTGTTTTAATAATTTGTTTTGAAAGATTTACACACCCATTTTCTGTTATTAATATGTCATCCTCTATTCTAATTCCGATGTTCTCTTCTTCTATATAAAGTCCTGGCTCATTCGTAACTACCATTCCAGGTTTCAACTCTATATTACGATTCCCTACATCATGGGTGTCTAATCCTAAGTAATGGCTTACTCCATGGAAATAATACTTAGGTAGTTCGCTAGCTTCTTTAATAAGGCCTAACTCTATACATCCTTCTGCAAGCACCATTTTAGCGGTTTCGTTTAAAACTGAAAATAATATACCTGCCCTTGCAATTTTTGTTACTGCCTCTTGGGCCCTTAATACAACATTATAAATTTGTTTTTGTCTTTCTGTAAACTTCCCATTAACAGGGAATGTACGACTTATATCTGCATTGTAGTACTTATATTGAGCTCCTAAATCAAACAATATTAATTTGCCATCCTCAAGTTCACTATTGTTTTTATCATAGTGAAGTATAGTTGCATTTTTACCACTCGCTGCTATTGTGCGAAAAGCATAGTCTGTTACACCCTCACTTTTCAGTATAAAATTAAAGTAGGCCTCTAATTGATACTCTTTCATACCTACCTTTGAATTTTTCATTAGTGCTGTTACACCTCTATCTGTTATATCTATCGCTTCTCTTATTAATTTAATTTCTTCTTCGGATTTTATAAGTCTAAGATTTGCTATATCATGATATATATTCTTTATTATCAAATAAGGATATCTCTCCATAGCAGCCTTTGCAAACCTTTGTGATGTAGCCATTGATATGTGGAATTCTTGTCTTTCAAGGTCTAAGCATAAATTGTCAATTTTAGTTCTATCCAAAATTGAACCAAAAGTTTCTTCAAATTCTTCTACAAACTTAATGTTTTCTATACCTGAAATTTCTTTTGCTTCCTCTACGGGCATCTTCTCTCCAACCCACCTAGCAATAAAAGGATCGTTTTTCTGTATAAACAGAGTTTCTTCAACTTTACCACTTATTTTAACTAACATTAAAATCATTTTTTCTCTATCAATTCCAGTTAAATAATAGAAATTTCTATTTGGTGTGAATGCATATGTTTCATCTGCTGATTTATATGGTGCCTCACCTGCAAACATTAATGTTATTGAATTATCTTCTAATTTTTCCCATAATTTTTTTCTGTTATTTCTAAACAATATCTTTTTCACTTTAATACCCCCATAAATTATAAGTACTATATAAATAAACCTTTTCCAATACTTATTTCTCTTTATAACATATCACTCAGCTCTAAAAACTTCAAGATTATTTGATAAAACACTAATCTCTATTATAAAACAAATTAGATATATTTGTTAAATTAACTATATTATCCTTTTCAGTAATTAAACAGAACAGTTATATATATCCGTCAAAGGAAAAAACAAATCTCATAAAGTTTCCTTACGACATTTGTTTTTTGATATTTGTATTTTAATAATGGTTACATATCTATCTTTGCTTTTGCGATGTGATATAATATTGACCATTTTGAGTATCTCCTTGTGTTACAACAGTAAAATAATTTTTTTCTAATATTTTGCATAATATCATCATTTCTTCAGGATCTTTCTCCTTTGAAGTAATTGTAAACTTATCATTTCGTTCAATTATGCCCATATAATCTTGAATGCTACTATAATCACTTAAGTTAATGTTTCCAGGAATGTCTAAAGTATATTCTGACATTTAATTCTCCCTTCTTTTAATATTTAACATTATGTTTTGTAGTTTCAAGTAAAATATTCATAAATATTATAATATATTTTCATCTCCCTTAAATCATCTTCTGGGTCGCTGTAGTATTAACGACTTCAGAAGGAGATCGACCCCTTTGTAGACCTCTGGAGTAGATAAGAATTCTCAATTGTTATCTACTCTCCCTTATAGAAGTGGGAGACTTTCCTTCTGAAATGTCGTTAAATGTGTGGATTTTTACACTAAAAATAAAAGCACCAATAATATAAAATTACTGATACTTAATTATGTATTTAAAATAAATATACGTTATTGCTATTAACTTTGCAAAAATAAAAAAAGCTATTAATAGCTTTTGTATATTTATATTATTATATTTTTTAAAAATGGCTCCGCGAAAAGGATTTGAACCTTCAACCTATCGGTTAACAGCCGAGCGCTCCACCGTTGAGCTATCGCGGAACATTACCTAGCGACGACTTACTCTCCCACAGGGTTACCCTTGCAGT
>Ga0209540_10002075_pt1 | contig 14439 bp, 14 predicted proteins | sample BarGraIncu01121A_FD_184501 | JGI IMG/M metagenome (GOLD analysis project Ga0209540, IMG submission 184501) | Arctic peat soil microbial communities from Barrow, Alaska - Barrow Graham LP Incubations 011-21A (SPAdes) (version 2) | ecosystem: Environmental > Terrestrial > Soil > Wetlands > Peat... | reverse complement strand
AAGTGGAAGTTAGTTTATAATAGAAGAGTCTTTATTGGGTCGAAAAGGGGGCAGTCCCCTTTTCGACCCTTTTCCTCGCCTTGTTAAGAAAGGGTAAAAATATGATACGCATACTTAAAGGTACACTGGTTCATACGCCTCAAAAGGACAGCTTCTCGATCCATCCGCAGTCATACCTGGTTATTACGGACGGTCTTGTCGAGAACATTTACTCATCGCTTCCGGATAAATTTGATGGTATACCGATAGATGACTTTGGGGATAATCTGATTATCCCGGGTTTCTGCGACCTGCACACGCATGCGCCGCAGTATGTCAACATTGGAATCGGATATGATGAGGAATTGCTGCCCTGGCTCATGAAATATACCTTTCCGCTGGAGAGCCGGTATGCCGATGCCACATTTGCCGAAGAGAGCTATAAACGCTTCATTAACGCCCTGTGGAGCAAGGGCACAACACGTGCAAGTGTATTCGCTACGATTCACCTGCCTGCCACGCGTCTCCTCTTTGATCTTTTCAGGAAATCAGGCCTTGGCGCGTATATCGGCAAAGTCAATATGGACCGCAATGCAATCCCCGCGCTCACGGAGACAACGCAGTCTTCGCTCGAGGATACACTTGGATTTGTTGAGTCGTGCATAGATCCCGCCGGCCTTGTCCGCCCGATACTGACACCGAGGTTCGTACCGTCAACCACGCCTGAACTGATGCGCGGGCTAGGGGATCTGGCCGCAAAATACGATCTTCCGATTCAATCACATGTGAGCGAAAACCGCACGGAAATTCAATTTGTAAAAGATCTGCATCCGGATATCGCGTCCTTTACCGAAGTCTATGATACTTTTGGATTGCTTCGTCCGGATAAGACGATCATGGCACACGCCGTGCATCTGACCGATGCGGAGTCGCAGATCATGCTTGATAAGAGAATTCATATTGCGCACTGTCCCCAGTCCAATTTCAATATGTCCAGCGGAATCATGCCGCTTCGAAAATATCTTGACATGGGAATTACATTGGGACTTGGCTCGGATGTGGCCGGCGGCCACATCCTCGGGATGCCCCAAAATATTATTTCCGCCTGCGTAGCTTCCAATCAGTTCTGGATCGATCATCCGGATGATAAGCAGGTTTGTCTGGCGGAGGCCTTTTATCTTGCCACAAAGGGGAGCGGATCCTTTTTCGGGAAAGTCGGAAGTTTTGAACAGAGCTTCGAAGCCGATGCGCTCGTCGTGGATGATGGTGCGTCCGGCAGTCTGATTGAAAGAACGGTTGAAGAACGTCTGCAGAAATTCATATATGAAGGTGACGAGCGCTGCATTCTCCGTCGCTTTGTCCGTGGGATAGAGGTTGCCTGTCCGTTCCCGGAAACACATGCATGACGGCAGCCGACGGCAGCTGACGGCGATAATCAGATAACCTGCGGAATTCTTGCGCACAAACGGCTGACTTGTATTACAATAAGGGGAACACAACGTATAAATAAAGTGAGGGATTGTCATGGCTATAGCAAGTGTGAGTCTGTCTGAGATCATCAAAGCCTTTGATCTGGAAATAGTTTATAACCCCGGCAATCTCGATCAGATCATGATCACTGTGGCGGATGTCACTCGTCCCGGTCTGCAGCTGGCCGGATATTTTGAGCATTTCGGGCCGAACCGCATCCAGCTTATCGGAAATATGGAGTCGGCTTATCTTGATAAACTTTCTCCGGAGATACGTAAGAAGCGCTTAAATGCGCTCTTTTCCAAGAATATCCCTTGTCTGGTCCTTACAAGAAATCACGAACCGCACCCGGAGCTGATTCCATGTGCCAAGAGGAAGAAGATTCCGATCCTGCGTACCAAGCAGGCGACATCGGAATTCATGAGTTCTCTTGTAAAACACCTGAATATCGAACTTGCTCCCCGTATATCCATGCACGGCGTTCTCGTTGAAGTATACGGCGAAGGTATTCTGATCTTAGGCGAGAGCGGAGTAGGTAAATCGGAGACAGCACTTGAAATTGTTAAGCGCGGACACCGGCTTATAGCTGATGACCAGGTAGAGATCAGGCGCGTATCCGAAATAACTCTTCTCGGACGGGCCCCGGATATTATCAGGCATCTGATAGAGATTCGCGGTATTGGTATTTTGAATGTTAAAGAGCTTTACGGTGTATCAGCTGTTAAGCTGCAGGAAAATATTGATTTTGTTATTAATCTTGAACTGTGGGATGAGAAAAAGATATATGACCGTCTGGGCATCAATGAAGAGACTACAGATATATTGGGTATTCCGGTTCCTTCTATTACGATTCCGGTGGGACCCGGCCGTAACCTTGCCATTATTGTCGAGGCTGCGGCAATCAACTACCGCGTCAAGAAGATGGGATATAATGCGGCCAGAAGCCTGATTGACCGGGTATTCCCGGGCGGCGGCGGCGGAATAGGCTTAACGCTGCAATAATATTGATTTTCGCGTTCAGGAGATGTAATGAGTATCACGATGGAAGATAAAGACAGCATGGAGACATTTTTTACGGTCCTTTCCCGGGCAGGGCACGATGATCTGTGTTTGAGAATTAAGCGCAATGAATATTTGAGCAGTCACACTACCATGAGGGTCGGGGGGCCAGCGGATCTGTTTGCAGAGCCGGCCGGTCTTTTGGAGGTTGCTGCTCTTTATCATGCGGCTAAAACAAGCGGTCTGCCATGCTTTATCATGGGAAACGGTTCCAATCTTGTTGTGTCGGATCAGGGCATTGAAGGACTGGTGATCCAGTTTGGCAGTGATTTGTCGCGCATCTGGTTTGAAGAGGATCCGCAGGATGCAAAGGCCGTCCTGGTGCATTCTTTTTGCGGAGCACTCCTTTCTCAAGTTGCGGCAGCGTGTGCCCAAAGAGGCCTGACAGGCATGGAGTTTGCTGCAGGAATTCCCGGAAGTATCGGCGGAGCTGTATTTATGAATGCAGGGGCTTATGGCAATCAAATGTCGGATATCGTATACCAGAGTGTATGTCTGACGCCGGAAGGCGACATGCGTACGGTTATCGGAGACGAACATGAATACGGCTACAGGACCAGCTGCTATCTTACGCACGGGGGCATTGTGCTTTCTGTGATTCTGCGGCTCTATCCGGGCGACAAACAGCAAATAATGGCCAGAATCAATGAGCTCAGCGGCAAACGGTCATCGTCACAGCCTCTTGCGATGCCCAGCGCAGGCAGTGTTTTCAGGCGGCCGGAAGGATACTTCGCCGGAGCACTGATACAGGATGCAGGGTTAAAGGGTTTTCGCGTCGGTGGTGCTCAGGTGTCGGAGAAACATGCCGGATTTATTGTGAATGCCGGACAGGCGACAGCTAATGATGTGTTTGATTTAGTGAATATAATCATAGTAAAAGTTAAAGCGGATACCGGAGTTACTCTTGAACCGGAGATAAGATTCGTAGGCCGCGGTTTTTGACAGAAAGGCGGAAGCAAGAATGGACATAATAATTCTAACAGGCATGTCCGGCGCAGGTAAAAGCCAGGCGGCGGATTTTCTCGAAGATATGGGATATTTCTGCATAGACAATCTTCCGCCGATGCTTTTGCCGGAGATGGTTCGTACATTTACCAAAGGGCAGGGCGGTGAGGGCTTTGGTATTTCCAGGCTGGCATTTGTAATTGATATCAGAAGCAATGAGCTTCTGCGTGGCTTTGAGCCGGCTATCCAGGAAATTGACGCCCTCGGCTGTCCGTACAGGATTGTATTTCTTGAGGCTTCGGATCAGGTTCTTGTCAACCGTTACAGGCAGACAAGAAGGCGACATCCGCTGTCGGACGGAAGAGGCTTATCTGAATCAATTGTTCAGGAGAGGTCCATGCTCTTAAGTATCCGCGGCATGGCAACGCACATTATTGATACATCCATGATGGCCATTCCGGCTTTACGGGATGAAATCTACAATATAATCAGCGAAGATGCAGGAAACAAAAGAATGGCTGTTCTTGTACAGTCTTTCGGATTCAAATACGGTATTCCGGTTGACTGCGATAATATATATGACGTCAGGTTCCTTCCCAACCCGTTCTATGAGCCGGAGCTCAAGATGTTTTCAGGAAAAGACGAAGAGATTGCAGAATACTTGAACCGTTTTCCGGAAACAGAAGAATTCGTCAAAAAGCAGGGCGAAATTCTGGCCTATACACTTCCCTTCTATATTAGAGAAGGAAAAGCGAGACTCGTGGTCGGTGTCGGATGCACAGGCGGGCGGCATCGTTCCGTATATATCGCAGAATTGTTTGCCAGGCATCTCGCGGATCTTGGATACAATGTAATAGTAAATCACAGGGATATAGGTAAGGACCCGCGGTACCAGACGACTTCGCCCACGCAAGTTAATTGAGGAATTACATGGCGGAACTATCTTTTTCAAAGTCCATAAAAGCTGATCTGCTCAGAGTGACAGATCGGACAAAAGAAGAGATGCAGGCAGAACTTGTTACTGCCTTTTTCTGCGCGGGCCGTCCAGGCGCCGATACATCTGAACTGCCGCTGTTTTTTGCAACACCTTCCTATGCTTATGCCGAAAGACTTGTCGGACAGCTTCGTGCAACAGGTCTTGATGCGCTTGCGGAAAAATCCGGCAAAACAGCACGTTCATTGTGGTATGTGTATCCGCTTCCCGGCGAACACATGACTTTGGAGGATCTGCTTCGCCAATTTGAAAAAGAGGGGCAGCAGGACCAGCTGACGTCTTCCATGCAGCCTCGCCGGGCTGCGCTGCGGGGCGCGTTTCTTGCGTCGGGCATGATGAGTGAACCCCTGAAAGCGTATCAGATAGAGATACCGGTCAGGAATGCACGTGCTGCCAATTTCCTGACACTGCTTTTGCATGCGGAGAATATTGAACCCGCCATACTAAACAGGAATGGGCATCCGGTGGTGTATTTTAAAGCGGGGCAGGCAATCGGTGATTTTCTGGCCCTGATAGGCGCTCACAGCAGTCTTCTTCGCTTTGAAAGTGTTCGTGTTGACAAAGAACTTAGAAATTCCGTTAACAGGGTGGTTAACTGCGATACGGCTAACGCCAGCCGTCAGGCTGAGACTTGTGTCAGGCAAAGTTCACTTATGCAGGAACTTCTTAACAGCGCCGAAAGTGTTTGTATCCCTCAGGAGCTGATTGAGGCGGCACGTGTACGCGTAGAGAATCCGGGCATGTCCATTACGGACCTGGGACTTATGATGATTCCTCCCCTTGGAAAATCAGGAATGAATCACAGGCTTCGAAAACTCGAAGAAATAGCAAAAGAGGCCGGTCTGGAGTAAAAACGTAGTAAATTTACTTGAATTGTGCTAAAATCCAAAACTATATTGTCATGATTACGGAAGGATGGCTAAATGAGTAATTCGATGTATGTCAGGTATGATAATCAGTATCATAACCCCAAAAAACGCAAGCAGAATAATGGCCTTCTTGCACTGATAGCCTTAACGGCAGTTCTGCTTCTGACTGTTGTCGTTGTACTTGTATATTCCGTATTTTCATCAGGTGATACCCCTGACGCAGCCGCTGTTTCTTCCGCAGCCGCCGAAGTTAACGGCAGCACGACGAATGCTTCGATTATTATTACGACACCTTCTCCGACCCCTGTTGAATCGATGGCCCTTTATCAGAATTTTGTAATTTATCCGGCGGCCGCGATGGTCAATGTACCTATGGGACAGCCGGGTGAGGGTCTTTCCCCGACCGAAAGAGGTGTTGAGCAGAATGTTATGAGCGGCGATACAAAAGTCTCTCCTTATCTTCGGACCGATACGATTTCCTTTGCAGATCCGCTCGAGTATCAGTCGGTTCCGGGGATACTGACATTCCGGGGCAACAACTTCCGCAACTGTGCTTCATGGGGTACGGTTGTCAGCAACCCGACTACTCTTGAGCAGACATGGGAATACAACAGCATCGGAACTCTTCCATCATCATCCTGGGCATTCTCCTGGATGGGCACCGGCTGGACAGGCCAGCCGCTGGCAATACAGTGGGATTATGAAGTGCAGCAGAAGATGAACCTGTACCCGGATAAGAAGGCTAAACAGGGGCTCACCGAAATTGTCATCGCTGCCATGGACGGAAAAGTATATTTCTTCGACATGGATGACGGCAAACCAACCCGCGATCCAATCAATGTCGGAGCTACAATCAAGGGAACTCCCTGTCTGGATCCCCGCGGATACCCGATACTGTATGTGGGACAGGGCGACAGTAACGGCGTAAAGGGAACGGACGCCGATGCAAAGATCGGGTATAGAATTTACAGCCTGATTGACTCTTCTCTCATGTACTTCCAGGACGGAATGGATGCACGTGCCTATCGCACGACCTGGGGCGCCTGTGACTCCTCGCCGATCGTAAACGCGGCATCCGATACTCTCATTTATCCGAACGAAAACGGTATGATTTATACTGTCAAGCTGAATACCGTATTCGACAAGACAGCCGGGACGGTATCAATCAGTCCGGAGACCGTGGCATTCAGCTATCTGATCAACGGTATAACCGGCAGTGAGATAGGCATTGAGAGCTCTATATCTGTATATGATCACTACGGTTACTGCAGTGACAACAGCGGCAATCTGATCTGCATTGACCTGAACACCCTTGAACTGGTATGGATTCGCCAGCTCGACGACGACTCTGATGTCACCCCTGTTATTGAAGAAGAAGATGGCAGGGTATATTTGTATATGGGTACCGAAGTTGACTGGCAGAAGACAGATACTCTTGATTATCAGGGCGCTTCTTATACATATAAGATTGATGCAATGACCGGCGAAGAGGTCTGGCAGACCTCTTATCCCTGTTTTACGCACAACGGCGCTGACAAGGGAGACGATGTCAACGGAGGAATGCTCGGCACACCGATCGTCGGTAAGAAATCCATATCGGATCTTGTTATTTATTCTTACTGCATGACCAACGGTATTTACAGCGGCAACCATATGGTCGCATATAATAAAGATACAGGGGAAGTGGTTTGGGATTATTCCATGAACCAGTATTCATGGAGCTCCCCTGTAGACTGCTATGACGCCCAGGGCAACGCTTATATCATTATTTGCGACAGTGTCGGTCAGATTCATCTGGTTAACGGGCTGACCGGAGCACGTATTACTTATCTGCAGCTCATCAAAAACAAAGGGCTCGAAGGCGAAAGTAAGAATGCGCAGAATATCGAATCATCGCCCATTGTTATCAATGGTATGGTTATAATTGGAACGCGCGGATGCTCGATTTACGGGGTAAAAATCAAATGAATATGCTTCATGGCAACGCAGGTCCTGCGCTATGCGTAAGACAGGGAGATGGACAGGGAGATGGACAGGGAGATGGACAGGGAGATGGACAGGATAATGAAATTCCAATGAATAATTATAATGATATTGTCTGCATAGAGGCGGAACTTTCCGGTTATAGACGCGGATGTATTCGCGTCAGAATCGACTTCGATAAAAAAATTGTTACCTGGAGGGACAGCCTGCAGTGGAACAACAATTTTCTCCGTTCCATTTCTGCAGACAAAATCAATTTTTTTAAGACCATGATGCCTGCAACACATATTCTTCAATGGCAAACGCATTACACCGGTCCAGTCTCTCAAGATAACACAAATGTGTGTCATCCTGCGGATTGGGCCGTTGTCATTTCATTTCGTCAAAATGCACCTGTGCGAATTCTCGGCAGCATGCAGTACCCTTCTGAGTGGCATCTTTTTCGTGACCTTATTGAGTCTATGACCAAAATACCCTTTCGTCTGAGATAATTATTTTTGACTCTCATTCCCTGACCTTTCATATATCAGCAATGTTTGCCCGCCGGCCTTGTTTCCAGCCTATCTTTTTTCTGTTACAATAAAAAAGGTGAAAGAAAGAGGAGGACTGCAACGTGGATTATATGGAGGGTCTTTTTCTTGGTTCTCTTTGGAGCGATACAGATTATGAGAACCGGAAACATATAAGTCTCTTTGTTCTGTATGGCATGCTCGTCTGTGCATGTGTTTCAATCAGCTATTTCACCGGACAATTTGCTGATCTTCTCGGAGGTCAGCGTATCTTGAAGCTCGTTATCTTTCTGATGCTTTTTCTGGCATCTCCGTTCTTGAATTTCCGATATTATCGATATCCGTTATGGATCAAAATACCAATATTGTTTGTTGATGCTTTCAAATATTTCACGATGACAATACTTTTCACTACTTGGATTATGCCTTACCTGACCATATCTGCTACGGACCTGCAGGTTTTTGTAATCGATTTTCTGAACAAAACACTGGAATCCATGACAAAGGTATTTGCAGAATCAGCCGGTACTTTTTCGACCGTTCTAGGCGTAATCACAGGCGGAATATATGTCGTCTTTCTATTCGCTGCAATTCTGATTCTGGCTGTCCTGATTCCCGGGACCATGTTCCTGCTTATCAAATTTCTCCAGTTTGGTTATGACAAATTAATTTCAAAATATATACTCAGCAATTTGCTTGACCGCTAGAGGATATTATGGCAGTACTTGAAAACAGAATAACTCTGTCATTAGAAGATTTGGAAGAACATCTCGGAGCGTTAAAACTTCCGCGATATATACGCGAGTCGGAAGAAGCTTTTCTTGACCGGACAAATGAGATCGCGAAATACATCGTGAACCACCCTGAGATACGTGCAATTTTCGTATCAGGGCCAACGTCTTCCGGAAAAACAACTTTTGCCGATCGATTGATCACCAGGCTTATGACATTGGGAAAAACAGCACTGCGGATGTCCCTCGATGACTATTACAGCGTGGAGAAACTGCAGTTTGACAGTGTGGGACGTCCGGATTATGAGAGCCTGTCAACGATTGATACACAGCTTGCCTGCGAGAATATAAAGACGCTTTTGGCAGGCGGGATTGCTTTGACACCGGTTTTTGACTTTCACCTGCGTCTTCGGGCGTCAACGGTATCCTTTCCCCGGGTTTGCCTGGAAGAAGACGGCCTGCTTCTGGTAGAAGGACTGCATGGACTTTCTCCGGAAATTGCAGGACTGATTCCCCGTGAGATGTGGGCAGGCATATTTATTATGCCGTGGGGCGAGGTGGTGGCGGACAGGCGCCTGATTGAGAGCCGGGATGTTCGTCTGCTTCGCCGGATCGTACGGGATGTGCGTCACCGCGGAGCCCACGCTCTCGCTACAATTGACTATTGGCCGATGATTGTAGCTTCTGAACAGTTCTATTTTCCTGAATATCTGGCTAGTGCGGATTTCTATGTAAACTCACTTTTATCCTACGAAAGTATAGTCATCGCGCCCATAGCCCTTGCAGATATCAAGGACGCACTGCAGCAATACGAGAATAATACACTCGCACCGTCCGTATTCCTTAATTATTCAAATCCTCCGAAGCCATACGCCGACCTGCCCGCGGCACTGTCCGTTGCACACCGGCTTGTTCATGACTTGTCAAGAATCCCTTCGGCTGATCCGGGTATTGTTCCGGCTGACTCTATACTCAACGAGTTTTTATAGGCAAAAGGATACTCCAACAACCCACTTGACATATTTTCCCTTAAAAAGGATACTTATAAGATACCGGTTTGCTTCCGGGGCCGTCTGTTCGGCCCGAAGAGCGTGGTTATATTTTGCAGAAAGGGGCGGAGATGTATGCCAATTCGTATTCAAAACAATTTACCGGCAACTGAGATTCTTGAGAAGGAGAACATCTTCGTTATGCCGGAAGACCGTGCTTTCCGGCAGGATATAAGGCCGCTTAGGATTCTCATCCTGAATTTGATGCCTAACAAGATTGCCACGGAGACCCAGCTCCTGAGGGGGCTATCGAATTCGCCGCTGCAGGTCGACATTGATCTGCTGTATACGGCTTCCTATCAGCCGAAGAACACAGCGGGAGATCACCTGACCAAGTTCTATGAGACGTTTGCCGATGTCCGTGACCGCTTCTATGACGGCATGATTATTACAGGGGCGCCTGTTGAACAGATGGACTTCGAGGAGGTGGCATACTGGCCGGAACTTGCGGAGATCATGGAGTGGAGCAATTCGCACGTCTATTCGACGCTGCATATCTGCTGGGGTGCACAGGCAGGCCTTTATTATCATTATGGAATTCCCAAATATGACGTGCCCGACAAAGTCTTCGGTATTTTTGCGCACAGTATGACATACACCAAGCCTGTTAAGCTATTCCGCGGTTTCGATGATATTTTCCAGATTCCGCACTCGCGGTATACGGAGGTCAGGCGTGAAGATATACTGGCCAATAAAAATCTGCGCCTTTTGTCGGAATCATATGAAAGTGGTGTATATGCGGTGTCGGATCTGTGCGGCCGCAAAATATTTGTAACAGGCCATTCCGAATACGATGACAATACGCTTCGGGACGAATATCTGCGTGATGTAGACAAGGGGCTTCCTATTGAGATGCCTAAGAACTATTTCCCGGGAGATGATCCTTCAAAAGATCCTCTTGTAACGTGGCGTTCTTCCGCTACCCTCCTTTTTACTAACTGGCTCAACTATTATGTCTATCAGGAGACTCCGTTCGATCTTTCCACCCTTGAACATACTCTCATGGCAGAATGAGCGGACAAATATTCAAATTGAGACGGTACTGTGGTACAATTACGATATATATAGATTGTAAATTTTGACGAAATAATTGTGTATGCAGATTCAAAAGGGGGTACATTATGGTTACAGTTGTTACTACTGATGCTTTTGGGTCCATTATTTCCGATACCGGGATGCCGGTCGTAATCGATTTCTGGGCAACATGGTGCGGACCATGCAGATCCTTTTCCAGTGTTCTCGACCGTGTAGCGGAGGAATTTGAAGGCAGGATTTATTTCGGTAAAGTTAATGTCGATGAAGAGCCCAAACTTGCCGAGAAGTTCCATGTAATGAGCATCCCCACTGTCGGGATTTTTAATAAAGGAGAACTCAAGGAGACTCTTGTCGGTTCAAGAAGCTATCAGGATTTAGTGAATATTCTTGAATTGTATCTCCTCTGAATCCTGACCATTCCGGCCGTAATTAATGCGATTTGATACAGTGCTGTGAAGGTGCCGATTCCCGATAGGCTGGATCGGCATCTTTTAACTACATGGGATTATTCCGGAAAGAAGATGAAGTACGTGCCTCTTTTTGATTTTGGTGATTTTGTAAAACGGGATAAAGCTGAAATGATGCATTCACCCGGGATCGTCCTTGACAGGAATTATATCGCGGGACTTGCGCCGGTACGCCCTGTTGACGGTCATAAAGGCACGTTCGGCAGTATTCTGGTGTGGGCCGGGTCTCCGGGGATGGCCGGGGCAGCCTATATGTGTGCTAATGCGGCCGGCAGAAGCGGAGTCGGTCTTGTATATATATGGATGCCAAGGGAACTTATGACATCGATGTTCCTCTCTATGCCGCAGGCAATAACACATCCGGTTCCTGATGATTTTACTTCGGCAAAAGAAGAGCTGTCGGTCTTTCTGCCTGGGGTACGTTCGGTTGTGATCGGGCCTGGACTTGCTGCATCCGTACAGGGAACGAGAGATGCCGTCCTGTACATGGCTGAACACGCTGAAAATATAGTTGTTGATGCAGGTGCACTTTCGGTGATAGCACGGGAACCGTCTGTTTTTGCCCCCGTTTTTGAGGCGCGGATAGCAAGAGGGCTGCCTCCGGCAGTCTTCACACCGCATCCCGGAGAGTTCGGCAGACTTGTACCGGGGTGGAACAAAGAAGACCGGGAACAGGGCGCAAAGGCCTTTGCAGACAGCTGGAAAGTAGTATTAGTCTTAAAAGGTCACAAAACTCTTGTTTGCACACCGGCCGGAGAGTGTTATATTAATTCTACGGGCAATGACGGGCTGGCCAAAGGCGGTTCCGGCGATGTGCTTTCGGGACTGATAGGAAGCTTTCTGGCACAGGGTATGTCTCCGGAAGATGCAGCTTCAGCGGGAGTATACCTGCATGGACTTGCAGGAGATTATGCTGCCGCAGCCCTTGGGAAAAGATATATGCAGCCGACGGATCTGTTTGCGTTCTTCACAGATGCTTTCAGACATGTCCGGTGGGAGAATGAACAATAAAGCAGGGGATAGAGAATGATACAGGTAATCCCAAATCGCACCTGGGCAGAGATTGATTTGGATGTTCTTGCCCAGAATATGCGTGAAATAAGACGAATTACCTCTCCGGGCGCAGAGGTAATGGGTGTTGTCAAAGCTGATGGATACGGACACGGAGCGATTCAAGTTTCCGAGGTTCTGCTTGAAAATGGAGCGACGCGTCTTGCAGTATCCATGCTTGATGAAGCGATTGAACTCAGGAAGCACGGAATTATTGAGCCGATTCTGATACTCAGCCATACGGACCCGCGGCGGATTCATGAAGTCATCGCGTATGATCTGACGCTGACAGTTTTTGCGTATGATTTCGCGGAGGCCCTTTCGCAGGAAGCCCAAAAAGAGAATGAAGAAATCAGAATCCACATCAAGATAGACACAGGGATGGGGCGCATCGGTTATCTCGACGGAGAGGAGTCAATTGAAGAAATTCTGCGGATTTCAGATCTTCCGGGGATTGATATTGAAGGGATATTCACGCATTTCTCGACGTCGGATGAGCTCGATACGGCATACGTAGAACTTCAGTTCAACCGCTTCATCAAGATGACCGACGAGCTTGAAAAGCGCGGTCTTCATATCCCGATTAAGCATGCCTGCAACAGTGCAGCTATTCTGCGCTTCCCTCATATGCATCTGGATATGGTGCGGGCCGGACTGATTATGTACGGCATGTGGCCGAAGGGGTGTCCGCAGGCTTACCAGCCAATTACACTGGTTCCGGCTATGACGCTTAAATCATCCGTTATGTATGTTAAGGATTTGCCGGCGGAACATGCTGTAAGTTACGGCCGCCATTATGTTACCGAGAAGGACAGTGTCATTGCGACCATATCGATCGGATACGCCGACGGGTATGCACGAAGGCTTTCCAACCGCGCTGATGTGCTGGTATACGGCAAACGGGCACGAGTCGTCGGAAATGTCTGCATGGATATGTGCATGCTTGACGTCACGGATTTCAAAAAGCGACCGGAGATATCAGATGAGGTGGTTCTGTTTGGAACACAGATAATCGGGTCAGAGAAATATTATCTTCCAGTTGATGAGATTTCCGATCTGCTGGATACAATCAATTATGAAATTACCTGTCTGATAGGAAAGCGTGTGCCGCGTGTGTACCTGCAAAGTGACGAGACGGCACCGGATGCACAGCTGTATCTTGTAGGAATACGGGACTTTTTTCATCCGAACTGAGATATTTCGGTTAGACAGCGGGGTCAAACTGATTAAGCTTTGTTTTTCCTGGCAAAATACAGAAGAATACCACCTAAACATCCTATAGCAGCTCCTGCGGAGATTCCGCAAAGCATTCCAAGTCCAAAATTGTCCGGTAAAAAAATGGCTCCAATCAGTAATCCCATGGCGCATCCAAAACCGCAGCCAAACATAAGTCCAAGCGATAAATATAGACTCATTATATTATTCTCTGCTTCTTTGTCATTTTCCACTTTCATAAACCGCTCTCCTTTTGCGCGCAAATAAACAACATGTGTGTTTGTTATATATATACATATTATATCATTTATATATTATTTGCATTATGAAAGCTACCCTTTAATCAAAAAATCTTTAATTATCCTTATTCGACAATAAATCGAAAACTCGAAACTGCAGTGATAAATTATATCTGCATATTTGAAGCAGGCATATCAGAGTGTTTTACCCTTAAGTTCAACAACCAGGCCAAGTATTCTGATATTTCCGGCATCCAATTCACTTTTTGTGTAGAATACAGGTTCAAAAGATGTGTTCAGGGAATGAAGGACAATGCCTTTTCTGTGCCACTTGATCTGGTAAAGCCTGGCTTCTTCGGAATCTACACATACCACTGCGATTTGGTTGTTATCGACATGGGGTTGCTTTTTAACAAGAACCGTGTCGCCCTCAACAAAACGGGCTTCCATTGTCTTACCGGTAACCGCAAGCGCAAAAAAATGCTCGGCGAGCTGTTCACGTACAGAATTGGCGGCAGAGAGTTCGGCGCGCGTAAAATACCGGCTCAGATTTCCCGCGCCTATTTCAAGATATTCTTCGGCAAATTCAAGCTTGCCGGTAAGAAGTTCCGGGAGAAGGTGCCTGTGAACAGGAAGATAAACAGAACCGAATGTGATGGGATTCTCGTAAATTGAATCAAGTGATACGCCGAAATAGGATGACAATTGGATCGCAACAGGTACATCAGGATAGCTTTTGCCAAGTTCCCATTTGGATACGGAAGTCTGATCGACATGACAAAGTTCGGCTAATGCCTTTTGACTAAGTCCGTGCTTTTTTCTGCACTCACGTATTGTGCTCATAA
>Ga0209540_10002074_pt1 | contig 14440 bp, 7 predicted proteins | sample BarGraIncu01121A_FD_184501 | JGI IMG/M metagenome (GOLD analysis project Ga0209540, IMG submission 184501) | Arctic peat soil microbial communities from Barrow, Alaska - Barrow Graham LP Incubations 011-21A (SPAdes) (version 2) | ecosystem: Environmental > Terrestrial > Soil > Wetlands > Peat... | reverse complement strand
TATATAAAAATCAAGTCGTCTCATATTAATTAAATTTAAAAAGCTATTACCAAAATTTCACTCACAAAGAAGTGACAATATCCGGAGTTCACCTAAAACTCCGGATACATCAACAACAATTACAACTTCTATTTTTTATAAAATAGAGTATACACCTGATTGGCTGACAACTCAGAATTGTAAATCTGAAATTTGTCGATTCCTCCAGCAAAGGCTGGTTCATTTGCTGTCCCATAAGAATTGGCACCTATGTATGCATGATTTTGCGCAAATACAGTTAGAGCATAAGCTGCAGGAAGAGCTTTCGTGCATATTAGCACACCATCCAAATAAATCTTCATCATAAGGTTTGCTTTTGATGCTGTCATTACTACATGATGCCACTTACTGTCAGTAGGTATTGAAGAAGAACTAATAGCATTAGTTTCCGTATAACCGGCAAAACCGGTTACCTTTTCGAAAATAGCACGTCCTACTAAATTATTACCCGCTCCATTCCAACCACTGGATGCCCTCTCCAGAAGACACAAACGATTTCCTCTGGTTGCTCCAAAATCAAAAATAGGTGTCCAGTCGGTCAACGAGGAACAGCTTACCCAACAAGAAATGGTTAGTTCATTATATTGGGCGACATTTGTCGGAAGTGCTATTATTTGATTATAAATTCCATTCTGAGGTCCACCAGTAGCGTTCGCATAGCCGGCAAGTGAAACTGCTTGTCCACTCACTCCTGTAATATACTTCAATGGCGAGCCTAAACCCTGTGTATAAGTAGCTGCAGATCCGATAGCAGCATTTAGATTTCCTTCAAAATCCAACTGGTAAACCGGATTTGGAACCGCAGTCAGGAATGCGAAATTCGGACCATTTACAGGATAACCACCGACAGACACTACAATTACGCCTGATGTGAAAGCTGCAGGCACTATTACCTCAATGGTACCATTAATTAAAGATTTTACAGTACCACTAGTACCATTGAATTTGACATCTATATTTGTCAAATCAGTACCAAAGCCAGTGCCTTGAATTTTAATTATATCACCGGGGGTACCAGCATCAGAACTTACCGATGTAATTACAGGTGAAGGAATAACTGTATACAAACCAATGGAATCAATAGTGTGTGTCCATATTTTTAAAGTTACTTTTCCGGTAATGGCTGTGGCAGGTACTTTCACTTTAATTTGCGTATCTGTGCAAGAAATTATCGAATCGGCCTTTACACCACCGAAAGATACGCTTACAGCATTTGTATAAGTTCCAAAGCTTGAACCATTAATATACATATATGTCCCCGGGTAACCAGATGTGGGCGTCATCCCTGTAGGGACAGGTGCCGGATAGGTATATATCCTTATTTCCGGGTCTTTGTTACAGCCGCTAAAAATAGCTGTCATGCCCAGCAGCACCAATAGAATTCGGATATTTTTAATGAAGTATTTCATAATATTTTTATTATTTAAAAGATTAAACATTTAATAACAAACAAGTTTGGTCACGCCCAAAGTTATTTGTCATTAATAACCATTATTTTGCACCAATTTAGAATTTAACTGTAATTGCGCTGTTGGCAATGGGAACAAGTAATTATCTCTTTTGAAATTATGATTGACCCCTGGCATTACCACAAGACAATTTAAGGTGCCCTTACCGGTTGCTACTGCAGCCTCACCATAGCCATATTTAGTTGGAACATACTTACTGGTCGGAGCTCCTGTTGCGTCTTTAAAATCTGTAGGATAAGAAGCCCCACCTACTACCATACCACAAACATCTTTGTTTAATTCTGTTTCCGCAATACCCCAGCGCTTCAAGTCATCAAAACGAGTATTTTCACAGTACATTTCCAATGCCCTTTCACGTCTTATTTCATTTAGCATATTTAGCCCATTAGCGGTAACCAATGCATTGGTCAATGGCGCAACACCAGCTCTAGCCCTAATTAAATTTATCGAAAGATTCAGGTCAGCATCACTAATACTACCATTCAACTCCATCAATGCCTCGGCATAAATCAGGTAAACTTCAGCAAGACGTATCTGAGGATAATTCTGAGATTCCGTATTATCAGAACGGTAGGAGGTAACAGTAAAGTTCCAACTATTAAACTTTGCATTACCAAAACCATAATTAACCCCATCCGTTAAAGAAACAGATCCTGCTGCCGGCAACGTTCCTGCTCCCAGTACATTTGACAGCATGCGGTAATCTCTATTCTGGAATTCTTTATTTACCGTGGAATATCCCTGGAACAAGGGTGATTTATCAACTGGCAATCCATCCGTACACAAATACATATCCATCAGTTTGCGACTGGGCGTCAAAAGCCATGCGTTACGGGTTATTTGAGAGCCACTTTTACGTAAAGTGTAATCATATACACTTTGGAGAATAAATTCATTATTACTGTTTTTATCCAATCCTAGCGGGTTAGAACCTGTTCCATCAATATTATAAAGAAAATAATTGCTCCTATTGTTTAAAGTCGTATTGTAATTCCATAATGCATATCCACCATTGTCCATTACATCTTTTGTCAAAGCGATGGCATCAGCTAAGAAAGTTGCCACTTCATCTTTAGTAGGTCCGGCAGATCCTTTAAAGTCTGTAGTTACGCCGGTATATTTACGCCAGGTAGCTTCGTAAAGTTCTACACGAGCCTTAAAAGCTTCAGCAGCCCATTTACTGATGCGACCTTTATCAGCAGCAGAAATAGCTTGCTCTGTGGGTAGGTTCGGAATAGCCTCGGATAAATCTGATAAAATCTGAGTTACCACTTCATAACGACTATTGCGAGGTCCCGTTAATTCAGGAGAATTAAGATCCAACACCGTTGTTACAACCGGAACGCCTCCATACCGTTTTAGCAGAAAGAAATGATGCCATGCTCTAAAAAATTTAGCTTCTGCAACATACTGTTTTATATCAGTTTTGTTACCTGTATAAGCATCTGCCTTTTTTAGCAGAAGGTTTACACTACGGATATATGAATATGTATTATCCCAATAATAATCGACAGATGGTATAGTGATGGAACCAAGTCCATAGCCAGTTTGCCCTGCTTCTCCAACATCTTTTACGTTAGATGAAAGATCTGAACCAAAATCCATAAAAGAAAAGATATTGCCCATTTTGTCTTGCGAAGCCCAGCTTAGCAATTTTCCATAAAACGAAGCTGTGGAAGCTTTAAACTGATCTGGCGTTGTAAAATAAGCTGCTTCTGTTAGCTGATCCTGTGGAGCCAGATTCAGGAAGTCTTCTCTACACGAACTTATCAGTAGCGCACCGCCCAGAACTATATAAATTAATAATTTCTTCATAAGATATTTATTTTTTACTGATTAAATAATGAAAAGTTTAAAAACCAATATTGAGACCAAAAGCCCATGTTCTCATAAATGGATATCCTGCATTATTAGAACTTGTACCTTGTTCTGGATCATATCCATCTTTGATAGATGTGCTTTCCCATAAGTCGTTGCCCGAGAAATAAACCCTCAATCGTTCTATTTTTACTTTGCTAAGCCATGCTTTAGGCAAAGTATAACCTACAATTAAAGATTTTAAGCGGATGTAACGGTTATTCTGCAGCATAAAATCATTATTTGCATAATTATAGTTATTACGTCCTGAATATACAGTCATCCTTGGAAAAGCAGCACCCGTATTATCAGTTGTCCATGTTTTACCTATAAAACTGGCATTTTGGTTAGTCCATATTGCCACAAAAGGATACGCTAAATAATCTGAACGTTGAATATATTGTTGACCTACTCCCTGAAAGAAAGCGCTAAAGTCAAAGCCGTTCCATGATCCACCCAGATTTAACCCAAATATAAAATGAGGGGCATTGTCACCCATATATTTCAAATCACCTTTATCGGTCGTCGCGTTACCCAAAGCGCTGATATAACCATTACCATCCAAATCTACTTTCTTGACATCTCCGGGACGCAATGCCGCGGTAGGATCTGTTGAGCCCAAAGCAGTCAGATCACCCTTTCCGCCATATTTTGCATAGTAAGCATCCACCTCGGCCTGACTCTGGAATAAACCAGCCGTCTGATACATCATCCATGAGCCAAGCGGACGACCAACTATTGTATTATTTAATCCGGCTGTATATGTAGTAGCTCCTTGTAATGATACAAGTTTATTGCGGCTGTCACTGATATTGAAGCCTACATTATAAGCGAACCGTCCAATTTTGTCTTTCCAACTTAGCACAGCTTCCCAGCCTTTTGTATCTAAAACGCCACTATTTGAGTAAGGAGCTGTTCCTCCCAAAACTGAAGGATACGCTACTTTAATTAACATGCCGTCGTTTCGTTTTTTGTAATAATTAAATTCACCAGATAAGCGATTTTTAAAAAAATGCATTTCAACACCTACGTTTGCCTGAGTAACACGTTCCCATGTAGTGGTACTACTCATGCTTAACCCGTTTCCATTCACTGACGAAGAAGGTTGGGTAGCTGCAGGAGTACCCAAGACAGCCGTACCTGTTCCTATGGTGGAATAGTAATCATACAATCCTATGCCTGACTGTAAGCCAGTCACGCCAATACTACCTTTAAACTTCAGATAATTTAGTGCTTCTAACTTCAGGTTCTTTATAAAATCTTCTTCAGTCAATACCCAACCACCGGAAACGTTACCGAAATTAGATGTTTTGGAGCCAATCGCAAATTTGGAAGAGCCATCACTACGGCCAAGCACTTCTAACAGGTATTTGTCTTTATAAGTATAATTTAATCTGCTGTAATAGGAATATAACCCCCATTGGTTCTGACCACCGCTATTTGTTGCAGCTGTACTATATGGTGCAACATTTAGATCGTACACGCCATTACTAGGTATCAATGTACGGTAGGCTGACAATCCTTTCCATTGATTCTTTTCTGCGGTAACACCTGCCATCGCCGAAAACTGGTGGTTACCAATTAATTTAGTGTAACGTATTAAAGCGTTGTAATTTTGATAAAAAGTATTTTCAGTTGTAGCAGAGATATTAGAGGTTGAATTTAAAGAACCGGCTGCTGGTTGCCCATCCCATGTATAAAGAGGAACAGTAAGATTATAAACATCGCGTCTGTAACTATTTGACTGGAAAGAAGCAGTACCTTCAAATATAAGATTCTTTAGTAGTTCAATATTAGTTCCTAAATCAATTCTTGTTAGATTATTTTCCTTATTATCTCTTCCTCCATCAGTAGTTTGCGCTGTTGCATTTCTGTTTCCTGCATTTCCGAAATTAGAATTCCATTGTCCATAAGGATTTTTAGCTGGAAAAAATGGAGGATCTTCAGAAGTCATAGACCAATCTAAACCACCTGATGGGGAAGATGTTACATCTTTTTGATACGTAACATTAGTTATTAATTTTATCCTATCTGTAACTTTAAAATCATAATTCAACTTTAAGTTGTATTGTTTTTGCCCATCATAAGCAGTAGCCAGATTTCCCTGGTTATTGGCATATCCTGCCGAAACACGATAGGTTGTTTTATCAGTTCCTCCCGAAAGGCTTAAGGTGTGTTGTTGAGAAACACGAGATTGAAATAACTCTTTGTATCTATCGCCTTGGCCAATAAATATATTACCCCAATGTGTCGTTGGATAAATACCTTCGATGCCTTTTTGCATCTTTAGCATTTGATCCTGTGCTGCAAACCACCAAAGAGGTGTTGTTTCTTGTGCATTGGCATCCAACCACATAGTAGCATATTGCTGCATGTTTGCTGAAGGTGTTCTGATACCAGTTGTATTAACACGAAGATTTACACCATAATCAATTTTCATTTTGCTGCTGGCAGTACCTCTCTTTGTTGTAACAAGAATAACACCCCCAGCAGCTCTAGAGCCATAAATAGCCGCCATACCATCTTTTAAGATAGTAACAGATTCTATATCATCCGGATTCATTGTACTCAAAGAATTTGAAATACTGTTATTGTCTTTATCCTTATTATCTATAATGGGCACTCCATCAATAACTATCAACGGAGAGACTCCATTGACAGAAGTGGCACCACGTATCTGCATAGCAATATTTTCATGACCCGGACGTGAGGACGACCTAGTTACTACTAAACCTGGAGCTTCACCCTGTAATGCAACCAATGGGTTGGTAACAGCCCTTCCTTCAAAGGCCTTAGCACTTACCTGATCCAAAGATCCTGTTAATGTGGATTTCTTAGCCGAGCCATAACCCACAACAACCACTTCGTCGAGTGCTTTTTGATCTTCTTTTAGCTGGATGGAAATGCTCTTCTTACCACTTACACTAATTTCCTGCGAAGCATAACCGATATAGGAAATCACTAAGGTTTCCCTGCCTGTTACATTCAGATTAAATGCTCCCGAAAAATCTGTGATAGTACCTAAAGATGTGCCTTTCACTTTAATGCTAGCCCCAATAACGGGCTCTCCTTTTTCATCTGTTACTTTTCCTTTAAATGAGGTTTGAGCAAAAGCTCCAAACGTAATCCCCAGAAAGAATAAAAGCATCAGGTTCTTTTTGAAAGAAAAGATTTTTTCTTTTTCTAATCGAAACTTTGATCTCATCATAATAAAATTAGAATTAAAAGTTAGTAAATAAAATTATATCCTGAACTCTGTATCTTAAGATGAATACAGATAATTGATTTGTAAATAAATAAGAATTAAACATACTGAATAGATTTATTGAATTATGCTATGTATACGTATTACAAGGTTTCGACACTTACTATAAAAATACTTTTTTATATTTTTATATACACTGCCTAAGATACTCCCTCATCATCTTTCGACTTGTTAACAGATGATTTTCAACAGTGCGTCGACTGATTTTCAGTGTATCGGAGACTTCACTAACTGACAATTCTTCATACCGGCATAAAGCATATACCATTTTACGCTGCGGCGAAAAAGTGCGAAGCTTATTCGATTCAAGACGGAGAATTTCTTTTGCATTTAGTTTGGTTTCGGTGTCATTAGCTGACTCTTCAAGAAACTTAACCATATTGGCAGAGACTTCTTGTCTCTTATAATGGCGGCGAAGATAATCCGTGACAATATTACGCGCAATCGTGAAAAGAAATGATTTTATAGTCTCTTCTCTCAACATTTGTTTATAATCAAGTACGCGGATAAATACATCCTGGGCAAGATCTTCCGCTTCGTAGCGGTTATTGATCTTATAAGCGATGTAGTTTAAAATAAATGGATATAACTCGTCATAAGACCGGGTTATTAAACATTTCGATGGCTGGGCACCGGAGGCATTGGTGGATGTGCTTTTCATAATATTTGCTCAAACAATAAAATTCGATTGTGCAAATATAGATTATAGAATAGTTACTAATGCTTAAATTCAGAGCCGTTTAATCTCAAACCATTTTAGTAGACAATAAATAACTAGACAGCTGATTTTCAGAACATGTACAGATACTAAATCAGAGTCTCAAATAATTATATAAGATAGTTGAAGTCAAAACGGCTTATTCTTCGGTCTCGGATTCCATATCTTTAACGTTCCTGCCAATGCTCCGGATGTATTCATTGGGTGTAATTCCGGTTAATTTTTTAAATGAACGGAAAAATGATGCACGGGAACTAAATCCGCATTGTTCGGCCAGCGCGGTGAGTGTATACTTAGAACTCTCAACATCGGATACAAGTCGCTGAAACTCCCTGATCCGATATTCATTGATGAAATCGTAATAGTTCTTAGTCAGATATTGATTAAAGATATAGGATAGTGTATGAGAGGAGATGTGAATAGCCTCTGCCAAGTGAACTATTTTCAAATCCGGCTTTGTATATGGTTTTTCCGTTTCAAAGTAGGCATATAACCGTTCACAAGCTTGTTTGCAGTCTTCATCAGGCAGTTTCGTGAATTTATATTTTTCTTCCGGTTTTTCCTTGTCTGTTTCAGCACTAAGATTTTCTTTATTGCCGTTTCCATTCCTATAAGTCAGAAATCGGTTGTACACATGAACATATTTATTTGCGAAAAAATAAACGATAGCCGCAATTAATAGGGCAATCAGCCAGAAAGTCCAGGTAAAATAAGAATGTATACGAAACTTCAGTTGTGTTTCCGATTCATTATTTCCTTGCAAACGAACCTTGAGTACATAATTTCCAGAGGATAAATTAGAATATGACACCTCATTTTTTCCACTCGGCAATATTTGCCAGTCGTCATCTTTACCCTCCAACTTATACTCATAAACTACCGTAGCCGGATTGGTATACAACAAACTGACAAACCGGATATTCAGATTATTTTCATCATGCCGCAGATCAATTTTTTGATGAGCATCAAATTCGGTTTGCTGATCAACATTAAGTTTAGCTCCGTTAATCTGAAACTCAGTGAAGATAACAGGAAAACGATTCTGTCTGGAAAGCTTTATTTGTGCCGGGTCGACCGACAAGAGTCCTTTTGCATTTCCAAACCACAGCTTGCCTGTCGGATCCATAAATGCTGCATTGGTATTAAATACTGGATCAGGAATGCCATCGGTAAACCCTAAACTATAATAGGAATCATCTTTGCCGGTCATGGAGAGTAGTCCATTCTCACTACCAAACCAATAATGACGATTCTTATCCTCTAATACCGATAAAAATATCCTGCCCTGAAAGTGTTTGGTCATTTCTAGCGGCGAAAATGACTTCATATTTAGGTCCGAAACAAATATATTTCCTTTATCAGGACAAAAGAAAAGCTTATGATTGGAATCTTCGTGAATAACTTTGATTACTTGATTATTGAAAAAGTTCTTCGGAAAAACATTGGATCGAATGCTCTTCGTATAGGGATCATAAATGCAGAGGCCGTTCTCGGTAGCAATCCAGCCTTTTTTTGTGCTGTCGAAAAAAACATAATAAACATTTCCGGATAATAACTGAGAATTAGCTGAGGTAAACGCCTTCAGTTCATTATTAGCTTTATCATACGAAAACAGTCCTCCGGAAGTGGCAATCCACAATACTCCCTGCGCGTCTTCTTCAAAATGAAAAACATGACCTTTTAGCAGTGTGTTATCACCACCTAAAGGACGAATATGCATGGTTTGTGGATTGAGTACCGAAGCCCCACCTCCGTATGTCCCGATATAGTACTCCCCTTTATAATAGCATAATGATAAAATAAGATTAGAGCGAAGCTCCTTTTTCGTAAAGCTATGCACAGCATGCTTATCTTCCTGAATATAAAACAAGCCTTCGCGGGTTCCTATCAGTTTTTCTTTTTCCCGGATCAGAAAAGTGCGTACAGGCAGATCTTTTGAATCGAAATAAGGGGGAAAACTATAGGTATAAAATAATTTATTTTGGAATAAGCTGTAATCTAGCCCGGCCTGATAAAAGCCGATCCAAATAATTCCATTCCGATCGACCAACAAGGAATATACCGAATTGGAACGAATACCTGTTTTCTGATTAGGAGAGTAGCGTATGGACTGAATAATAGCCTTACTCTTATGCGAAAGGAAATGTACCCCGTTTCCATCCGTAGCCACATAAATCCGGTCTTTCCCATCGCTCGAAATATCTGTTATTATATCCGAACCTACATCCGTAAATGAAGAAAATCGGGATGTAGAGATATCGTAACACACAATTCCTGCATTGGGAGTACCCATGTACAAAAACTGTCCGATACGGGTTATTTTGTGAAATGCATTTAAGTCAGAAGAAGTCGACTTAAACTCATGAATAGCTGTTCGCTTATTCCGCGGGTCAAAAGAACAAAGTCCTTTATTAGTTGCCATCCATACAATTCCATCATCTGCTATCGTAATTCCCGTAATCTGGTTACTTGGCGAAAGCATATTGTTATGAGGTGCAATGTGCTGAATCCGGTTGTTTTGGTCTAAAATAAATAGTCCTTTGACTGTTCCGATATATAATTCATGACGTTTGGCGTTCCACTGCAATGCGTTCACACCGCAATCAATCACCTCTGGCTTAACCAATTCCAAAAGTCCGCTTGTTTTAGCCAACTTCCAGAGCCCAACGCCATTTCCTACAAATAACTGACCTGCGGAAGACTCCGTGATTGCCATGACCCGTTTTTTATTGATATCACCAATTGTAAAAGGATAATGGCGAACGGAAACACCATCGTATCGGTCAAGACAATTGTCGGTACCAATCCAAACAAATCCTATGGAATCTTTATAGAAACAGTTGACAACAAAATTAGACAATCCATTATCCATAGTCAATGCCCGAAAAGTATAAGGCTGGGCATTAGCTACAGAAACCAGAAAAAGAGCAAGTGTTAGAATGAAATATTTCGAACGTGCTTTTGACATAAATTAAATTCAACCAAATTTCAAAAAGGTGCTGAGAATTTGAATAGGCAAAAATAGTATTTTTGCGAGTATAAACAGACTATATCCTTGTTTTTTTATCAAAATGTTAACCCACGAAAAGAAAGCACACTCTGTTTTTACATATCCTAACCCGTAGCAGCCCGAATTCGGCATTATCTGAACTTGCTACAATCCGAAACATGTAGCTTGTACTCTTTCCTGAGATAGTTAGCCTGCAAGGAACATTGGGTTATAGAACTATTCTTCGGCTCTTTTTCGAGGATTACACTTTCGGCTCTGCACAAATAATACATTTAGCTCATGAAACGTCCTGTTTTCAGACGGCATTTTACTTCAAACACGTTCAAATGCCTTACGTCTCTCAATCAAATAGACCTTCAGTGAGATTTATCGTTGTTTTGTTCTTGCTATTCAATAGTCCGTTCTTGCAATTGAATGTTTTATTCATTCAATTAAATATTTAGTTCATTCAATATAATCTTTGATTCGTTCAATTAAATGATAGATTCATAAAGTCGATTATTTGTTTCATGCTTTTACCTGTTTGTTTCGTGTAATTAATAGTTTTGCCTATTTATAGGGGTATAACCAGTACGCGTTTGCGAATTGATGTTACTCAACGGTGTTTCCATTTTTTTTTAATTACGAGGATTATTTATATATTTGCGTATTTACAAAACTTTAAATTGATTTTATATGCTAAGACTTAATTTGCAACCTATTTTTAAAGCCCGGGGCATCGATAGACCTCATGCCTTTTTAGTAAGAGCCGGATTCACGGCACATTCTGCACATGTTATCGTAAACAGTCATCTAAAGGTCGTTAAACTACAACACTTGGAGATTCTATGCGAAAAACTCAACTGTGAACCCAACGACTTACTGCTTTGGACACCGGACGATAACAACCCCATTGCAACCAGTCATCCACTCTACAACCTGAGAGATACGCGAAGCGCTTCGGAAACTACGCTCCGCGACATGCCCTACAAGCAACTCAAGGAGCTGACTTCAAAACTTTCGGATGAGCAAAAAGGTAGTGAACTGTGACTATTTATCAACAATTAATAGACATGCTTATTCATTCAAATTCGATAGCAATCAGACCTTTCTCTTTCCAGTTATTTTTTGTAATTTTGCAGCCCTGAAATGGTTGCTGTTTAATCCGGCAATCTATTAATTGGTTAATGCATGTTTTCTAATGAAAAAGTTTAAAGAATATTCCAATCTGAATTTATCGGACATCAACAAGGAAATGCTATCGCAGTGGAGCGACAAGGATATTTTCCATAAAAGTATCGAAACCCGCGAGGGAAAACCGTCATTCGTATTTTATGAAGGACCTCCTTCGGCTAACGGACTACCTGGTATTCACCACGTAATGGGGCGTACCATTAAAGATGTTTTTTGCCGGTATAAAACTATGCAGGGCTTTCAGGTGAAACGTAAAGCCGGCTGGGATACACACGGACTACCCGTGGAACTGGCTGTAGAAAAGGCATTGGGCATTACCAAAGAAGACATCGGGAAAAAGATTTCAGTAGACGACTATAACGCCGCCTGCCGCAAAGACGTGCTCAAATATACCAAAGAATGGGAAGACCTGACAACCAAAATGGGTTACTGGGTGGATATGAACGATCCGTACATCACCTACGACAACCGGTATATCGAAACACTTTGGTGGTTACTCAAACAACTTTACAACAAAAACTTATTATACAAAGGTTACACCATTCAGCCGTATTCTCCGGCTGCAGGAACCGGACTTTCCACGCACGAACTCAACCAACCCGGTTGCTATCGCGATGTGAAAGATACAACTTGTGTGGCGCAGTTTAAGCTGAAAAATGAAGAGAACACATTCTTTTTAGCGTGGACAACTACGCCATGGACATTACCTTCTAATACTGCTTTGTGTGTTGGTCCTGCCATTGAATATGTAAAAGTAAAAACGCACAACCCATACACCAAAGAAGTTTGTAACCTGATACTGGCTGAAAGTCTGTTGACATCGGTTATGGGGAAAAATGAATACGAAATTCTTAACCGGAAAAAAGGAACTGAGCTGGCTGGCGTCGAATATGAGCAACTCATCCCTTGGGTTGATCCACACCAAAAGTCCCCCGAGGGGGATTTAGGGGGCCACGCTTTCCGCGTTATCACCGGCGATTTTGTAACTACCGAAGACGGTACAGGTATCGTGCACATTGCACCTACTTTTGGTGCAGATGATGACCGTGTGGCCAAACAAAACGGCGTGCCACCTATGCTTCTTGTTGACAAAGATGGTAACCGTCAGCCAATGGTAGACAGAACCGGTAAATTCTTCAAACTGGACGACCTGAGTGCCGACTTTGTGGCTTCAAATATGAACAAAGAATTGTATGCCGAATATGCCGGACGCTTTGTGAAAAATGCTTACGACGAAAGTCTGACAGAAAACGATGCTACACTCGATGTTGACATCTGTGTGATGCTTAAACAACAGGGACTGGCATTTAAAATAGAAAAACACACGCACAGCTACCCACACTGCTGGCGTACCGACAAACCGGTGTTGTACTATCCTTTGGATAGCTGGTTTATCAAAACTACGGCTTGCCGCGAGGAAATGATGTCGCTGAACGAGACCATCAACTGGAAACCACAATCAACCGGAACAGGCCGTTTTGGTAAATGGTTGGAAAATCTGCAAGACTGGAATCTGAGCCGTAGTCGCTACTGGGGAACTCCGCTTCCTATCTGGCGCAGCGAAGATGGAACTGAAGAAATTTGTATCGGTTCGGTCGAAGAGCTGATTGTGGAAATTGAAAAATCCATTGCAGCCGGATTTATGGCCGAAAATCCATACAAAAACTTTAATGTAGGAGAATATACTGCCGATAATTACGCGGTGAAAAATATAGATTTACACCGTCCGTATGTGGATGGTATCGTACTTGTTTCGGCAAGTGGCAAACCCATGAAACGTGAGCTCGATCTGATTGATGTTTGGTTCGATTCGGGTGCCATGCCTTACGCGCAGTTGCATTATCCGTTCGAAAACAAGGAGCTGATTGATAGTGGGAGCAATTTCCCAGCCGATTTCATCAGTGAGGGAGTTGACCAAACCAGAGGATGGTTTTTCACTCTCCACGCCATAAGTACTATGGTTCGTGGTTCGGTTGCTTTCAAAAGTGTTATTTCTAACGGGCTTGTTTTAGACAAAAACGGCAATAAGATGTCGAAACGTTTGGGCAATGGTGTTGATCCTTTTATTGCAATCGAAAAATACGGTTCCGATCCGCTTCGTTGGTATATGATGACCAATGCGTCGCCCTGGGATAATCTGAAATTCGACACCGAAGGTATCGATGAAGTTCGTCGTAAATTCTTCGGGACATTATACAATACCTATTCGTTCTTCTCGCTATATGCCAACGTGGACAAATTCACTTACACAGAAGCTGAGGTACCAATGGAAAAACGCCCTGAAATCGATCGCTGGATTATTTCATTGCTGAATACATTGGTAAAAGACGTAACCGAATATTACGAAACTTACGAGCCAACCCGTGCCGGACGCGCTATTTCCGACTTTGTGGGTGAAAACCTTAGCAACTGGTACGTGCGTCTGAACCGGAAGCGTTACTGGGGTGGAGAATACGATGAAGATAAAATTTCAGCTTATCAAACGCTTTATACTTGTCTGGAAACAGTGACTCGCCTGATGGCTCCTATTGCACCTTTCTTTGCCGATCGTTTATTCCTCGATTTGAATGCTGTAACCGGAAAAGATCAGACAGAATCTGTCCATTTGGCCGATTTTCCATCTTACAGCGAGGCACTGATCGACAATAATCTGGAAGCATGTATGCAACTGGCGCAACAAACTTCGTCCATGATATTGGCATTGCGTCGCAAGGCCGATAAAAAGGTACGTCAGCCGTTATCTAAAGCTGTTGTTCCAGCTCAGGATGCCACTTCGTATCAACAAATGGTATACATTGCCGATCTGATAAAAGCTGAAGTCAACATCAAGGAACTGGAAGTAATTCCGCCCGATGCCGACATGGAAAATCTGATCAAAAAGATCAAGCCAAACTTTAAAACCTAGGTAA
>Ga0209540_10002073_pt1 | contig 14440 bp, 13 predicted proteins | sample BarGraIncu01121A_FD_184501 | JGI IMG/M metagenome (GOLD analysis project Ga0209540, IMG submission 184501) | Arctic peat soil microbial communities from Barrow, Alaska - Barrow Graham LP Incubations 011-21A (SPAdes) (version 2) | ecosystem: Environmental > Terrestrial > Soil > Wetlands > Peat... | reverse complement strand
GGCGGTTCATGGAGCGCAAGCGAGCGGAGGGCAAGAGCAACCGCGAAGCGATGCGCTGTCTGAAGCGCCACATCGCGAGGTCCGTCTTTGGAACGCTGAAGCGCATCGAGCGGTCAGCAGCAGGCCAACTCATCGAGGTGGCGTTTCGCACCGAGGGTGTCGCCATCGCCGTGTAGGATTGACATAGGAGCAACAACCTGGCTCGCTCAGCACTAGCGCACAATGGAAAGGGAATAGGCGCGCGGGTTACGCGCCCAACGCTAGGAGTACACGCCACGAGCCACGGAGGGGTGCTGGCGGGATGCGCAGCGTCTATGAGGTGGACGAAGACATCAACTGGAACCACGCCGTGTACATGCTCGGCAAACTCTCCGACGTTGTGCATGGACTCGTCATCGGGTGCGGCGACGCGCGGGCACGCCTTCGCGAAATGGGGCCGGCGATCTTCAGCGTCGTCCCCGGCATGCTCCCGGCAACAGCCGGTATCCGGGCGCAAGTAGAACGCGCGCACGCGGCCCTGACGCGCTACCCGTCGGAATTCCCCGGTTCTTGGGCGTGTGAGCGAGAGGCAGCGTACGAACCGACCTTGCGGCGCATCCAGAATCGAACGGCCTCACGCATCGCGTCTGATCTCTTCGGCGCGTGGCTCGAACTCTCAACGCTCGTGCGTTGTCATCAGAATGGTGATGTCGTCCGCGTGGATTCGGGTGACTCCTAACAAGCGCGTCAAGACGGGCGCGTCGAAGGTCGGCATAGAACGGCGTGGGGAGTGGCGCGCAGGCTACGCGCCGGACGTTAGACGGCAACTCTGGGGAGGTGTCCGTGAGCTTCATCATGAGCGTGTGGGTGCGTGAGGGAATCGTCATGGCGGCCGATAGTCGACTTACGCTGAACCGTCAGGACGCGGGCGACCTCCCAGCCGTGCTTAACCTGTCGGTCGCGCAATCTGATTCGAACTACAAGCTGTTTCTGTCGCAGGGCGACATTGGCATTGCGACCTATGGCGCCGCGGATATCTCGGGCGTTCCAATCGCGGGCTACATGGATTCCTTCCTGGCGGCACAGTTGGCTGATCCGCCGCAGTCAGTCCAGGAGACGGCAAACCGACTCGCGGCCCACTTCGGCGCCTTCGATCCACGACCGGCGACACAGTTTCACGTGGCTGGCTACACAACATCTGGTGATCTGCCTTCCCAAGAAGTCTGGCAAGTGGATGTCTCGAACCAACAGGTCACCCGCATCAGCCTGCCGGGTCTGCAAGGCTCAGCGTGGGGTGGCGAAGCCGACATCCTCACGCGTCTGATCCAGCCGGTTGCCGCTTTGGACTCGAACGGGAAGGTGGGTGCACCGCTACCTCAATTTGAGATCCCCTGGGCATTCTTCACCTTGCAGGACGCGATTGATTTCGCGGTCTTTGCGATTCGCTCCACCATCGAAGCGATTCGATTCCTGCCTCGCGCCAAGACCGTCGGGGGCCCGATTGACGTACTGGTGATTAAGCCTTCAGGCGCGTCTTGGGTTCAACGCAAGCAGCTTCGCGTCGACGCTTGAGTTCCGCGTAAGTTCAAGCGTCGGGCTGCGTGATGGTGCCAGTGCGCTGCGCGACGGCATTCCGCAACCGCATCGTGGCGCTCGGCGTTCATCACGACCCGCGTGCGTTGCGTCATCCGCGTAAGAACGCATGCCCGGGGGCGTCGTTCGTCGCTACTTTCCTGCGACCGCCGCCGCAAACCCTTCAGCCGCTTCGCGCTGCTGCCCGGGGAGCACCCAGCTGTAGACCTGCAGCGTGAAGGCCACCGACGCGTGCCCGAGCCGCTTGGAGACAACATGCGGGGGCACGCCGGTCTTGAGCAGGATGGTGGCGTGCGTGTGGCGCGTGTCGTGGAAGCGCAGCCGATCGAAGCTCAGCGACTGAGCCACCGCCCTGAACTGAGCCGAGGTTGTGGATGGCCGTACGGGCTCGCCGACCGCGTTTGTGAGGACCAGGTCCAGGTCCGTCCACGCGAGGCCCAGTCGAAGCCGTGTCGCGGACTGCGCGGCGCGGTGCGCCTTCAGGCGTGCGACCGTCCCCGCATCGAGATCCACCGGCCGGCCCTTGCCCGACTTGGGCTCCTTGAAGGAGTACCAGGTCCCGCCGTGGGCGCCGCCGAGGTGCTCGACCAGCGTCTGCCTCACGTACATCACCTGAGCGTCGAGGTCGAGGTCGCACCACCGAAGCGCGAGCAGCTCACCGAGGCGGGCACCGGTCATGAGCGCGAGGAAGCCCACGAGCTCGGCCGGTGTCCCCTCAAGCGCGCGTAGCAAGGAGCCGACTTCGGTCTCGTTGAGCACCCGCATCTGGGGACGATCCGGTCGCGGGGGAGACGTGAAGTCGGCGGGATTCCTGACCAGCGTCCCCAGCTCGACCGCGCGCCGCAGCGCCATCTTCAGCGCGACGTGGCGATGATGGACCGTCGTGGGGGACAGCTTGGACTTCTTGCGTTGTCCCGCCTCGTCTCGCAGGCAAGCGGCGTAGAACTCATCGAGGTGCTGCGGCGTGAGGTCTTGGAGGTGCAGCCGGCCGAGCTTCGGGATCACGCTGCCGCGTAGCAGCGATGCGTACCGCTCCCAGGTCCGGTCGCTCACGCGCGAACGCTTCCAGGTGAGCCACGACTCGAGGTAGTCATCGAGACGCTGGTCGGACCGGCCGACGTACTCGCCCTTCGACTTGTCGGACAGCAGCTGGGCTCGCTTCTCCTTGGCCTGCTCGAGCGAGCCGCGCACGGTGTGGGACTCCCGCCGTCTGTTGCCTTCAGCCAGCGGCGCCAACTCGATGAAGACGCGGTAGTGCTGAAGGCCGACCTTCAGGATGCCGTTGCGTTCGGTTGTGCGGGTCATGTTCAGCTCTCTCCAATGAGGATGCGCCGAGGTCACTTCAGCACATTGCGTAGGGTGCGCCGGCACAGTCAAGGACGCCCTGCCGTTTCGGACAAACCCGGGGTGTCGCAGGCCGCGACCCCCTGAGGCTGCGGGCGCCCACGCGCCGCCCGACCTGCCCAATTGAAGCGTAGCGCGACCGTCAGCGACGGCATGGGAGCTGCGTCCGCTGACACGGGAGCGACCATGAGATGAGACCCGCGATGACGCGGGCAGCCAAGGCGAGGAGGACGAGATGAAGGCAGGAAGCCCGCCCCGGATACGGGCGCTCGGTCGCAGTCTGAAGGTGCTCGAGCGCATCGCGACCATCGGTGCCCTGATGGGCCTCGACAGAAGCAGCTCCTACAGAATGGCCCGCCGCGAGTCGTGGCCGATGGTGGGATCTCCGGCCAGCGGTTGGGTCCTGACGTTGCAGGTTCTGGACCGCTACGGGATCGAGTATCGCTTGGAATCCGACGACCCGGCCGAACTCGACGCGGTCCCCACAGACGATGCCACGCAGTAGCCGCTGACACAGCCCGCACGATGGAGTCGAAGGCGAAACGCATGCTCGGGACGCGAGAGGGTGAAGGCGCATGAGAAGGCCAGCACGCCAAAGTAGGCGGAGGTTCGGCGCGTGGCCGGCGCTGCAGCAGGTTGATGTCCCCGGAGATGCAGTGTGCGAACCGTCACAGGGTAGGCCCTAGCTGTGTCCGGCGAAGCGTACGCGGCCATCTGCGCGTCTCTTCCATGGCACCGCAAGGTTCGCGCGATCCCTGATCAGGAGCGGCTAGCGGCATTCGGTCTGTATACGGCCGTGTGCGCGTACTCTCAGGCGCTCAGGACGGATGGGTTCATCGCTCACCAGCAGCTTGCAGCCGTCTTCCCGTGCCCCGAGGAGGAGCGCACGCGGTGCAGTTCCGCGCTCATACGCGTAGGGCTCTTTGACGAGGCTGACGGCGGGATACAGGTCCACGACTATCTCGATCACAACAAGTCGCGCGAGCAGATCGAGGGCCTCAGAAGCCAGCGGACCAAGGCCGGTCACAGCGGAGGGATTGCGAGCGGAAAGGCAAGAGGAAGCAAGCCCTTGAAGCAAGTGCTTGAAGCAACCACAGAGAAGAGCAGTGCAGAGATAGCAGAGAAGAGAAGTGATGAGCCGAGCAAAGACGAGATGGCTGGCACCGAGGCGTCGAAACCCGTAAGGATGCCTGATCTCGACTGCCCCTTGTGCGACGGAACGGGATCAAAGGATGGTGACCCGTGCTGGTGCACGACGTAGGCAACATAGGTCAGCGAGTGTCCGGCCGCGATCGGTTCGCTCTCATGTGGTGCGCCATCGCCACGCCGACCAGACCCCCTGGGGGGCGGTCCGGTTCATTGGGCGAGTGCCTCTATCACCCTGCATGCTCAAGACGAGAAGTCCCCGCACAAATACGGAATCGAGTTTCACAAACCGTAACGAAACGCCGAGAAGTGTGGCGACGAAACTCCCCGCCTTCGCAGCGCGTCCACCGCTCATTCGCGCCCGCTGAAGACGTCTGCAGCACTGCCGTGACGGCGTCGGCTGACACGTCCCGCACCATGGATCCATGGACACCTTGCGCTGCACCCACTGCAACACACCGCTGCCGCCCCAGCCCCGGACTGGTCGCAGGCGCCGCTACTGTTCACCCTCCTGCCGCAGCGCCGCGCACCGTGCGCGGGCGGGTTCCTTCGAGCCGATGGTGCAGCTCGCCGTCGCCCAACCTTCGGGCGAGATCGAGTTGCTCTTTGCCGGCCGCGGCGCCGATACCGACGAGCAGATCGCAGCCGCCATCCTTGAGGCACAGACCCTGGTCGCGGTCTTCTCGCGCTTGGGGCGCGAAGCACGCCCCACCCTTCGCTGGCGATGCGCCTGCGTTAGCCAGGCCATCCACGACGCGCTCGTCCACTACTTCGAGGAGGCACTCACGTGAGCCTGACCGTCACGACCGCACCGATCGACACGCTTGCCCTGGATCCGCGCAATGCCCGCAAGCACGGCCGCAGGAACCTCGACGCCATCAAGGCGTCCTTGGCTGAGTTCGGGCAAAGGCGCCCGCTCGTGGTGGACATCGACATGACGGTCATCGCCGGCAACGGGACGCTCGAGGCCGCACGCGACCTCGGCTGGTCCGAGATCGACGTGACCGTCGTACCGGCCGACTGGACGCCGGAGCAGGCGAGAGCCTATGCGTTGGCCGACAACCGCACAGCCGAGCTCGCCACGTGGGACGAGGACGTGCTTTTCGAGACGCTCACGGAACTCGACCTCGCCGGATGGGATGTGGACGCGCTCGGTTTCGATCTGCCCGACAACGTGTCCGGCATCATCGAGGACGAGGCTCCCGAGCCGCCCGAGGATCCCATCACGAAGCCGGGGGATGTGTGGACGCTCGGAGAACACCGTCTGCTGTGCGGAGACAGCACGGACGCGGCGCAGGTATCCCGGCTCATGGATAGTGCGACCGCCCGCATGATGTTCACCGACCCGCCCTGGAACGTGGCAATCGGTTCGGACAGCAACCCGAGGCACCGGCAGCGCGCCGGTCTTGCCAACGACGATCTGCCACCCGAGGAGTTCCAGGCGTTTCTTGACGCCTTCATCGAGGCTGCTCGTCCCCATGTCGCCGGAGACGTCTACTGCGTGCTCGGGGCCTCCGAGTGGCCACGGCTCGACGCCACACTGCGAGACCAGGGCTATCACTGGTCCGCGACGGTGATCTGGGTCAAAGACCAGTTCGTGCTCGGCCGCAGCAAGTTCCACCGCAGATATGAGCCGATCTGGTACGGATGGCATGGAAGCTCGACGTCCTCTTTCGGGAGCCGTCGCGACCTCGATGACGTGTGGGAGATTCCGCGCCCCAGGAAGTCCGTCGAGCATCCGACTATGAAGCCGGTGGAAGTGCCGGCGCGCGCCATCTCCTACAGCTCGCGCAAGGGAGAGGTCATCTTCGATCCCTTCTTGGGAAGCGGAACCACGCTCATCGCCTCCGAGCAGCTCGGCCGTGTGTGCTACGGCCTCGAGCTCGACCCCGGCTACTGCGACGTGATCATCAATCGGTGGGAGACGTTGACCGGCAACAAGGCTGTCCTCGCCGATGGCTAAGGGCCGCCCCGTCGACCCGACTGCCGCCAAGCGCGGCACGTCGCACCGATCGGAGGCCGTCAAGCCGCCCGAGGGCCTCGTCGTGGCCGTGACGCCGGAGCAGCAGGCGCTTCAGCCACCGGAGGGCCTGCCTGAAGCGGCTCACGGACTGTGGCGCATCGCAGTCGATGAGCTTTGCGCGCTGCGGACCCTGCACGCCTCCGATCTGCCGCTGCTCGAGATGATGGTCACCGCCGCCTATCGCCATCGGCAGGCGGCAGCGCAGATCGATGCGCTCGGCATACTGGTCAAAGGCCAGCGTGGCCCTATGGTGAACCCGCTGCTCAAAGTCGAGCGAGACGAGGCCGCGACCTACCTGCGTCTGGCCGAAACGCTCGGGCTCACGCCGGTCGCGCGCCTGCGTCTCGGCCTCATCAAACTGGCCGGCGCGTCGCTTCTGGCAGGCATCGACGCGGAGCTCGGCATCGAGGTCAGGGTCTGATGGCCCACTACTCAAAGACCGGCCTCATGTACGCCCAGCGCGTCCGTGACTTCGGGGCCAAATTCGTCGTGCACAAGAAGGACCGCTGGGCCGGGCTTCCGTTCGTGCTCGAGGACTGGCAGTGGGAGAAGATCATCCTGCCGATCTACGGAAGCGTCGACCAGGCAGGCAAGCGCCGCTACACGCAGGCGCTCATCGGGCTGCCTCGGTGGGAGGGCAAGTCCGAGGTCTTGTCGCTCATGGTCATGTACCACCTGTTCGTCGAGCGCGTGCAGGAGGGTGAGGCGTATGTCGTGGCCTCCAACGAGCGGCAAGCCAACATCGTGTTTGCCACGGTCAAGCGGATGATCCAGGCAAACCCTCGCCTCGCCGCTGTCTGCGACATCTACAAGCGTGAGATCTGGGTGAAAGAGACGGGATGCGTGTTCAAGGCGCTGCCGGCTGACGCCGACTCGGCGCAAGGGTTCCACCCGTCGTTCTGTGCGGTCGACGAGGTTCACGTGCACAAATCGCACGCGCTTATCGAGGCCATGCAGTCGGGCATGCTCGGACGCGAGAGCGGCCTGCTGGTCGCCATCACGACTGCGGGGCCCGAGCGCAGAGGGGTGCTGTGGGAGATGCTGCACGGCGGGGAGGGGCTCATCTCCTGGACGCGGGACCGAAACACCTACGTCTACTGGGTGGGAGCCAAAGACAGCGACGACGGACACGACCCGAAGGTGTGGAGGGCGGCCAACCCCGCGAGCTGGATCACCGACGAGATGCTGCAGCGTCAATACGAGAAGCTGCGCTTCACCACGTTCGAGCGGTACCACCTCAACCGTTTCCCGGCGCGCGGCGTGAAGCGGGCGTTTGACGCGAAGGCCTGGGACGCCATGGCAGGTATCCCGGCCATCGACCCCGAGCGTCCCTGCACGCTGTCGGCGGACGCGTCGTTTCGGCGCGACACGACGGCGCTGGTGCTCGACCAAGTCGACGAGGGCGGCGTACACAACGTGCTCTCGTGGATCTTCGCCTCTGAGGACGGCGCGCCGATCGACCGCGAGGCGGTCATGGCGACCATCGTCGAGATCGTGCACACCTACTTCGTCGAGCGCATGGTCTGCGATCCCAACTACTTCGTGCTCGAGATGATGCGGCTCGTCTCCGAGTTCGGAGTCGAGGTCGAGGAGTATCCACAAAACAGCATGCGCATGGCCAAGGCCCTCGATGTGCTCACATCGCTCGTGGCCTCGCGCAGAATCCGACACGGCGGCGCTGCGGGACTTCGCGAGCACGTGCTCAACACGGCGCTTAAAGAGACGCCTTACGGACCTCGGCTGGACAAGCAGACCGACTCGCAGAAGATCGACGCCGCGGTCGCACTCGCGATAGGCGTGGCGATCGCCGAGGCCGAATTCATCGACAGCAGCGCCGGACCTCAGATCGCCGTGTTCTAGAGTCGGGTCAGGGGATTGCCGCCGTTCTCCGGTTAGGAACCGGACGGGAATCGTTTGTGTCGGCCCGCTAGTGTCTGAGTCGGCCCCACGCCTCATGGAGTCTCCGCGCGGGGTCGCTCCATGTCTGAGCGTCGACAGACTTGCATCGGCTGAGCCTCCCAGCGCCTAGCGCCCCCGACAGCGTCGCCGCGCGAAGCGAGTGGTACGCTGCGCCGGGGATGTCTGGGGCGGACGATGGTGTCAGACACAGCCCATCCGGACACAATCATCGATCGCACCCTGGGGGCCACGTTGATTACTCGGAGCGTCCTCGATCAATTCGCTGGCAATGTCCGACGACTGGCGGGTCAAGGGGAAGCCACTCTCTACCCCTACTTCAAGCAACTCCTCGAGGCGATCTTCCCTGAGGATCATGCAGTCGAGATTCTGCAGCGTGTGCCCAACGCAAACGTTCCAGACGTGACCGTGCGCCGCGACACCCGGCTTGTTACCTGTGTGGAGCTCAAGCCGCCCTCGGTCTCAGTCGACCCGCTGCCCGTCCCGGATGCGCTTCGCTTCTCTCGCTACCAGTCTGAGCTTCCTCACATCGTCCTTACGAATGGGTGGACCTGGCTGCTGTACGTTGGGGAGGTAGTCACCTGTCGGGTCGACTTGCCAGTCGCGTGGCTCACAGGTTCGCAGGCGTTGACGGACGAGCAGGTGAGGGACTTCGTTCTGTTCTGCGACCGTGTGCTGGCCCTTCGTCCGGTGGAAGCGCGCACTTACGAGGAGGCGGTGCTCCTCCTTGCGCGCGCCGCCCGGCTGGTTGAGGCCGCGATTCTGGATGTCATCGATGACTTGCCTGCGCAACTGAGCGAGGCTCGACAGTCGCTCGGCGCGCTCCTGCGGACAAATCCCGCGGATACCGAGGAGCTGCGGGCTGACCGCTTCGCCGACGCCTTCGCACAGACCTGCGTATTCGGCTATCTACTGGCGCGCGTGGAAGCCGAAGCGGACATAACTCCAACGACCGCATACGCGGCGCTGAGCGCCGTCGAGCACCCCTTTCTTGCGGCGACTCTCTACGGGATAACGGCTCCCGAGCCGCATCTCCAAGAGACCCTCGGGGCGGTGCTCCTCACAGCTTGCGATGCGGTGAACGCGTCTTCCCGGAAGCTCGCTGGGGCCGATGGCAGTTGGAGCAAGGTCCCCTACGTCTATGAGCACTTCTTCGCGCAGTACAGGCCCGCCGATCGGTTCGAATACGGAGTCTTTTACACGCCCATGGAGGTGACCAGGTTCCAGGTCAGGGAAACTCAACGAGTGCTGAGGGAAAGGCACAAGAAGACGGGTCTGACGGACCCAACTGTCAGGTTCCTGGATCCGGCGTGCGGCACCGGCACCTATCTGCTGGCGTTGGCTGAGCTGGCAGTCGAGGAGGCCGAGGTCGCCGGGCAGCCGGTGCCGGCGGTTCTAGGCGAGATGTTCAGAGATCGCGTTGTTGGCTTCGAGGTTTCGCCCGGGCCAGCCACGGTCGCGCAAGCTCGCCTTATCGCTTGGCTCCGGTCCCGAGGCGTCTCCCTCGGTGCTCGGTTCCCGGTCTACGTTGTCAATTCGCTGACGCCGCCGGCGATGGCGACGACGACCTCGAGCTCGAACATCTGGATGCATGCAATCGACGATGAACAAGCGGCCGGTGATCTCGTCAAGGGTCGAAGGAGGGTGCTGGTGGTCCTGGGTAATCCGCCTTGGGGTCGCCGGCGGAGGGAGACATTCGAGCTTGGCAGGCAAGGTCAGAGCAACTTGCTAGCCGACTGGGCAGCGGGTGCTTCCGGCGCAGCACAGAGTGTGTACGACTTGTACGTGGCGTTCTGGCGGTTCGCCGCAACCGTGGTGCTTGAGCGGCCCGACGTACAGGAACCATCCGGTGTCATCTCCTTCATCACCAACCGCAGCTGGTTGCGCGGCAAGCCGTTCACGGGCATGCGTTCTTGGCTCCGGGCGCGCGGAGTCGAAATCGACGTGGTTGATCTCGGGGGAGACGTTCGGGCGGGTCTGATGCCGAATGACGAGGGCGTGTTCGCAATACAGGCCGGCTGTGCGATAGCCACGCTGTCCTTCCGAGAGGATGCTTCGGCGGAAGAGCCCGTGTCGTACACGCGACTCTGGGGCTCCCGCGCGGAGAAGTTGCATGCCTTGGTGCATGGACTACCGGAGCCCGAATTGCTGCAGGGGTCGGGCGGCGATCCCTTTGGAAGGGTCGACTGGGGCGTATTGGTACACGCCCCAGTGATCACCGATCTGTTCGTCGTTGACTATCCCGGAGTAAAGACGCATCGGGACTACCTCGTGGTCGACGTAGATCGAGCGGCCCTAGAATCGGGCCTGAAGACCTGGGCGTCCATGGAGGGTCCCGACCGCGTCAGCGCTTTTCACCCGACCGCCAGCCGGCAGGCCCCTGCGGGTTCAGTGACGATTGACCCTTCGTTGATCGTCTCCCACAGATTCCGACCGCTTGACGAGCGGTTCCTCTTCGCTGACCGCAGGTTCATCGATCGTCCAGGTCGCATCTCGGACTACTTCCGGAATGGGCGCCGTGTTCCAACGCTGGTGTTCTTGGATTCGAGGACGGGCGAAGGGCCGGCGGTAATTGCCAGCGACAGCCTCCCGGGGTATCACTCATTCCGCGGCTCCTGGGGATGCCACGTCGTGCCGCTGGAGCCAACCGACGCAATGCAGCTCGAACCTGAAGCCCTGCTTTCTCCGCTTGGCGAGAAGTGGGCGACGCAGTTCGGCGCCGGGTCCCTTGAGGTCGGAGCCTATTGCTTGGCCATCGGCAACGCACCGAACTACCACGTCGCCTTCTCCGAGGCGCTCGAGTCGGACCGGGTGCGCATCCCGCTCACCACGGACAAGGACGTATTCGCGGCCGCCGTTGCGCTCGGGACGCGCCTCATGTCGGCGTGGCGGCTCCAAGTGGGGACTTTGGGATCGTGGACGCAGGTGACTACGGGAGGCCCAATCGGGCACGCGACGTTCGAAGATGGGACGTTGTTGTTTGAGAATGGCGATCGGCTCGACGGGCTGCACCATCTGACTGGCGAGCTCTCGGTTTCCAGCTACGAGGTCATGGCGGGCTTCCTGGCCGATCGGGAGCACCTTGCGCTGACAGTCGATCTCTCGGAGTCGATACGGATGGTCGCCGCTAGCGTGGCGGTAATTCTGGACGCCAGAGCCGAATCGGACGTGGTGCTGGAGGCGGCGATTGCGTCGATCGCTGTGTACTAGTCGGTTTGACGCTGCTATTGCAGCAGCGACCGTCTGCCGACGTGTCGGCTGCATTCGGCACGGGTACGATACACTGCGAGCTACCTGGCAAGAGTCTCGCTGATGATTGCCGCGCAGGGCACTTCCGACGCCTTGGGGGACGAAGGGAGCGACCGATGAGTGAACATAGAGAATGTCTCGTGACTCGCGAGGACTTGGTCGCATACCTCCTGACCCGCGTGTCGTGCCTTACCAAGGTGAGCCTGATGAAGCTGGCCTACCTCGCTGACCTTGAGCACATGAGCCGGTATGGCCGACCGCTCAGCGAGGCGAGCTACACGCGAGACCACCACGGCGCTGTCGACTACTTGATTCTGGACGCGGCCGAGGCCATGCCATTCGTGCGCGTTGAGCCTGTTATCACGTGGTTCGGTTCGGCCGGCAAGGAGTACCGCGCGACTAGCGCACTTGTTGATCCTGCAGACCGCCTCACAGTGCAGGCGAGGGCTGTGTTGGACGGCATCGTAGCTACCTACCGAACGTGGAGCGCCGCCGATCTGGGTCGACTGACCAAGACCACAGCGCCTTGGAAGGATGCGGTCGAACGTGACAGCCGCGTCCTGCGCTTGGCCGTCGTCGCCCCGACGAACAATCTGGCTCATCTCAGCGAAGTGCTAAAGCGAGTCGACAGAAGCACGATTGGCTCAGCTGAGGACCTTGCGAGGCGCGATGCTTCGGTCGATGACTGCATGCAGTCGTATCGTGTTCGCGCGATGGGCCACTAGGCCGTGCCCCACGACCTGCGAGTCGGACGGGTCTACTCGATTCCTGATCGCATCGCCGTCTTTCCCGATTCCCGAGAAGCGCGTGCCGAGGGCAAGGGCGTCAAGGGCACTCGCTACGTCGTAGTGCTGCAAGACGACCCAACCGTTTGCGACCCAAACTACTCCCGAGTCCTCGTTGCACCCTTCTCCACAAGAGAAGAGACGAAGCTGGGCAAGGGGGCCGTCGACGTGCCGTTCAAACGCGGCGAGGGCGGCCTGACTGACGACTGCTACTGCCTTCTCGGCCACATCCAGCCGATCTTGAAGACAGACGTCGTCAACTACCACGCGCCTTTGGCAGCGGCACGCGTCGAGGAGATACAGGCGATCGTGGCTGTTGTCTTCGGGCTTCTGAAGGACGACGCCTTCTACGGCCTCACCTGACCGTTCTTGGCGGGAGCGCCTGTGCGGAGATGCCTCTCGCGGCGATCCGTCGCCATCGCGTCGCCACGCAGCGGCGAAATGGGCCGGCACCTCCCAGAACCGTACGGGGCTGCACGGTACTCCGTAGCACTTGGCACAGCCTCTGAGCTGCGCCGGGGCGGTTCTGCGCAGGACGCGGCGGAACTCGCCAAGACCCGTGCGGTCGAATCCGAATTCCCTTGGGGGCACCAACACAATAAGCAGGTCAGAGGCTCAATCCTCCGGCCTGTTGTGCGTTCTGGGGGGCGGGTAGAACGGCCGGTGAGGATCCAATGCGATGTGCGGCGACACTGTCTGGGAGGACGTGAGGCCGGAACCCGGGAGTCGACCGGCGGGGCCAGCCATCGTGCATTTATGGGGCAAGGGCGTGACAACGGACGTACGGCTCGAGAGGGGGCAGCGGCCCTCAGAAGCAGCGCGAAGTTGCCCAACTAGGCGATGTTGCTGCGAACCCGTTCAATGGACTGCTCGAACAGGTTCCGCGCCATCTCGACCAATGCCGTGGCTTCGGACAACACACCCCTGGCAACGCTCGAGAAGTGGCTCGGTCTCCGAGGAACGAGTGCTCTGCGCCGCCTAAGAGGTCGTTTTCGCTGCAAGGGGAGGGCAAAGAAGCAGCGATGTCAGCCCTGGGCTGCACAATCACAGGGACGAGTTACCCCCGGGTCGTTGCTCGAAGTGACTTCCTTTCCGGCAAGGCGCATTGTGTGGCGCGGGGGCAGCGGGAAGCCATCTCGCTGTGGTAGTGGAGTTCCACGTAATCAGGGGGGAATCGGGTGAACGGGCCGGAACACATCGCAATCGGTGCTGCCTCGACAGGACTCGTGCTCTACGGCATGAGCGCCGCTGGCGCCCCTATTGGATGGACCACCGCTCTGGCGGCCGTCGCGTCCGTTGGTTTGGGATCGCTCGCTCCGGACATCGACCACCCACGCGCCATCATCGGCTACAGACTTCCCGGGGGGATCCTGTCGATCGGACTGATTCTCCTGTTCTTGCCGGTGCTGCTCAGGGTGTCGTCCTCCAGCGGGGGGATGTTCGCCGGCGTCTTCGTTCAGGTGCAGGCGATGATGGGAGCATGGCCTGCATGGGGAGGAATCCTCGTGGCAATCGCCGTCATCCTCTTCCTGGTCTCGGCAGGAGTCACTGGCAGCTTCGGCCATCGAGGTCCGGTGCACACCTTCGCGGTCGGAGGAGTGGCGACTGTGGTGGCGGTGATCGTCTGTGCGGTACTCGGCATCGCGCCATGGTACGGACTACTCTTCGGCTTCGGCTGGGTCATGCATCTGCTCGCGGACGCGACGACCCACGATGGCCTGCCATCTCTGCTCTGGCCAGCCGTCTGGCCCGACTCTGCCGGCGGCACGCGGGCGTTCGGATTCCTCTACATCCCGCTCGTCTTGTTCGGTCTCACAGGTTGGTTCTTCTTGACCGGCACGCTGAGCGCCTCGACCGCGTCTCCCGCTTCAGTGGTTGTTGCCACACCTGGCTTGGTGCTCGGGACCCCGAACTCCGGTCTTGCACTTGAGCATCTGCGCGAGACCGCTCCTAGTGTTGCGAAGAGCCTGTTCAGCGCGGGCATGCCGGTGGTGGCGGCTCGTGGTTCCTACACCGCGTACACGTGGCAGTACATACACAGGTCCGGGCCGAGCAGTGTTGTCGTGAAGACGGTCACGGTAACGCTCGACAGTTTGGGTCGCATGGTCAGCCTGGATCAGCCCTAGTCCCTAACTCTGGGGTCGGCCCACGCGCGCCTGGTAACGATGGCCTAGCAGCAGCCACTGACACGGCTATTCGCCCACGGGGACCCGCCGGCAAGGGGAGGTATGGCGCAGCGGTGGGCGCCTACACGGCATTTGCCGGCTCGTGGTTGAGTCAGGCCTCCACGTCCAGGTAGTAGCGACCGAAGCGGCCACGATTGCGCCGGACGAGTCCACTGTCCTGCAGGCATCGCAAGAGGATGTCTCGGTTGCATGGGGATCCGTGCAACAACTGGTCAATG
>Ga0209540_10002072_pt1 | contig 14440 bp, 19 predicted proteins | sample BarGraIncu01121A_FD_184501 | JGI IMG/M metagenome (GOLD analysis project Ga0209540, IMG submission 184501) | Arctic peat soil microbial communities from Barrow, Alaska - Barrow Graham LP Incubations 011-21A (SPAdes) (version 2) | ecosystem: Environmental > Terrestrial > Soil > Wetlands > Peat... | reverse complement strand
CGCCTCGGCGGGCGGCGGATTTCCGGGATTCGCTGCCGGCGGCAACGGCAACAGACCAAAGGATGTGGCTTTTCTCTGGGTTCTCGACGCCTCCGGCCAGCCCAAGCCCATCCGCGTCAAAACCGGGATCAGCGACGGCCAGTTGACCGCGATCGTTTCCGGCGAAGTCACGGAAGGCATGGAAGTGATCAAGAGCATCACGCTTTCTGCGGCAGAACAGGCCGCCGCCCAGGGACCGCGCATGAGAATATTGTGATCCGCTGCAGGAAAATAACATGAACAGCAAGGAAGCCGTCATCCGGACCGAACGGGTGACAAAAATTTATGACAGCGGTGAAGTCCAGGTCGAAGCGCTGAAAGGGATCGACCTGATCATCAATCCCGGCGAACTGGTGGCGATCATGGGCGCCTCGGGATCGGGAAAATCGACCATGCTCAACATCTTGGGCTGCCTGGACTACCCCAGCGCCGGCGATTATTTTCTGGACGGAATCCATGTCAACGACCTGGACCGCGACCAGCTGGCCGACATCCGCAACCGCAAGATCGGTTTCGTGTTCCAGGGCTTCAACCTTTTGGCTCGGACCACCGCCTTTGAAAACGTCGAGCTGCCACTGCTCTATTCACGCCGGGCGGACAGCGGCGATCCCGTCCAACTGACCCGCCAGGCGCTGGAACGGGTGGGGCTGGCCGAACGTGCCCACCATTATCCCAACCAGCTTTCAGGCGGCCAGCAGCAACGGGTGGCCATCGCCCGCGCCCTGGTCAACCAGCCGGCCATTGTGCTGGCCGACGAGCCCACCGGCAACCTCGACACCCGCACCAGCATCGAGATCATGGCCACCTTCCAGGAATTGAACCGCCAGGGCATTACCATCATCCTGGTCACCCACGAGCACGACATCGCCGCCTACTGCCACCGCATCATCGAATTCCGCGACGGCAAGATCATCCGTGACCAGGCGCTGCCGCACCCGCATGCTGCCGGTCAGGACCTGGAAACCGGCCGCTGGAAAACGGCTGCCGGGCAAGGAGCACCCTCATGAAATGGAAGAACCTGATCAAGGTGGCTTTCAAGTCGATCGTCAAGAACAAGATGCGCACCCTGCTCACCATGCTCGGCATCATCATCGGCGTCGCCGCCGTGATCGTCATGGTGGCCATCGGCAAGGGGGCCGAACAAAGGATCCAGAACCAGATCGCCAGCATGGGCACCAACCTGATCATGGTATTTCCGGGCTCCATGCAGCAAAGGGGCGTGCACATGGGCCCCGACCAGGGGGTACGGCTGACCCTCGACGACGCGGACAAGGTGAAAAAAAACAGCACCCTGCTTGACGCCGTCTCGCCGGTCGTGCGCACGGGCGTCCAGGTCATCGGCGGCAGCGGCAATTGGAGCACGGCCGTCTGGGGCGGTTCCGAGGAATACCTGAAGATTCGCGACTGGAAAATGAGTTCCGGCGAATTTTTTTCAGCTGCCGACGTGCGCGCCCAGAACAAGGTCTGTGTCATCGGCCAGACGATCGTCAAGAATCTTTTTGCCAACGAAGACCCCATCGGCCAGCAACTGCGCCTGCGCAACGTGCCGTTCAAGGTCATCGGCGTTTTGAAGGAAAGGGGCCAGAGTGCCTTCGGCCAGGACCAGGACGACGTGATCATCGCCCCCTATTCGACCGTATATTACCGCCTGAGCGGCGAACCGCACATCAACCAGATATTGGCCCGGGCCGCGTCCCTGGACCAGATGACTCAGGCCCAAGCCGAGATCACCACCATTATGCGTGAAGCCCACAAAATCCAGGAAGGCCAGGACGACGACTTCACCGTGCGCAACCAGACCGACATCGCCAGCACGGCGGAGGAAACCACCAAGGTACTGACTATCCTGCTGGCCTCCATCGCCAGCATTTCCCTGCTGGTCGGGGGCATCGGCATCATGAACATCATGCTGGTCTCGGTCACCGAGCGCACCCACGAGATCGGCATCCGCATGGCCATCGGCGCCCGCAGCCGCGATATCCTGGTGCAGTTCCTCATTGAGGCCATCGTGCTTAGCCTTTCCGGCGGACTGATCGGCGTTCTGATCGGCTTCATCGCCACCTACATCGTCCACCTGGCCACCGAATGGAACACGGTCATCGCCCCGGCGAACGTTATCCTCTCCTTCGGTTTCGCCGGCGCCGTGGGCGTTTTCTTCGGCTACTATCCGGCGCGCAAAGCCTCCTCCCTCAACCCCATCGAGGCCCTGCGCTACGAGTGAGGCGGCGCGATGGCACCGTATATGACGATTTTTCCCTCGTCGATATAGCCCCAGCCGACTTCCCTGACGTCGATGTCGGTCGTTCCCGGCGGCAGGGGCTCGACCCTGATCATGGTGACCGAGCGCGTCGACGAGCCGGCATTGTGGTCCCAAGCAGCCTGGTAAGGCCAGCATACCTCCTGAGCCTTGGCTTTGCTCGACTGGTCGGGAGGCGAGGGCACCTTTTGGGGCACGATTACCCGGTAAGGACCTTCCCCATCCAGGTTGTTGTCCCTGGACAAGACAGCCGGAGCCAGGGAAACACCTTCCTTCTTTAAGGCCAGCAGCATAAGCAACCCTCCGGGCACATGAATAACATCACCGGGCTTGCGGCCGGCGCAGGAAGGAGCGCTGTAATCACACCATGAAACGGCCTGCGGGGAAAAATGATAGCCGGCCTCGGGATAGGTGCCGAAAACAGGATACATGGCCGGGTCTGCAAGCGGGCGCAGCGGGTGATATTGCGACCAGCCGTCGGCGGCGAACACCGTGATGCCCTTGGCCGAGGCGAGGATGCCGGCGTCGCGCAGAAGCGTTTCCATGGACACACCCGAGTATTCCGCGTATTCATCGCCGCTCTTGGAAGCGTTCATTAGTAAAAACTCTTTATGTTGGGGAAAGGCTTCCAGCTGCGTTCGCGAGTAAACCCGCATGGGGGCGGCGGTTTTTTTTGGATCATCGTTCGGGTTTCCGGGAAAACGATCGGCCGCGATCTCGTCGCGGTTGGCAAAACCGTCATGGTCGGAATCCAGGGAAGCGATGGCCACAATTGCTGCGGCATCGCGCCCGTGCACGAGGTAATCACGCCCGTATTCGTTCAGTGTCTGGTCCACGCGGCCTTTCATATCGTAGCCGAACTTGAAATGGCACCACTGGCAGCTGCCAAGGGTGACCGCGGTCCCGCTTTTTTCCAATTGGCCTCCGCTATGGCACAAGGCGCATTGGTCCAGTTTTCCCCCGGCTTTGGCGGGATAGGCCTTAAGAAAATTGGCACTGTCACGCTCGCCCCGATGGTGGTAAGCAGCGAACACGGATAGGGCGCCCATGATAAGGCCAACTACAAAAACAATTTTTACTCTTTTCTGCATGCGTTTCCTGGAGGCTGGCGATTTTCTTGCAAAAGAGTACATCAATTTCGTTCCAAGTTCAAATTCAACCCGGTGGGGATTTGACCGCCTAAGGCTTTTTTGCTATGATGAGGTTTCTCCGAGTTCAAAGTGCTACAGCCGAAAGGCCAGGCCTTTGAACCGCGAGGGCCCGGCCGGAAACGGCTCCGCCTCCCTGACTGGAAAGGAGAAAACCATGCGGGAAACAAAGTTTTTTTTGATAAAATTTCGCCACCAGGCCCATGAGTGAAAAACTCCTGATCGGTGTAGAAGAAGCGGAAAAGATCATCGCCTCCTTCCCGGTCACCCCCCAAAATGAAACCGCGGCGCTACTGACCGCCCAAAACCGTTTTCTTGCCCAAGACATCGCCTCCCCCCTGGCCATGCCTGAATTCAACAAATCGGCCATGGACGGCTACGCATATATTTCAGGAGACGATCCGCCGACCTTCAAGATCATCGAAACCATCGCCGCCGGCACGCCGCCCCGCCTGGCCGTCACGCCCGGCCACTGCGCCAAGATCATGACCGGGGCCATGCTGCCGCCAGGCGCCGATCGGGTAGTCAAGCGCGAATGCACCCGCGAAGAAAAAGGATTCATGAAGATTATCGCCGAGAACAGGAATCGCAACATCCGCTTTCAAGGCGAAGATGTCCAGGCCGGGCAGACGGTATTGTCAAAAGGCACGCTGCTGCAGGCGGCCCAGATCGCTCTGCTGGCCTCTCTGGGACTGGCCGAAGTTCCTGTGGCCTGCGCGCCCCGGATCGGCATCATCACCACCGGCTCGGAGCTGATCGAGCCCGGCGGATCCCTGCAACCAGGCCAGATATTCAACAGCAATTTCTATTCACTGGCCGCCCAGATCAAAGCCCTGGGTGCCGTCCCCCTAGCCTTGGGCCATAGCGCCGATGATCTGGAAGCGACCACAACTCTCATCACGGCGCGCCTTGGCGAATGCGACATGCTGATCCTTTCCGGCGGGGTTTCGGCCGGGGATTTCGATTACGTTCCCGCGGCCATGAAAAAAACCGGCATCGCGCTCCATTTTGAAAAGATCGCTGTCCAGCCGGGCATGCCGACCGTTTTCGGCAGCCGCAGGGACAAGATCGTCTTCGGTCTCCCCGGCAATCCGGTTTCCACTTTCGTGATCTTCGAAATATTCATCAAACCAATGATCCTGCGCCTGCTGGGCCATGCCTTCCAACCCCTGGTCCTGCCTGCGCAATTGACTGAAGGCTTCCGCCGTTCACAAGCAACACGCACGGCTTTCATTCCCGTCCGCTACCAGGACGGGCAAGCGGCCATAGTTTCCTACCATGGGTCGGCCCACCTGCACGCCTTGAGCCGGGCCAATGCCTTGCTTCGTGTGCCGGCCGGGCAGCTCAGCATCCCTGCCGGGAGTAGCGTCCATGTTCGATACCTATAACCGTCGCATCAACTACCTGCGGGTTTCGGTGACCGACCGCTGCAACCTGCGCTGCACCTACTGCATGCCCGAGGCCGGCATCGAGCTGAAAAGCCACGCCGACATCCTGACCTATGAAAAGATCGTCCGCATCGTGGCCGCGGCGGCAAAAATGGGGATACACAAGGTCCGCCTGACCGGCGGCGAACCGCTGGTCCGGAAAAACATCTCCTTCCTGGTCCACGAACTGAAAGGCATTCCGGGGATCAGTGAAGTGAGTATGACCAGCAACGGCACGCTCCTGGACCGGCAGGCCGCAGAGCTCAAATTGGCCGGGCTCGACCGCCTGAACATCTCCCTGGACACCCTGGATGCCGGCAAATACCGCCGGATCACCCGCAACGGCGAGATAGAAAAAGCCTTTGCCGGGATCGCCGCCGCCCAGCGGGCAGGTTTCCGCGCCACCAAGATCAACATGGTGCTGATCCCCGGATTCAATGAAAACGAAGTGGAGGCCATGAAAAATTTCTGCCGCGAGAACAGCTTGCTGCTGCAGCGCATCCACCATTATTCCTTGTATGATCTAAAAACCGCCCAACACGAGCTGGCAGCCGAAAGGCCTCTCTGCTGCAATGTTTGCAACCGGCTGCGTTTGACCGCGGACGGCAAATTGAAGCCCTGCCTGTTTTCCGACCGGGAGTTCGCGGTCGATTTTGCCGATATCCCGGCCTGCCTGGAAAAAGCGATACTGGCCAAGCCCCACCATGGGGTTTCCTGTCGCAACCGCGAGAACTGGCAGATAGGAGGATAGATGAAACTGAGCCATGTCGATGGTTCCGGGAAAGCGCAGATGGTCGATGTCAGCGACAAACCTCCCATGCACCGCGAGGCTGTTGCCGCCGGCAAGATCATCCTGTCCGCCGTGACCCGGCAACTGTTGAAAAAAAACCTTCTGCAAAAGGGTGACGCCCTGGCCGTGGCCCGTGTCGCCGCCATCCAGGGCGGCAAAAAGACTTCGGAACTGATCCCCCTCTGCCATCCGATTGCCATCCACCAGTTGGACGTGCAGTTCCGCATCGTGGCCGACGGCGTCGAGATCACCGCCAAGGCCATCAGTGAGGGCAAGACCGGGATCGAAATGGAAGCGCTGACCGCGGTGAGCATCGCCGCCCTGACCATCTACGACATGTGCAAGGCGGTGGACAAGAACATGATCATCGGCGCCATCGCCCTGCTGGAGAAAAGCAAACGTGATATTCAAGGTTGAATCGGTCAACATTGCCGCCGCCAAGGGCGTGCAAAAGCACGAGGTTCCCGAGATTGTCCTGAAGGAGAATTTCGGCATCGAGGGCGATGCCCATGCCGGCAACTGGCACCGCCAGGTTTCGCTCCTGGCCGGCGAGGCCATCGACGCCATGAAGGCCAAGGGCTTGGACCTGGACCCGGGCGCCTTCGGGGAAAACATTGTCACCCGGGGCGTGGACTGGAGCAAGGCCAGCGTGGGCGACACGATCGTCATCGAGGAAGTGGAGCTGCAGGTCACTCAGATCGGCAAGGAGTGCCACAGCCATTGCGCCATTTATTATGCGGCCGGCGACTGCATCATGCCCAAGCAGGGGATTTTCGCCAAAGTGATCAAGGGAGGGAGGATCCATGCTCAAAGTAGCGGTGATTACCGTATCGGATAGAGCGTCCAGGGGCGAATACGCCGATCTGTCCGGACCGCGCATCCGCGAGATCCTGGAGCAGCGGCTGCCCGGCACCGACATTTCCCTGATCGTGGTCCCGGACGAGGCGGAAGCGATCTCCCGGGCCATCGCCGGCAATCTGGACCGGGATTATATCCTGACCTGCGGCGGCACCGGCCTATCGCCCAGAGACATCACCCCCGAAACTTGCGCCCGCATCTGCGACCGCGATATACCGGGCATCAGCGAATGGCTGCGCCGCGAATCAGAAAAGGAAACCCCGCACGCTATTTTTTCCCGAGCCTATAGCGGCATGAAAGGCAGCACGGTCATTGTCAATTTTCCCGGGTCCGTGCGCGGAGCCGAACTCTGCGCCAAGCTGCTGGCCGGAGTTATGGCCCACGGGCGCGACATGGCCCACGGCAGCGGGCACGAAACGTCCCGCTCCTGAAAGCCTATTTTTTTACTTTGCTGTGCGCCCAGTTGATCAGTTCATCCAGGTCCTGCTCGACGGACCTGCCATCCTGGCTTTTGTGATTTCGCTCCGGCAGGGGGGTATCACCGGCTGCCGGCTGCGACTCCGCCCCGTCCGTGGCGCGGCCGAGAAAGTGCTCGATCTTGCCCAGCAAGTCCGTCTCACGGAAAGGCTTTTCAATGAAATCATCAGCCAGCCCTTTGTGAACGTACATGCGCAGGTTGACATCCTTGTAAACCCCGGTCATCAAAATGATGGGAATTTGCCGCAGGTCGTCACTGGCCCTGATCTTTTCACACAGGGCAATTCCGTGCATCCTGGGCAAAAGGATATCAGAGACGACGATATCCGGCTTTTCCCTGGTGATCAGCTCGAAACCGCTGACGCCGTCGGCGGCCAGAAGGACGACGTAACCCGCGTCGGTAAAAAGATCTTTCAGTGAATCTTGAATGACCCGGTCATCATCAATGATCAAAATTTTCTTGCCCATCTTGTGACTTTCCTCTCTCGCTGAAAATCCGTGGCGCCATTATAGCATAAAAAAATAAAATCAAGTCATTTCATCAAATCAGGAAAATCCTGAGTGTTGCCTTTCGCTCTCCAGAAGGATTATAATGCTTTTTTCACGCATCAACATGACAGAAAAAATCATCATTTACTGTGACGGGGCCTGCAGCAACAACCAGCAGTCACAGAACCGCGGCGGTTGGGGGGCCGTCCTGCAATACAGGGGCAAGACAAGGGAAATTTCCGGGGCGGAGAAAAACACCACCAACAACCGCATGGAACTCCTGGCCAGCATCCGCGCCCTGGAAGCGATCACCAATCCCGCCCTGCCGGTCACCCTGTTCACCGACAGCGCCTACCTGTACAACTGCCTGGAGCAGAAATGGTTCCTGCGCTGGCAAAAGAACGGCTGGTTGACGGCCGGCAAAAAACCCGTGGAAAACAAGGACCTGTGGCTGCGCCTGCTGGATCTGAAAGGCCGCTTCCAGCGCATCGCCTTTCACAAGGTAGCCGCCCATAGCGGCGTCGTTCTGAACGAACGCGCCGACCAGCTGGCCAAGAAAGCCATTCAAAGCCTTTTGTGAACGGGAACGGCCCAAAGCGGGAAGCTAGAATTTATTCAACCTCATGATCTCGTTCAGCGGCAGGCGTTCGGGCCTGGTTTTTTCGATCTCCGCCTGCTTCTCGCTCAACAGGGCATTGGCCGGCAAAAGATGCTTGCCGACATTGACCAGGGTAATCAGGCGCATATCGGCTGGGATGCCGAGTGCTGCCTTGGCCATGTCTTCATCAAAGCCGGAAATGGGATGGGCGACCAGGCCCATTTCCGTGGCGCGCAGTATAAGGAAGGCGGTGGCCATGCCCGTGTCGAAAAGATAGTATTCCCGCTCCTTGGACACGCAATCGAGGTCTTTGCGGCTGCAGACGCCGATGATCAGAGACGCGGCCTGGGTCCAGACATTGCCCTTGCTCATGGCTCCCTGCAGCCGTCCCAGCACTTCCTTGTCAAAGGCGAACACGAAGCGCCAAGGCTGGTAGTTGAAGCAGGAAGCCGAAAGCGAGGCGGCGGTCGCCAGTTCCCGGACCGTATTTTCATCGATCGCAACCGTTTGCAGCGAACGATAGGCGCGCCGCATGTTGATAATTTCCATCAACTCCATGCTCCCTCCTGAACAAAATGAATTCGCGTTCTTTTACAAAACATTATTTCCCGGGCAAATCCCGCTTCATCTGAAAGATCTTGCGCAAATGGCCCATTTCTTCGTGAATGATCTTGTCCACGGCCTGGGAACGGCCTTTTTCGTAAATCTCCTTCAGCTCGGAAAAAAAGATGATCGAATCCTTTTCAAAACCCATGGCCATGTCCAGGACTTCTTGCAGGCCAGACGCGTTGGCGAGCCTGGCAGCAGTCGCTTCGGGGTCGGCCAGGGCATGCGCTTTGCAGAATTCACGCATATAGGCCTGGTATTCCGGGTCGCGGCTTTCGCCCTTGATCCCGCCGCTCTGCTCCAACAATTTCTTGAAGAACTCCTCATGCTTGAATTCCTCATCGGCCAGGTACTGGAAAAGCTCGGTGATCCGGGCTTCGCTGAACTTCTTCATGGCTCCGACATAGAACTCATAGCCCCTCTGTTCGATATAAACCGCGAATTCCAAAATTTCCTTCACATCGAGCAAATATGACATTTTTTCACCTCGGTTTACCTTTTCCCACGTCCGGGACCTAATGGTAACCAGTCCGGGTTCTGAATCAGACTATATTATAAAAACAAATTTTTTGCAATTTCCAGTTTCCGCCCACGAGGTTAGCGGCACAGGACGAAAGGGTGACCTTGGCGCCTTGCCGATTTCAGAAATGGGCATTTATATGGTAGAATGACGGGATGACGACGATAAAAACATTCATTCTGATAAGCCTATTCATCCTGGGATTGGCGTTTTCTGGTCAAGCGCAGGCAGGCGGCGAACCGCCCGATTTCAGCGCCAAGGATACAACCGGCCGGACCCTCAAATTGTCTGATCTCAAAGGCAAGGTCGTGCTCCTGGATTTCTGGGCCACCTGGTGCCCGCCCTGCCGGGTGGAAGTCCCCAATCTGCTTGAAATTTTCCGCAAATTCAAAAATGAGAATTTTGTCCTGATCAGCGTCAGCCTCGATCGCGACCTGCAGGCGGCCCGCAAGTTCGTCAAGGACAAGGAAATGGACTGGGTGCACATCATCGATTGGGAGGCCGGCCGCGAGATCGCGACCCTTTACCAGGTCGAATACATCCCCTCGACCTTCGTCATCGGCCGCAATGGGAAGATCGAAGCCCGCCAACTGCGTGGCGATGAACTGAAGAACAAGATCGCCGCTTTGTTGAAATAACACCGCCTTATCTGATTTTTATCTCGATGTCCTGGCCGGAGATCTTGCGGCTGATATAAAAGGTTTTCAGCGGCGTCAGCCCGGAATTGTGCGACTTGACGAAAAGCTCGCAAAAAGAATTTCGCCAGTCCTGCTTGTATTTTTCGAAGGCGGCTGCTGAACTGGCGCGGTAGCCGAATCCGGCGGTCAGCGTGATCCTGGCGCTCTCCCCGTTTGGGGCCAAGGCCCGGCGTAAAACCATCTGGTACCCTTCGCCGATCACCCTGCCGGTGTCCATGAAGCGGAACACCCCCAGTAAAAATACATAACTCAGGTCTTTTTTCGATATGTTGCGAATGCGGAAAGATACCTCGGGAACGAGGATGATGCCCTTGAAATCCTCTTCGTCGATCTTGTCGTTGACCACCCATTGGCTGGATATGTCGAACAATTCCATGGCCGCCTTCAACTCGGCGGGAGACACGGCCGTGTTCATCACCGTGGTCTTGTATACCAAGGCAAAGACCGCCAGGATCAGCAGCGATGTCACTCCCAGCCAGAATTTGGAATTCTGCCAGAATTTTTTCTGGTATTCCTGCAGGATTTCTTCTCCCTGTTCAGCCGCGGGCGCATATATTGGCTCCGGATTGCGCTTGTTTTCATTCATTTTGATTCCTTGCCCGTAAATTATAACACAAAAAGACCGCTGAAGGCAGGCGCGGCTGCAAAAACGACATTTCCGGCCTATCCTCAGTGCCGGCGATGATTGACATTTAGACCGATTTGTACTAAAATTTCCATAGGCTAAAAAGCCTTGAAACATTTTGAATGAAACTAAAACAAGAATCAGGCGCAGCCTTTATTTATGAGCGTTTCCAGACTTTTAAGGTTTTATAAGAATTTTTATTATTTTACAAAAACCTCTTGGCATCATGATACTTGCTTGATACTATGGGCTGGAGGTTTCATTAAATTTCAAAAAATTCAAATGAAATCTCCGGGAGGCGCCCATGCTTGATACCAAGCTTGATACTAAGATTGAAGAAATTTCAAAACAAAAACGCCGCAAGGACTGGCTCACTGAGCAATTAAAAGACCTGGCCACCGGAAATAAAATTCACCCGGTTAAAATCCGCAACCGGCGCACCGGCCGGGGCGTCTCTCTTTTCCTGGATCACTGGGACGGCAGCAAGCATCATTATACTTTTTTGAAATCGGCGCTTGCCGGCGACAAGGTGCTGGACATGGAGACCATCCGGCGGGCCGTGGCCGCCCGGGATGAAATAGAGCGCAAAATTTCAAGCGGCAACCTTGACGAATTTGACCCGAAGCAAGACCTTCTGGAAATAGTCAAGGCCGACATCAGCAAAAGCCCGAACCTTGCCCGCGTCCTTTTGCATTTAAAGAATTACAGCGAAGGCAAGCCGATCCCCTTGGGAAAGGTAACAAAAAAATGGTGGAGAGGTTTCCGGGATTATATCCTGAGCAAGGTTAAAAATAATTCCGCCGCCAGTTATTTGCAGATATTGAAAGCCGTTATTCACCGTCTCCAGGAAGACGGCTGGGACGGACAGCCGTTCGTTAAAGAAAACAATCTCAGTTATGAGCCGACGGACCGAACCTTTTTAACTGGCAGCGAAGTTGAAGCTCTTGCCGCAACGCCATGCCATTTCCCCGAAGTCAAACGGGCTTTCCTGTTTTCATGTTTTGCCGGCCTTCGCATAAGCGACGTGCGAAAGCTGAAATGGGGCGAGATTGTAAAAACCGATGATGGAAAATATCAAGCCAAATTCTATCAAAAGAAAACCAAGAGCTTTACCTTTTTGCCGCTCAGTGGCGAGGCCGCGCGGCAGCTATTTTTTAATCAAGATGAAAAGATCATTCAGCATCCCGAAAATTTAGTTTTTGACCTTCCAGGAAAATCGACAGCAGCGGCTTGTATCCCGAAATGGGCGCGGCAGGCCGGGATAAAAAAGCACGTCTCATTTCATGCGAGCCGGCATACTTTTTTTGTGTTTGCGAGAAAAGCCGGCATGGACCTTTACACCGTCTCCGAACTGCTGGGCCATGCCAGCATTACCACGACTCTACTTTATAAGCATATCGACCCGGAGAGGTTGCGCGCCGACGTTGACAAAATGCCGGAGCTTTCAAGAGAAGCAAAATAAAAAGGAGGTCATATAAAATGACAAAAATCAATTACGCTGAAAGTTTCAAGAACGGGACGTTTTGGGAACCATTTTTCGATCTGGTGGATGCGGCTGCAGGGAGCCAGGACCTGGAAAAAGTAGGAGATGATCTTGTAGAAAAGCTTTCTCCCAACCTCATGCTTCCCGATGAGGACAAAAAATTTGCCCTTGTGAGTGAACTCGAAGATGTGCTGGACGAGTGCAAGTTTGCCGGCAAAAAAGTAGGGTTCAATGCGGGTTATGAGGTCGGATTTGCTGCCGGTGCAATAGCCGCCAGCCAGAAAAAAGAAGAGGACTGAACTGACTGCCCGGGCAATGCGGCCCTGGCCCATGCGGGGCCGCGGCGCTCCAGGATCATCTAAGAGACAGGGAGGCAAAATGAAAAAAAGCAAGCTCCAAAATCAATTGAGAGGCGCGAACGCGGCCGGGGCGGACATAAGCAAAGGGGAAAAGTTTGATTTTAGTGATGATTGGTATAAATTCTCAAAGATAATGAGTCATTGCGAAAGTCTGAATTTAAAAAAACAGATTCCTTTTCTCAAAAAGGTTTTAGAAAAATTGCATCCCCTTACTTTTCGAAAAAGAATTAGTGACCCATTTTATAGAATGGTCAACATTGGAAACGGTGGGGACGGAAGATCATCCGTTGGACCTTCTTTCACAACAAAAAATAAGGATGGGAGTATAACTATTCATTATTTATGGGATGGTTTAAATGTAATTTTAAAACTCAAACATGACATTGAAGGTGAAATTGAAAAAATTGAAAGAGAATTAAAAGAATTATCGCATTACCATTTCCCTTCGGGCGGATATTCCACTCCCCAGGAAGCAATCAAAAAATTCGGGAGATCAAAAAGTTATTTTTATAGAACAATAAAACTTTATAAAATAAAAAGTATAAAAGGCAAAAACAAATCGACCGGGGCTAAGTCGAAGTATTATAAAAATTCTGATTTAAAAAAACTGCCAAAATAATCGTAAAAATTCGATTGCATTTTTAATTGGCCGAAAACCCGTTGTCTTAAACCCTTTGCTGTAATTTTAAAGTCTACTTCCATCTATTGAAGAAGCCCGCCAAATCATGATTGCGGAGTCTACCAAGGTCTACTTTATTTTAGTCAAAATGGTTGCGATCTGCAAAATCGGCTTTATACTGTTTATGGCGACAAATTGATTTTTAAGGAGTTTATAATGGTTTCAGAAAAAGAAAAACCTGATTCAAAGGCAAGCCCTTTTTTAACAAAGCAAGAGGTTGCCGATGATGCGCGCAAATCGATTGCCTGGGTCGATGACTTGATAGCATCCGGGCAATTGCTTATCACGAAATGGGCTCCCGGCAAAACCGGCGGAGTCGGAATTAAAAAAACTGATTGGGCAGCTTTCAAGGAAAGCCGGGAAGTTCCCGCAGTGCCTGACATCACCGGCAAACTTGCAGAGCTGGCCAAGAGCTTGAGCCCGGCAGCGAACGGGCGGGATTGGCGCGACCCGCGAAATGTCGATTTTCTAAACACCTATTCAAACGCACTTGCGGCTTATAGGTACATCAAAGCTGAATCTGAGCGTTCCCGGGCGATTTTTTGGGATCCGAAACTTTGGAAAAGTATCGTCACGATTGAAATAAATCTTTCGGTGCTTTTGGACTTTTCCCAGAATTACGATGACGAAGTTTTCACGGCCGGTTTTCTGGGGCGATTGATCAGTAAGCAATTGAACCTTTGGGCATCACTCATTAAATCACGCCTTGACAAAATGGACGGCTTGAACCCAGCGCTTGTTGCGGACGCGCTCCCGGCCGGTATGGGATTATGGATGCGTACCAGAGAACCAGGGCGCGAACAGCGAATTCATATTTCAGCTGCTGATTATACCGGCGTTGATCCTGACGGCGAAAATCGCACTTTTAAAATCATGAATATTTTAAGATCGATTCCCGCACCGACTTGTAAAATGGCCGAAAAAGAACTTTTCATTCACCGAGATTTTGAGTTAAAAATTGCCAAGGCGGGCACGCCTTCCAGTGTTGTTGAAGATCGGCACCGCGATGCCGAAAACGTAGCAAAGCAACAAGCGGATATTGAAAAACTTGTTGCTGAAACTGAGGGGATGTGAAAAATGATTGCCTTAAAACCTGACGGCTCCACGGTTTTTTGCTACGGCGATGACCTGCCGGCCGGCGCTGTCCGCGTCAACCCGGATTCAACCCTATACACTCCCCCGGCTCCAGTTGTACCGGCTCCAATAGCTCCCACATTGGGCACCGTGCCGAACGCGGATTTACAGGCGGCCATGATGCGCGCAGCAGCAGCGGCGGCCAAAACAGTAGCCAAACTTGAACCAGTACTGAAAAAAAAATATGGCCTGAATTTTTGGGGCGGACCGAAAAAATGACCGATAAATTGGCGGGGGAGCGGGAATCGTTGGG
>Ga0209540_10002071_pt1 | contig 14442 bp, 5 predicted proteins | sample BarGraIncu01121A_FD_184501 | JGI IMG/M metagenome (GOLD analysis project Ga0209540, IMG submission 184501) | Arctic peat soil microbial communities from Barrow, Alaska - Barrow Graham LP Incubations 011-21A (SPAdes) (version 2) | ecosystem: Environmental > Terrestrial > Soil > Wetlands > Peat... | reverse complement strand
CCTCAGTAAAATGGCGGTATCTGTTCCCGAAAAGGTTATAATATTTTGTGGTGTTACCTTTATGGGAGAAAGTGCAAAAATTCTTAGCCCTGAAAAAACCGTTATTATGCCGGATTTAAGGGCAGATTGTCCCATGGCTCATATGGCGACCTCTGAAAAAATCGAAGAGGTAAGAAAAAAATACGATGATTTGGCAGTGGTCTGCTACATTAATTCGACTGCTGAGATCAAAACACATGTTGATGTTTGTGTGACCTCGTCAAATGCCATTAAAATCATAAAAGCATTGCCCGAAAAAAATATCTATTTTGTTCCGGATGAAAATCTGGGAAAATATATTGCAAGGCAGGTACCGGAGAAGAATTTCATCTTCAACGACGGGTTTTGTCATGTTCATGATGAGATTATGACAGATGAGGTTGAGGATGCGTTGGCGGCTCATCCAAACGCAAAAGTCCTGGTGCATCCGGAGTGTACATTAGCCGTCATCGACTTAGCGGATTATGTGGGTAGTACTTCCGGAATTATTGAGTATGCGACTACCAGTGAGGCAGAGGAATTTATTATCTGTACGGAAATCGGCATCTTCTATCAGTTGAAGCAGAAGATGCCGAATAAGAAATTTTACACGGCTAATTCGAATCAGGTCTGCCCGAATATGAAAAGGATAAATCTTGAAAAAGTTTGGTTTGCCCTTGAGAAGGGTATCAATCAGATAGAAATAGATGAACCAACTCGACTAAAAGCTGTAAAATCACTTGAAAAAATGCTTGAGCTTTCAAGATAAATGGGGATGATGAAATGAATGGAAAAGCAGACATTATCGTCGTTGGGACTGGAGTGGCAGGTCTGTTCAATGCGTTGAATTTACCAACTGATAAAAAAATACTGATGATTACAAAAACCGGGGTTGATGCCAGTGATTCCTTCCTGGCTCAGGGTGGCATCTGTGTGCTCAAAGACAATGACGATTATGATAGTTTTTTTGAGGATACCATGAAGGCCGGCCATTACGAAAATAATAAGGCCTCTGTTGATGTGATGATACGCACATCACCTGAAATTATAGAAGATCTGGTTTCTTTCGGAGTTGAGTTTGAAAAGAAAAACGGTCAGTTCGCCTATACCATAGAAGGTGCTCACTCTAAACCAAGAATACTGTACCATCAGGATGTGACGGGTAAGGAAATTACAGGCAAGTTACTGGCAGAAGTGAAAAAGAGAAAAAATATAGAAATTCTTGAATATACAACAATGGTGGACCTGATTTGTGATAGCAGTACTTCCTCAGGCATCGTAGTTTCAAATGAAGATCATGAAATCAGCCTGCTGAAAGCGGATTATGTGGTTTTAGCAGCAGGCGGTTTGGGAGGATTATTTGATAACTCCACGAACTTTCGGCATTTAACTGGAGACCCCATTGCCATTGCAATGAAACACAAAATTGTATTAGAGAATATTAATTACATTCAAATACATCCAACAACCTTGTATTCTAAGAAAAAAGGCAGACGTTTTCTTATTTCTGAATCGGTACGTGGTGAGGGAGCAGTTCTTTACAACCGAAATATGAAACGCTTCGTGGACGAGCTTTTGCCCAGAGATGTTCTGACCAAGGCCATTAATGAGCAGATGGAAAAGGACGAAAGTAAGTTTGTCTGGTTAAGCATGAAGGATATGGGCAGTGAGGTCATTAAAAAAAGATTTCCGAATATCTATCTGCGTTGCCTGGAAGAAGGTTACGATGTGACAAAAGAATGCATACCGGTAACGCCTGCCCAGCATTATTTTATGGGTGGCATTAAGGTGGATCTGGACAGTAAAACTTCAATGAAGCATTTATATGCCATTGGTGAGATCAGCTGTAATGGCGTTCATGGAGCTAATCGACTGGCAAGCAATTCCCTTTTGGAGAGTCTTGTGTTTGCCAAGCGCTCTGCAACCCATATTGCCAGGAATTATGAATCCCTGGGCATAAAGCAATCAACGGTGGACCTCAATGATTTCAGGGATATAGAACAGTTGCAATTGGATTATAAAAAAATAATATTAGATGAAATAGAAAGGAGCAGTGCCATTGAATGATCTTACAACAATGAAGCTTAATATGGATCCATTAATATTACTGGCTTTAAGGGAGGATATCACGGTTGAAGATATTACAACCAACGCCATTATTCGTAAAGCAACAACCGGAGAAGTGCAGTTGTTATGTAAAGAAAACGGCATCATTGCAGGTTTAGAGGTATTCAAACGCGTGTTTGAATTATTAGACCAAACCAGCGAAATGAAAACCACCTTCAAAGACGGTGATGCGGTTAAGAAAAACGATCTTCTGGCTGTGGTTTCAGGTGATGTGCGAGTGCTCCTTTCAGGTGAAAGAACTGCACTGAATTACCTTCAGCGAATGAGCGGTATTGCCACACATACCCAACGGCTTGCAAAGTTACTGACGGGAACAAAAACAAAACTGTTGGATACCCGAAAAACAACACCAAACATGCGAATATTCGAAAAATACGCAGTTAAGGTCGGAGGAGGAACCAATCACAGGTTCAATCTATCTGACGGAATATTAATTAAAGACAACCACATCAGCGCGGCTGGAGGTGTTAAGCAGGCAGTTGCTTTAGCCAGGGAATATGCGCCATTTGTGAGAAAAATCGAGGTAGAGGTTGAAAATCTGGAAATGCTGGCAGAGGCTTTAGAAGCTGGCGCTGACATCATTATGCTTGACAATATGGATGATGCGTCAATGACACAAGCTGTACAGATCATTGATGGTAGGGCTCAAAGCGAATGCTCAGGTAATATTACTGAAAAACGCCTGATTGAAATTGCAAAAACCGGTGTGGATTTCGTGTCCTGCGGCGCTTTGACACACTCATCGCCAATTCTGGATTTATCCATGAAAAATCTCAGAATATTATAAAAAGTATGAATTATTAAGCAGGTGCAAGAAATGAAAAGAGAAAAAAGATTAGAGGATATTATGGGCAGGCTCAGAGAAGGCCGAGAACCCATATCCGGTACGACTTTGGCGAATGCCTATCAAGTCAGTCGTCAGATCATTGTTCAGGACATTGCTTTTCTCAAAGCTACGCATTGCAATATAATATCCACAAATAAAGGATATATTCTGATGAACCCTCCCGGGAAACAGAAAATATTTAAAGTTTTTCACAATGCCGAACAAATTGCAGACGAATTGTACACAATTATTGAAGCAGGCGGACAGGTGATAGACGTATTTATTATTCATAAAATTTATGGAGAAATAAAAGTAGGGCTTTCTCTTGCGTCAATAAGAGATGTGGACGAGTTTGTTGTTAATTTGGCGGAAGGTAAAATAAGCCCTTTGATGAAGCTTACTGATGAATATCATTTTCATACAATAGAAGCGCCATCAGATAACATTCTTACTATAATCGAAGAAAACCTGCGTGAAAAAAATTATTTAGTCTAATGCAAAGATGCACTAAACAATTGTTGCATGAAGGTGGTATAAACGACAAAAAAAGCTGATGTATCAGAGCAACTTAAAAATAGCTCTGATGCACCGGTTTTTTTTGCAATAAGAACTAATTTTTTTTCCATATTAAGATTGAACGGCTAAAAGAAAGGTATAAACAAAGTAGTGACTTGCAATTTAAGAATAGAAATTTTTTATTTGAGAGGCCAAAGGTATTTGGAATTGTTATGAAAATAAACGATGAAAAGAGGAAAAGATTATGTCATTAGTAGGCGCTTTTATTGTTCCCCACCCGCCATTGATTATCCCTGAGGTTGGCAAAGGCCAGGAGAAAGAGATTCAAAAAACCATTGATGCTTATGAAGAAGTTGCCCGTAGAATTGGAGAATTAAAGCCGGACGTCATCATTATCACAACACCTCATTCAGTGCTGTATTCAGATTACCTGCATATTTCACCAGGTGAACATGCTGTGGGAGATTTTAAAGATTTTGGTGTACCTGAGGTACAAATTGCGGTAGATTATGACAGTGTCTTTGCTCAGAGACTTACATCACTTGCCGAAGAGGCCGGAATACCCGCAGGAACACAGGGAGAAAGAAAGAAGGCACTTGATCATGCAACGTTGATTCCACTTTATTTTATTGACAAATTCTATCTTGATTATAAATTAGTGCGTATTTCTCTTTCAGGGCTATCACCCCTTATGCATTACCGTTTCGGGAAATGTATTGCAGAAGCAGCAAAGGAAACCGAAAAGCGGATTGTGATTGTTGCAAGTGGTGATCTTTCTCATAAACTAAAAGCCAGTGGGCCCTATGGTTTGGCAAAGGAAGGCCCGATTTTCGATCATGAGCTTACCCAGGCAATTGCAAATGGTGATTTTTTGCGCTTTCTGACTTTTGATGAAGATTTCAGTGAAGCGGCTGCAGAATGCGGTCTTCGGTCATTTATCATTATGGCAGGGGCACTGGACGGTAAATCGGTAACCCCCGAGCTTCTTTCCTATGAAGGTCCTTTCGGTGTGGGCTATGCAGTTGCTGCCTTTTCCATTAACGGAGAGGATAAAAACAGGTATTTTGATGCGATCCTTGAACAGTCCAAAGTGGCAGACCCGAAGACTGAAAATGATGAAGATGACTATGTTCGGCTTGCCCGAAAGTCGTTAGAGCATTATGTAAAAACACATCAGCAGCTTCGTCCTACGAAAGAGATTCCAGATGAGCTCATTAATCAAAAAGCAGGGGTGTTTGTTTGCCTGAAAATAAACGATCAGCTCCGGGGATGCGTCGGTACAATTTCTCCGGTGACACCAAGTATTGCGGATGAAATTATTAATAATGCCGTCAGTGCAGGTGCAGCGGACAATCGTTTTCCACCTGTAAGAGAATATGAACTGCCGCAGCTTGTCTATAGCGTTGATGTACTTGGGGAGGCGACTCCAATCAAATCCATGGAAGAGCTTGACGTCAAACGTTATGGCGTTATCGTCACATCAGGAGCCAGGCGTGGATTGCTCCTTCCAAATCTGGATGGAATCGATACACCGGAACAACAGGTGAATATCGCACTGCAAAAAGCAGGAATTTCCCCCAATGAACATTATTCTATGAAGCGTTTTGAGGTGGTGAGACACAAATGAGTAAAGTAAAATGTAAAATTTGCCCGCATCAATGTCATATTGATGAAAATGAGATTGGATTTTGCCGAGCCCGAAGCAATAAGAAAGGTGTCATTACCGCCATTAATTATGGGCTAATTACATCCATATCAATGGATCCCATTGAAAAGAAACCACTTTACCGATTTTTACCAGGAAGTCAAATTCTTTCAGTGGGCAGTTTTGGCTGTAATCTTCGATGTTCATTTTGCCAGAATTATCAAATTTCCATGGCAGGCATTAAGGATATTCAAACCCGAAAGGTAAGTCCACAGGAGCTTGTCAGTCAGGCTCTTGAACTTAAAGATCAAGGAAATATTGGCATCGCTTATACCTATAACGAACCACTGGTCGGTTATGAATATGTAAGAGACTGTGCGGTACTGGCAAGGCAAAAGGGTCTTAAAAATGTACTTGTAACCAATGGCTATGTCTGTGCAGAACCTCTAAAGGAGATTTTGCCATATATCGATGCACTTAATATTGACCTTAAAGGCTTCACTGAAGAGTTCTATCATAAGGTCAGCGGTGATTTGGAAACAGTTAAACGCTCGATTAAGCTAGCATCTAAAAATAACCATATAGAGGTCACAACCCTGATTATTCCAGGTGAAAATGACAGTGAGGATGAAATCCGCAAGATGTCACAGTGGCTGGCATCAATACGCCCGGATATTCCTCTGCATTTATCACGCTTTTTCCCATGTTATAAAATGACTGACCGAAATCCCACAGAAGTTGCCAGTGTTTATGCTCTTGCTGAAATTGCAAGGGAATCCTTGGATTATGTATATGTAGGGAATTGTTAGAAGATGCGTTTTTAATTTTGAGAGTAAGAAAAATCCTGTCGTTGATATGGTTTCTTTTATGCAATTCTAGCAAGCTGTTCGCTTATTTTGCAAATCCATTTTTGCAAAGTAAAAAAACAGCTTGTTTTTTTATGATTTCAAATGTTTTTTCAAATCCATTAGGAAATAAAATCGAAGTTTAATACATTAAATTATGGGTATTAAATAAGGGTAGAAGTACCATCTGAATTTGAAGAATATGCTTTACTTAAGATCAGTGCTGCATTTTTGGTATAAAATATAATTACTTGGGAATAAATCATGAAAGGATTTGTGAAATAATGAACGATTATTTAAAGTTATTAATCGAGGGTATGGTTTTAATTACGTACATTGTTATCGTTTTATGGATTGTTTTATTGAGGTTTGAAGGTTCCCGGAAATTGAGTCGCGGGGGGGTTGGAATTTCAAGTGAAGAACTTGAAGGAAATGAAAAAATGAACGGTATCAGACGTTTTTTTAATAACAATAAAAGATATCTTCATGGGCCAGTTTCAAGATTAAATGAAAACTATAAGTATATTTTGATGGTCTATAAGAAATTCAATGAAGAAATCCCAAAAAAATATGCCCTTCCTGCTGCTTCAGAATGGCTGTTGGATAACTTTTATATTATTGATGAAGAAGTGCAGATAATCAAACGAGATTTAGATAAACGCAGCTATTTGCGGCTACCCACCCTTAAATCAGGTCCATCAAAGGGCCATACCCGAATATATGCCATGGCTTTGGATTTTGTTGAACGAACGAATGGCCTGTTTGATGGAGAAAAACTTTTGGATTTTCTGGAGGCATACCAGTCTCATGATGTGCTTCTTGAACGGGAAATAATTGCAATGCCCATGATGATGAAACTTGCAATAATAGAAAAAATTAAACATCTTTGCGAGGATATCCAAAGCATGCAAATACAGTGGCATAAAGCAGACAAAATTTTTGATGAGTGGCTTTCCATTGATGATTTAGACACAGGAGGGATTATTAAGCTGTTCCGAGATAACCTGGAAACCATCGATGAAGCTAACCCGGATTTTATTGATCATTTTTTCTATCATTTAAGAAGATCCGGACGCAGTTATGCCGGTGTTTTACGAGTTATGGATGAAATTCTTGAGAAGCTGGGATCATCAACAGAGATCATCACACAAAATGAGCATGATATTCAGTCTCAGAAAACTGTTTCTATGAGTAATTGTATTACCAGTCTGCATTTTTTTTCAACATTGGATTGGTCAGAGATTTTTGAGTCTGCAAGTTTTGTGGAACAAATATTAAAACAGGACCCGGATGGGACATATCCAGGTATGGATGCTACTACTCGGTATTATTATAAAAACAAAGTCGAAGAACTGGCCTTGAGCTATGGCGTTTCTGAACTTGATATTGCCAATCTGGCTATTGAGATTGCATCAGATGCTTATACAGGCTGGGACAAAAAGAAATCTGCAAATACAAAAATTCAGCGCACCTGGCATGTTGGATATTATTTAATTGATAAAGGAATAAAGATCCTTGAAACCAGACAAAAAAAGACAGAAAAATTTTTGCCGGCAGAAGAAAGGATGTTAAGCAGGAACAAATACGGAATCGTTTATATCGGTTCGGTTGGCCTGATTACCATCATACAGATTGCAATTGCAATTCAGTATTCGATGCTTATTACAACATCAAATGCACTGTTTTTTTCACTATTGGCAGCTATTGCCGTACTGATACCTGCTTCTGAAATTGCGGTAAAAGTCGTAAATCTTGTTATATGTCATGCATTAAAACCTTCTTATTTTTCAAAACTTGAGTTAAAAGAGGGCATTCCGGAAAGTTTGAGTACGATTATTGCAATGCCGACTTTGATTTCGGATAAAGAGCATGCAAAAGAACACTTAGAGAAACTTGAAAACCATTATTTATCGAACAGAGAAGAAAATCTATATTTTGCTTTAATCGGCGCCTTCAGTGATTCCGACGATGGTGAAATTGACGATGAGATCATTAACGCCACATTATCCGGAGTAAAGGAACTCAACAGTAAATATGCTAAAGGACATGTGGACAAATTCTACTTTTTCCATCGGCGCAGTCATTTCAATGAAAAGAACAAAAAATGGATTGGTTGGGAAAGAAAAAGAGGTGCAATCATAGAATTCAATGATCTGGTTCTGGGCTCCTCGGATACAAGTTTCAGGTATTCATCCTGTAAATCACCACCTTTTTCCAAGGTGAAATACATTATTACATTGGATAACGATACAATTCTTCCAATGGGCATGGCAAAAAAAATGATTGGAACCATGGCCCACCCCTTAAATCGACCTGTAATCGATAAAGAAAAAGGGGTGGTTGTTGATGGATATGGTTTGATACAGCCCAGGATCGAAGTCGATAATGAAAGCTCCAATAAATCTCGATTTTCACGGATATTTACAGGGCAGGAAGGGATAGATCCCTATTCCAATGCCATATCCGATGTTTATCAGGATCTATTCGGCGAGGGGATTTATACCGGGAAGGGGATATATGACCTAAGGGTTTTTCAAAGTGCAATGAAAGATGCCATTCCGGATAATACGGTTTTAAGTCATGACTTACTCGAGGGCTCTTATATCCGAACAGGTTTGGTAACAGATCTTAAATTGGTAGACTCTTATCCATTGCGATACAACTCATTTTCAGCCAGACTCCACCGTTGGGTCAGAGGGGATTGGCAGTTGATTAAACTTTTAAATGGAAAAATTTATAATCGCAAAGGCAGTAGGATTGCGAATCCCCTTTCCCTTCTGTCCCGATGGAAAATTTTGGATAATTTAAGAAGAAGCCTTTTGGCTCCAGCTTTGATGATTTTGGCATTTCTGAGTTTCAGCATTTTGCCCGGCAGCATTTATTTTTGGCTTGGGATTTTTCTTTTTACCTTGTCATTCCCACTGATCATGGGTGTGATTGGAGAGTTAATGTCCTTACGTAATGAGCATGAACGGATCAAAAATTATATGCCCATCATGTACGGTTTAAAAGCATTATTTATGCAATTTTTGCTGACCCTGATTTTTTTGCCCTTTCAGGCATGGCTGATGACAAAAGCAATTTATGTGACACTGGTTCGTGTTTTTATCACAAAGAAGAATTTACTGGAATGGGTTACTTCAGATGATATTGAGAAATTTCAGAAAAATACCATAAGAGCTTACATCAATGATATGAAAGCGTCTTTTCTGGAAGCTTTTCTTATCTTTATACTCGCGATTAGTTTTAAACCGGAATCAACGCTCCTTAGTCTTCTCTTTTTCATTGGTTGGGTAAGCGCGCCTTTTATAGCCTATTGGATCAGTAAAGACTTTATCGTTCTGACAACGAAGATTTCAGAAGACGATAAACATGAACTGGGAAGGATAGCACGAAAGACCTGGCGTTATTTCGAGGAATTCACCACCATTCATACCCATTACCTTCCTCCGGACAACTATCAGGAGGATCCCCCCAGATGTATGGCTTTAAGAACATCTCCCACAAATATTGGTCTAGGACTCATGGCAATACTGTCTGCCAGAGACTTCGGATTTATCGGAACCCATGAGATGATGAATCTGACTGAAAAAACGGTAACCACCCTTGAAGGAATAAAAAAATGGCATGGGCATTTGTATAACTGGTACGATGTTTTGACATTAAGACCACTACAACCTGCGTATATCTCAACAATTGATAGCGGAAACCTGTTATGCTATCTTACAACTTTGTCCGAAGGATTGAAAGCCTATCTTGACTGTCCAATTCTTGACGTTCAGTTTTCAAATGGCATCAGAGACACCTTGCATTGCGCTGGGAAAGAAGACTATGCGGCTTACTATAAAATATTTCCTATTGATACGCGCACAGGAAATATTTCTAATGATTTGATCCTTTGGAACCAGGCACTTAATGAGCTTATCTTGGGACAGGGGTTAGAAGAAATCAAAGAAGGACAAGGACACTGGAAAACCAAAATTGATCAAATGCTTAAGATGTTTAAAAATGATATGACACTATTTATGCCGGGGATCGACATGCTGGAAAAAATTCCCGGTAAATTACTCGAAAAAGATATTGATGAAGACATTAATGACACGATTAAAGAATTGATTGTATTGCTTAAGGAAAACTGTGACGTAAATCACTTAACAGCAGCTTATCAGGCTGAGATAAAATGCGTGAATAAACTGATTGACAGTATTCAGAAAAGTGGATCAGAGGAATTTAATGAGACACTGCCCTGGCTTTTCGAATTGGAGGAAATCCTGAATAAAGCCATTTCAAACACCCAACAATTTATTAAACGATACAAAGCTCTGATTGAAAGAATCGATGCCTTGTCAGATGCAATGGAATTTTTACATTTGTATGACAAAAAGAAAGAATTGTTCAGTATTGGGTACAATATTGAACAATTCAAACTGACTAACTCCTACTATGATCTGCTGGCCTCGGAGTCCCGTCAAACCAGTTATATTTGCACCGCAAAAGGGAAAATACCACCCTCGCACTGGTATAAATTGGGGCGCTCACTAACAACGATGGATCGTTATAAAGGTCTGATTTCCTGGACGGGGACCATGTTTGAATATTTAATGCCTCTTCTCATTATGAAAAGTTATAAAAATACATTGTTGGATGAAACCTATTCTTTTGTGATTAAAAGTCAGAAAAAATATGGCAATCAAAAAAGAATGCCCTGGGGGACTTCAGAATCAGGGTTTAATTCTCTGGATAAGAATAGTGATTATCAATATAAAGCCATTGGTGTCCCATGGTTAGGACTGAAAAGAGGATTGATTGAAGATGCTGTATCTGCGCCTTATGCAACATTTTTAGCCCTAATGGTTGATCCTGAGGCCGCAATCAAAAATATTAAGCGTCTTAAAGCTGAAGGTCTGGAAGGACCTTACGGATTTTATGAAGCAGCAGATTATACGCCTGAAAGATTGCAGTATGACAATAATCGAGCACTCATAAAAAGTTTCATGGCCCACCATCAGGGGATGAGTCTGGTTGCACTCAATAACTGTCTGCATAACAATATTATGCAAAGACGATTCCATAGGAATCCTGAAATTCGTGCTGCACAGCTCTTGTTACAGGAAAAGGTTGCTTCAAACATAATATATACCAATACTGCGCAGAAAAAGGTAGTGCCTCATAAGGAACTCATTACCAAAGATGACAGTACATTACGGCGGTTTTTAAAACCCGATCCGGTATTACCCAATGCACATATCTTATCAAATGGTAATTATTCAATCATGATCACTGACAGAGGAACAGGATACAGCAAAAATAAATTGGCGACTCTGACACGTTGGAGGGAAGATAGTACGCTGGATCTCTATGGGATGTTCTTTTATTTGCGTAATGTGGAAACGAATGCGATCTGGTCTGCTGCTTATGCGCCCTTAAATGTGTTGCCGAAAAAATATGAGGTGGCTTTTACAACGGATAAAGCAACATTTAACCGCCGTGATGGAGAAATTGAAACAAAAACTGAAATAATTGTTGCATCTGGCGATAATGTTGAAGTTCGAAGGATTTCACTGAAAAATTTAGGTGAAAGCCACTGTATCCTGGAATTAACCAGCTATTTTGAAGTGGTCATGGCACCTCAGGCAACAGATTTGGCACATCCGGCTTTTAGCAATCTCTTTGTAGAAACTAGCATTCTTCGGGATAAGCAATGCATCACTGCAAACCGACGTCCCAGGGCACCCAGCGAGAATGAAATGTGGATGGCTAATGCTGTTGTCATAAAAGGGTCAGGCCTTGAGGAAATTCAGTATGAAACAGACAGGATGCAGATGATCGGCAGAGGGAACACCGTAAAGGACCCAATTTCAATAATGCAGGAAAAACCGCTTTCCAATACCAGTGGACCGGTACTGGACCCCGTGATGAGTATCCGGACAAAAGTGAAAATTGAACCTTATAGCACAATACAAATTACATTTTTGAATGCAGTGAGTGAAAATAATGAAACATTGCTTTCTACAATAGACAAATATGCAAGTCCTGATGCTGTTGAAGAAGCTTTTAAACTGGCGTTGGCAAGAAGTAAGGTTGAATCAGAATACTTAAATATGAATGCAGCTGAAATGGAACTTTACCAGTCAATGATTTCTGATATCCTATTCATCAGTCCTACAAAAAGAATTAATCAGGCATTGATCATGGGGAACAAGAAAGGACAATCGTCATTATGGCGTTATGGTATTTCTGGAGACCTGCCAATCGTATTTGTGAAGCTAAATAAAATAGATCAGATGGCAATATTGTATGAGGCTTTAAAAGCTCATGATTATTGGCGCTTAAAGGAGTTAAGAGTCGATTTGGTTATTTTGAGTGAAGAGGAACATGAGTATGCACTTCCACTTCATCACCTCATCGCTGACTTTATATTAGAAAGTCAGAAGCATGACATTATCAACAAAACCGGAGATGTTTTTATCCTCGATAAGAGTACAACCCCAAAAGAAGACGTCAAATTGCTTTATGCTATTGCCAGAATCATATTAAATGGTGATGGCGGAACCATGAGCGAGCAGATAAAGAGGCCCCAGAGACCTCTGCTTCCTGGAAAAATGAAATTTTCAGGTGTTCCTTTAGAAGTGATCATGCCAAAAACCAATGAGCTGAAACTCTTATATAATAACGGACTTGGAGGGTTCGGGCAAAACGGTGGTGGCTATGTCATTCAACTTAAAAAAGGAGAAAATACGCCACTGCCATGGACCAATGTCATAGCGAACCCTGATTTTGGTTTTATTGTTTCAGAAGCTGGATCAGGATATACGTGGCATAAAAACAGCCGTGAAAATAAATTGACCCCCTGGTCAAATGATGAAGTATCAGACAGTCCCGGAGAAGTAATCTATATAGGAGATGATGAGACAGGAGAGTTGTGGACATCCACAGCAGAGCCTATAAGAGAAGATGAACCTTACACCATAAAGCACAGGTTCGGTTATTCTTTGTTTGAGCATACAAGTCATGGCATCAAACAGAGAATGACCCAGCATGTACCGGTTAATGAGTCTGTTAAAATAAGCATCCTGAATTTGAAAAATGATTCAGAAAAAATGAGGAATTTAACATTAACCTATTATATACGGCCGGTAATGGGTGTAACCGATCAGGTAACCGCCATGCATATAAAAACGAGTCTTGGTGCATCAGGGGCTTTATTAATAGAAAATCCTTACAATGAGGAGTTCAATGGTGAAATTTGCTTTATGGATGTTTCAGTCAGGGAACGCTCAGTTACCGGGGATCGCAAAGAGTTTTTTGGTGCAGGAGATATGAGTTCTCCTGATAGTTTGTCCAATGAAGAGCTTTCAGGAACAATGGGCACAGGTCTTGATCCATGTGGTGCTATTCAGGTGAAGGTCACACTTAGCCCAAATGAGAGAAAGAACATTGTTTTCCTCTTAGGAATAGCTGCTAAGCAACAGGAAGTCAATGACATTGCATCAAGATTCCTGGATGAGAAAAATGCCAAAGAATCCTTACAAGAGGTTAAAACGTTCTGGAAAGAAAAGTTAGGCATCGTTCAGGTGGATACGCCAACCCTGCCTATGAATCTGATGCTAAATGGATGGCTCCAATACCAGGTTACATCCTGTCGATTATGGGCACGATCAGGGTTCTATCAGGCAGGAGGTGCCTTTGGTTTCAGGGATCAGCTTCAGGACTGTTTGTCCATTGCCCATCTCTGGCCTGAAATATCCCGTTCCCAAATTCTCCTTCATGCAAAACATCAATTCACCCAGGGAGATGTCCAGCATTGGTGGCATGAGCCACTTGGCAAGGGAACCCGGACGGGCTTTACAGATGATCGTTTGTGGCTTCCCTATGTCACAGCTGAATACATAAGAATCTCCGGAGATCGTCAGATACTGGATGAAGAAGTTTCATTTTTAGAAGATGTGGAATTGAAGGAATTCGAAGATGAACGGTATGGGATACCAAGGGTTTCAGATACAAAGGCATCTTTGTATAACCACTGTATCAGAGCCATTGAAATTTCCCTGAAGTTCGGGGAACATGGACTTCCATTAATGGGAACCGGGGATTGGAATGACGGCATGAATACAGTGGGTAATAAAGGATTAGGGGAAAGTGTATGGCTGGGTTGGTTTTTAATTTCCAACCTTGAAATGTTTATTCCCATATGCAAGGAAACAGGGGATGATGAAAGAGTTGAAAAATATACCGGAATAAGAGAAAAAATACATGAAGCCATTGAAAAGAATGCATGGGATGGAAACTGGTATCGACGGGCTTATTTCGATAATGGACAACCTCTGGGATCTGCGGAAAACATTGAGTGTAAAATCGATTCTATTGCCCAAAGCTGGTCGGTCATATCCGGTGCGGGTAATCCGGAAAGAGCTATTCAGGCCATGAATTCCCTGGAAGAATTTCTGATATGCAGGCAGGATGGG
>Ga0209540_10002070_pt1 | contig 14447 bp, 28 predicted proteins | sample BarGraIncu01121A_FD_184501 | JGI IMG/M metagenome (GOLD analysis project Ga0209540, IMG submission 184501) | Arctic peat soil microbial communities from Barrow, Alaska - Barrow Graham LP Incubations 011-21A (SPAdes) (version 2) | ecosystem: Environmental > Terrestrial > Soil > Wetlands > Peat... | reverse complement strand
AGGAGACCACATAGACATGAATGTTGAATTAATCACTCAAGTAGCAATGGATGAAGGATTAAGATTTGCAATCAGAGAAGGTGGAAGAACAGTTGGTTCAGGAGTTGTTACATCAATAGTTAAATAATAATTTAATATATATGTATATAAATTAATAATTTTCAATCATAATAAAAGCTTTTATTATTAAGGAGAAGAGGACGCTCTTCTCCTTTTGCGTACACTAAAACCTATTCATAAATATAATCGAAAGTAGTAAATATGAAAATAATAAAATAATATTAAAAAATACTTGTCAAAGCAAAAGATTTGTTGTATACTTTAGAGGTTGTATTGTCGTAACAGCGATGAGGTAAGAGGTTGCCGGACTTCCGGGTTATTCTTTACCGAGCATGTCCTGATCTTGAATCGGGCGACGGAGTTCCTGCGATTGTTTCCATGTATTTAATGCATGCAACACCCGGAACAGTTTACAGAACATCCGCAGTTGCACGTAAGAAGTAGAGCGTGCGATGAAAAAGGAGGGAATAGTAATGATAAAACAAAAAATTAGAATTAGGTTGAAAGCTTTTGATCATAACATACTAGATCAATCAGCTGAAAAAATTGTTCAAACAGCTAAAAGTACAGGAGCTAAAGTAGCTGGTCCAGTACCACTACCTACAGAAAAAGATGTAATTACAGTATTAAGAGCTCCGCACAAATATAAAGATTCAAGAGAACAATTTGAAATAAGAACACATAAGAGACTAATAGATATCATTAGTCCATCACCTAAAACTGTTGATGCTCTAATGAGACTCGACTTACCGGCTGGTGTTGATATCGAAATAAAACTATAAGCGTACATAGAAGTGCGATGAAGCGTATAAGTATAATTCACTGTGCGTAAGTAATAGATTACTATTACTAACTATTATGATCACTTTTGTGGTCCGCTAATAAGTAGGAGGTGTATTTTCATGAAAAAAGCAATAATGGGTAAAAAACTTGGCATGACTCAAATATTTGATGAAAATAGAAGAGTTGTTCCAGTAACAGTTGTTGAAGCAGGTCCATGTGTTGTTGTTCAAAAGAAAACTGTCGAAAATGATGGTTACAGTGCAATTAAAGTTGGGTTTGGGGACATAAGAGAAAAATTAGTTAACAAACCAATGAAAGGACAATTTGCTAAAGCAGGAACATCTTTAAAAAGATTCGTAAAAGAGTTTAGAATGGAAGATACAAGTGCTTATGAAGTAGGTCAAGAGTTTAAAGCAGATATATTTGCTGCTGGAGATAAAATTGACGTATCAGGAATTTCTAAAGGTAAGGGATTCCAAGGTGTAATTAAGAGATGGAATGCAGCTTGTGGACCAATGAGTCATGGTTCTAAATTCCATAGAGCACCTGGATCAATGGGAGCATCTTCTGATCCGTCAAAAACATTTAAAAACAAACATATGCCAGGTCATATGGGTAATGTTAGTAGAACAGTAATAAACCTTGTAGTAGTTAAAGTAATGCCTGAAAAGAACATCATATTAATTAAAGGTGGTATTCCAGGTCCTAAAAAAGGTACAGTTGTAATAAGAAATGCTGTAAAAGCGTAATTTTAAAAGAAAGGAGGATGCAGAATGCTTACATTAGATTTATTTAATAAACAAGCAGAAAAAGTTGGAGATATTCAAATAAATGAAAATATATTTGGAGTTGAAATCAACACAGATGCTATGCACCAAGTTGTTGTAGCACAGCTCGCAAATAAAAGACAAGGTACTCAATCAGCTAAAACTAGAGCGGAAGTTCGAGGCGGCGGAATTAAACCTTGGAGACAAAAAGGAACTGGTAGAGCAAGACAAGGTTCTATAAGAGCACCACAATGGATACATGGTGGTATAGTATTTGCTCCAAAGCCAAGAGATTACCGTATGTCTGTACCAAAGTCAATGAGAAGAGTTGCTTTTAAATCAGCTTTATCAGCGAAAGTTGCAGAAAATGAAATGATAGTTATAGATAGCTTAGAATTTGACTCACCAAAAACTAAAGCAATGCTAGAGGTTTTAAAAGCTTTTGATGCTGAGAAAACTTTAATAGTTGTTGAAAAGTCAGATGAGAATGTCTATAAATCAGCAAGAAACATACCTGGTGTGCAAGTAACTCCAGTGAATAATTTGAATGTCTATGACATACTAAAATATGAGAAATTCATAGTTACAAAGGATGCTGTATCTAAAATTGAGGAGGTGTATATATAATGAAGCTAACTAGCCATGATATTATAAGAAAACCGATAATTACTGAAAAAAGTATGGCTGTAATGGCTGATAAAAAATACACCTTTATAGTTGATATTCATGCAAATAAAACTCAGGTTAAAAAAGCAGTAGAAGATGTATTTGGAGTTAAAGTTGAAAATGTAAGAACACTAAGGAATATAGGTAAAACTAAAAGAGTTGGAGTTCACATTGGAAAAAGAGCTGACTTCAAAAAAGCTATTGTTACATTAACAACAGAAAGTAAAACAATTGAGTTTTTTGATGGAATGTAATTATTAAGCAGGTATTGGCAGAGGCCAGATAAGCGAGAAAGAAGGAGGGAAATCACATGGCGATTAAGAAATTTAGACCCACCACACCTTCAAGAAGAAATATGACTATGTCTGATTTTGCAGAAATAACTACAGATAAGCCATTAAAATCACTTCTTAGAAGTACAAAAAGATCAGGTGGTAGAAATAACCAAGGTAAAATAACTGTTCGTCACCGAGGTGGTGGAGCAAAACAAAGTTACAGAATAATAGATTTTAAAAGAACTAAAGATGGTATTCCAGCAAAAGTTTCTACAATCGAGTATGATCCAAATAGATCTGCGTACATTGCGCTTGTTGTATATTCAGACGGTGATAAAAGATATATAATTGCTCCAGTTGGATTAAAAGTTGGAGATGTAGTTGTATCCGGTGCTGATGCTGATATAAAGGTTGGTAATACACTTCCAATCATTAATATACCATTAGGATCTACAATTCATAACATAGAATTACAGGTAGGAAAAGGTGCTCAACTTGTAAGATCAGCAGGTTCTTCAGCGCAACTTATGGCTAAAGAAGGAGAATATGCTCAGGTAAGACTTCCAAGTGGAGAAGTAAGATATGTTAGAGTAACCTGTAGAGCTACTATAGGAACAGTTTCGAACTTAACTCATGATATTGTTAACATAGGTAAAGCAGGAAGAAAAAGACATTTAGGATTTAGACCTACGGTCAGAGGATCAGTAATGAATCCAAATGATCATCCACATGGTGGTGGAGAAGGTAAATCACCAGTTGGTCACGCTAGTCCGATGACTCCTTGGGGTAAACCAGCACTAGGATATAAAACTAGAAAAACTAAGAAATACTCTGACAAATTTATTGTTAAAGGAAAAAATAGAAAATAGTTTGAGGAGAATTTAATTCTCTTCGAAACTATGGTTATCGTGTATGAAGGGAGGCCGCAAAAGTGAGTAGATCAGTAAAAAAAGGACCTTATGTGCAAGAAGTTCTGTTAAACAGAATAAATGAAATGAACAAAAATGGCGAGAAAAAAGTAATAAAGACTTGGTCAAGAAGTTCTACTATTTTTCCGCAAATGATAGGGCATACTATCGCAGTACATGATGGAAGAAAACATGTGCCAGTTTATGTTTTAGAAGATATGGTAGGACATAAATTAGGAGAATTTGCGTTAACAAGAACATTTAAAGGACATATTGATAGAGAAAAAACAAGCAGAGTAAGATAGTGTGGAAGGAGGAAACAATCATGGAGGCTAAAGCTATAGCTAAATATGTGAGAACGTCCTCAATGAAAATCGGGATTGTTCTTGATTTAATAAGAGGAAAAGATGTAAATGAAGCTTTTGCTATATTACAATACACTCCAAAAAATGCAGCTGACGTAGTAACTAAGGTACTTAAATCGGCTGTAGCAAATGCAGAAAACAATTTAAACCTAGATATTAATAGATTATATGTTGCTAAAACTTATGCATGTCAAGGTCCAACACTTAAGAGATTTAGACCACGTGCACAAGGAAGAGCTTATAGAATAAGAAAAAGATCTAGCCATGTAACTGTAATAGTTACAGAAAGAATATAAAAAGGAGGGGTATAGCATGGGACAAAAAGTACATCCACACGGATTTAGAGTTGGTGTAATAAAAGATTGGAGTTCTAAATGGTATGCGGATAAGAAGAACTTTTCAGACAATCTTGTTGAAGATTTTAAGATTAGAGAATTCTTAAAGAGTAAACTTTATACAGCTGGAATTTCTAAAATTGAAATTGAAAGAGCTGCTAAAAGAGTTAAAATAAACATACACACTGCTAAACCAGGAATGGTTATTGGTAGAGGCGGTTCTGGTATTGAGGTTATAAAGCTTGATATGAAGAAAATTGTAACAGATAAAAATGTTTTAATTAATATAGTAGAAGTTAAACAAGCAGAAAACAATGCTCAATTAATGGCAGAAAACGTTGCTTCACAATTAGAAAAGAGAATTTCGTTTAGAAGAGCCATGAAACAAACAATTCAAAGAGCTATGAGATCAGGAGTAAAAGGAGTTAAAATTGCTTGTGCAGGAAGACTTGGCGGAGCAGAAATAGCTAGAACTGAACATTATCATGAGGGTACTATACCACTTCAAACATTGAGAGCTGATATCGATTATGGATTTGCAGAAGCAGATACAGTATACGGAAAAATTGGCGTAAAAGTTTGGGTGTATAGAGGAGAAGTTCTTCCTACAAAGAAAACCGTTAAGGAAGAAGCAAAAGCGTAGAAGTGTAAGGAAGGAGGAATAAGTCATGTTAATGCCTAAGAGATCTAAACATCGTAAGGTTCATCGCGGTAGAATGAGAGGAAAAGCTACAAGAGGAAACTTTATTGCATACGGTGATTATGCATTACAAGCTTTAGAATGTGGTTGGGTTAAAAGCAATCAAATAGAATCTGCCAGAGTTGCTATCAATAGATATGTAAAAAGAGGCGGAAAGGTTTGGATAAAAATCTTCCCTGATAAGCCAGTAACTGAAAAACCGGCTGAAACTCGTATGGGTTCAGGTAAGGGATCTGTAGAGTATTGGGTAGCAGTTGTTAAACCAGGCAGGGTCTTATTCGAGATCGCAGGAGTAACAGAAGAAGCAGCTAGAGAGGCAATGAGACTTGCTTCACACAAACTTCCAATAAAGACTAAGTTTGTATCTAGAAAAGATTTTGAGGAAATGGGTGGTGAAGTCGTTGAAGGCTAATGAATTAAATGAATTGAGACAAAGTAATCCTCAAGATTTGCTAGTGAAAATGTCTGATTTAAAGGCAGAATTATTTAACCTTAGATTTCAGCTAGCTACAGGGCAATTAGAAAACCCTATGAGAATTAAACAAGTAAAAAAATCTATAGCCCAAATTAAGACCATCCTTAGGCAAGAAGAAATAAAGGCTTTTGAACAGTAAAACTGAAAGGAGGTTACCTTGTGGAAAGAAATAACAGGAAAACAAGAACAGGTAAAGTAGTTTCTGATAAAATGGATAAGACAATAGTTGTTGCAATTGAAACAAAGGTTCGTCATCCGTTATACGGAAAGATAATTAATAAAACAACCAAATTTAAAGCTCATGACGAAAATAATGAAGCTAAAATTAATGATAAAGTTTCAATTATGGAAACTAGACCATTATCTAAAGATAAAAGATGGAGAGTTACTGGAATAGTTGAAAAGGCTAAATAGTATTTCAGTTTAACAACTGGAAGGAGGGTATTTGTTATGATACAACAGCAGTCAAGATTAAAGGTTGCAGATAATTCTGGAGCAAAAGAAATTATGTGTATTAGAGTTTTAGGTGGTTCTAAGAGAAAATGGGGAAACATCAGTGATATAATAGTTGCCAGCGTAAAAAGTGCTACACCAGGTGGAGTTGTTAAAAAAGGTGAAGTAGTAAAGGCAGTTATAGTTAGAACAGCAAAAGGTTTAAGAAGAGCCGATGGAACATATGTCAAATTTGATGATAATGCAGCTGTTATCATAAAAGATGACAAAAACCCAAAAGGAACTCGTATATTTGGACCTGTTGCAAGAGAGTTAAGAGATAAAGACTTCAGTAAAATCTTATCACTAGCACCTGAAGTTCTATAAGATAGGAGGTGTCTAATATGGCAGGTATAAAAGTGCACGTAAGAAAAAAAGATTCAGTAATGGTTATATCAGGTAAAGACAAAGGGAAAATAGGCGAAGTCTTAGCTGTATATCCTAAAAAAGGGAAAGTATTAGTGAAAGATGTTAGTGTAGTTACAAAACATCAGAAACCAAGCAAACAAAATATGCAAGGTGGAATAACTCACAGAGAAGCAGCTATAAACAGTTCTAAAGTTATGTTATATTGTACAAAATGCAAAAACGTGACAAGAATAAATAGCAAAATTCTAGAAGATGGAACTAAGGTAAGAGTTTGCAAGAAATGTGGAGAGACATTTTAATTTCTGAAAGGAGGTTTAACATATGAGTTCAAGGCTACAAGAAAAATATGAAAATGAAGTAGTTCAAGCTTTAATGGAAAAATTCGGTTATAAAAATATAATGGAAGTTCCAAAGCTTGAAAAGATAGTTTTAAATATGGGAGTTGGAGAAGCTAAAGATAATTCTAAAGTTTTAGATGCTGCGCTTAGTGATATGCAAATTATTGCAGGTCAAAAACCGATTATAACAAGGGCAAAGAAATCTATAGCTAACTTCAAACTAAGAGAAAACACACCAATTGGTTGTAAAGTTACATTGAGAAAAGCTCAAATGTTCGAATTTGCTGATAAATTAATGAACGTTGCATTGCCTAGAGTTAGAGATTTTAGGGGAGCATCTTCTAAAGCGTTCGATGGTAGAGGGAATTATGCTATAGGTATAAAAGAACAACTTATATTTCCTGAAATAGAATATGACAAAGTTGATAAGATAAGAGGAATGGATATAATATTCGTTACTACAGCAAAGACAGACGAGGAAGCAAGAGAGTTATTAAGATTCCTTGGAATGCCATTTGCTCAATAATAAGGAGGGAAACATATGGCACGTAAGGCTTTAATAGAGAAATGGAAAAAAGAACCTAAATATTCATCTAGAGCTTATACAAGATGCAGACTTTGCGGAAGACCACATTCTGTATTACAAAAATTTGGTATATGCCGTATCTGTTTTAGAGAACTTGCACACAAGGGAGAAATTCCTGGTTGCAGAAAAGCAAGTTGGTAATTAGAACATTCTAATGAAAGGAGGCACGAAAAATGGTTATGACTGACCCAATCGCAGATTTGCTAACGCGTATAAGAAATGCAAATGTTGTTAGACATGAAATAGTAGAAGTACCTTCATCAACTATAAAGAAGGAAATCGCAAATATATTGCTTCAAGAAGGATATCTTAAAAACATCGAAGAATATAATGATGGTGTCGTTCCTATGATGAGACTTGCAATGAAATATGGTCAAAACAAGGAAAGAGTTATCACTGGACTTAAGAGAATATCGAAACCTGGACTTCGAGTATATTCTAAAAATGAAGATATTCCAAAAGTATTGAACGGACTGGGAGTTGCTATAATATCAACTTCAAAAGGATTAGTAGCAGATAAAGAGGCTAGAAAACTTGGATTAGGTGGAGAAGTTATTTGTTATATTTGGTAGTCTAATAATTCTAAAACATAACGGTACTTATTTGTTATGTACATAGTAATAATAGATAATTTAAAAAAACAAATTCGTTATGCGCTTAAGATAATGCAGGGGCTAAACAATTTTAAATTGCTTAGTAATTAAAGGGAATATATGAGGCATAACGATTAATAATGGTTATGTGTCTGAAAACAATACAGGAGGTGTAAGTATGTCAAGAATCGGAAGACTTCCAGTAGTTATACCTAATGGAGTAACTGTTACAGTTTCACCAACTAATGTTGTAAATGTAAAAGGACCAAAAGGTGAGCTAACTCAAAACATGAGTACTAAAATGAATATAGCTATGGAAGACAATACTGTGGTAGTTACAAGACCAAGTGATGTAAAAGAGCATAGAGCTCTTCATGGGCTTACAAGATCATTAATAAACAATATGGTTATTGGTGTTACTGAAGGATACGAGAAAACACTTGAGTTAGTTGGTGTTGGTTATAGAGCTCAATTAAAAGGAACTAAAATAACATTAAATCTTGGATATTCACATCCAGTTGAAATAGATGCAGTTGCAGGAATCCAATTTATATTACCTGATCCTAATAAAATAATAGTTAAAGGTATTGATAAGCAATTAGTTGGAGCTGTTGCAGCAGATATAAGAACTTGGAGAAAACCAGAACCTTACAAAGGAAAAGGAATTAGATACTCTGGCGAAATTGTCAGACGTAAGGAAGGTAAAACAGGTAAATAAAGTAGGAAGGAGTGAATGATGTGTTCAAGAAAGAAGATAGGCAAAAGTCAAGAGTTAAACGTCATCTTAGAGTTCGTAAAAAGATTTCTGGTACAGCAGAAAGACCAAGACTCGCTGTATATAGAAGTGAAAAGAACATATATGCTCAGGTAATTGATGATGTTGCAAAAATCACATTAGTTTCTGCTTCAACTGTAGATAAAGCTTTCGAACAAAAAATAGGAAGCAATAAAGATGCGGCAAAATTAGTAGGAAAAATGGTTGCTGAAAGAGCACTTGAAAAAGGAATTAAAGAAGTAGTATTTGATAGAGGCGGATATGTATATCACGGTAGAGTACAAATCCTCGCTGAAGGAGCAAGAGAGGCTGGACTTAAATTCTAAGAGAAGGAGGGAAACACATGAAAATAGATCCTAGCACATTAGATCTTAAAGAAAAAGTAGTTAATATAAACAGAGTTGCTAAGGTTGTTAAAGGTGGAAGAAACTTCAGATTCAGCGCATTAGTTGTAGTTGGAGACGAAAACGGACACGTTGGCGTTGGAATGGGTAAATCTGTAGAAATTCCTGAAGCAATTAGAAAAGGAATAGAAGATGCTAAAAAGAATTTAATAACTGTAGCTATGGTTGGATCAACTATTCCACATACTATTGATGGTAAGTTTGGTACTGCTGTTATACACATAATGCCAGGTGCAGAAGGTACAGGAGTTCTAGCTGGAGGACCAGTTAGAGCGGTTCTAGAATTAGCAGGATTAAAAGATGTCAGAGCTAAATCATTAGGCTCTAGTAATGCAAGAAATGTAGTTAATGCTACTATAGAAGGTTTAGCAGCTTTAAGAACAGTAGAAGACGTTGCTAAATTAAGAGGCAAAACTGTAGAAGAAATTTTAAGATAGGAGGGGAAAACCTTGGCTAAAGTTAAAATAACATTGATTAAGAGCTTAATAGGTAGGAAGAAAGAACATATTGCTACAGTTAATGCTTTAGGATTAAGAAAAATAGGAAAAAATGTTGAGCACGAGGAAACTCCTCAGATCAGGGGTATGATTAACAAAGTTATATATCTAGTAAAAGTAGAACAAGTATAAAATGAGGAGGTGTTGACATGAAACTTCATGAGCTAAGACCTGCGGAAGGTTCTAAAAAATCTTCTAAGAGAATTGGTAGAGGTACTGCTTCAGGCTGGGGAAAAACTGCAGGAAGAGGTCAAGATGGACAAAACTCTAGATCAGGTGGAGGAACAAGACCAGGATTTGAAGGAGGTCAGATGCCTTTATACAGAAGGTTACCTAAAAGAGGGTTCACTAATATTTTTGCAAAAGAATATTCTTGTATAAATGTAGATAGACTGAATGTATTCGAAGATGGTACAGAAATAACACAAGAATTGCTATTAGAGAAAAGAATTGTAAGGAAAATATACGATGGAGTTAAGATACTTGGTAATGGTAATTTAGAAAAGAACTTAACTGTAAAAGTATCAAAATTCTCTAAAGGAGCAGCTGAAAAAATTGAAGCAGCCGGAGGAAAAGTTGAGGTGATATAATTGTTATCAACCCTACGTAATGCCTGGAAAATTCCTGATTTAAAAAAACGTATGATGTTTACACTACTTATGGTTGTAATTATTAGGGTGGGTATTTTCATTCCTGTTCCTGGTGTAGATGCTAGCAAGCTTGCAAACTTAACTAGTACTGGAGGAACATTATTTAGTTTTTATGATATGCTTTCAGGTGGTGCATTTGGAAAATTCAGTATTTTCGCTATGGGTGTTGGTCCATACATAAATGCATCGATTATAATGCAATTACTAGTAATTGCAATTCCCTACTTAGAACAACTTTCTAAAGAAGGACTTGAAGGACGTAAGAGAATACAAGATTATACTAGATATGCTTCAATAGTGCTTGGGGCTCTTCAAGCCCTTGGTATGTATGCAATTATAGCAGGGACTGGAGCATTCGCAGACAAATCTAGTTTAGCCATTTTTTTAGTTGTATTAACAATGACTACTGCATCCACATTTTTGGTGTGGATAGGGGAACAAATCACAGGTAAAGGTATTGGTAATGGTATTTCATTAATAATTTTTATTAATATTATAGCTGGGCTGCCTGATATAGCATATAAAATTGCTGAACTTCAGAAGGCAGGCACTGTAAATTTTGTAGAAGTTATAATGTTTATTGTAGTTGCTGTAGCATTATTAGTTGCAGTAGTAATAGCAAGTTTAGGTGAAAGAAGAATTCCGGTTCAATATGCTGGTAAAGCTGTTGGAAATAAAATTTTTAAAGGGCAATCAACACATATTCCAATTGGCGTTTCTGCATCTGGAGTTATCGGTATTATTTTTGCAATGTCAGTAATGACATTCCCAGAAACAATAGCACAGCTTAAACCGACATCTGCAATTGCAAAATTCATCGTTGGAAGTCCTTGGAGCATATTTGAAAAAAATAGTTGGAAATATTCGTTAGTATATTTTGTATTGATAGTATTCTTTACATGGTTTTATACTCAGGTAACATTTAAACCAGATGAAATGGCTGAAAATATGGCTAAATCCTCAGGATTTATACCAGGTATTAGACCCGGTGAGAATACAGCAACATATATTGATATGGTATTAACTAAAGTTTCTATACTTGGAGGAACTTTTGCAGGTGTTATAGCAATATTCCCCATTATTTTAGAGGCATACACTAAATTCCAGGGAATATACTTTGGAGGTACAATGTTACTAATTATGGTTAACGTTGCACTTGAAACATTAAGACAACTTGAATCACAATTAGTAATGCGTCATTACCAAGGATTTCTTAAATAAATTATTACCAGGAGATGTTATTATGAGAATAATCTTGTTAGGACCCCCGGGAGCTGGAAAAGGGACACAAGCAAAATCTATAAGCAACAAGTACTCCATACCACATATATCAACAGGAGATATATTCAGAAAGAATATTTCTGAAAAAACTCCTCTTGGGATCGAAGCTAAGAAACATATTGATAAGGGACACTTAGTTCCTGATGATTTGACTATAGATATAATCAAGGATAGGTTAAATAATGAAGATTGCATTAATGGATTTTTACTAGATGGTTATCCTAGAACTGTTATTCAAGGCGAAGCCTTAAAATCTTTATTAGACGAAAAGGGTATAAGCCTCGACGTAGCTTTATTAATAAAGGTTCCTAGAAAATTCATTCTAAATAGAATGACTGGTAGAAGAGTTTGTCTTACATGTGGTGCTAGTTATCATATTACATTCAATCCACCAAAAGTGGATGGAATATGTAATGTGTGTGGAAGTAATCTTGTGCAAAGAGCTGATGATTGTGAAGATACCGTTAATGAACGGATAAACATATATGAGGCTCAAACACAACCATTAATTAAGTACTACGAAGACAAAAGCTTATTATCAGCAGTTGATGGAACACTTGAAATTAACAGTGTATTTCAAAGTATCTGTGGTATCTTAGAATTGATTAAAAAGTGATAACCATAAAAAATGATGTGCAAATTCAATATATGAGAAGTGCTGGTAAAGTGGTTGCAGAAACGCTTGAAACAATTCAGCGGGGAATAAAACCTGGAATAACCACTGCAGAACTAGATAAATTAGCTGAAGAGTTCATAATAAAACAGGGTGCTAAACCATCTTTTAAGGGTTATTGTGGATTTCCAGCCTCCATTTGTACATCTGTTAATGATGAAGTGGTTCATGGAATTCCAACTAACCGTATTTTACTTGAAGGAGACATAATTAGCATAGATTGTGGGGCCGTATTAAATGGCTATCATGGTGATGCAGCTAGGACTTTTCCAGTAGGAAAAGTATCAGATGAAGCATCAATGCTCATTGAGGTAACTAAAAATAGTTTCTTTAAGGGTGTTGATAAAGCTATAATAGGCAATAGATTATCGGATATATCTGCTGCAATTCAGTGTTATGCTGAAGGCCATGGATACTCTGTAGTTAGGGATTTTGTAGGTCATGGAATTGGCACATCAATGCACGAAGATCCAGAGATTCCTAATTATGGTGCTCCAAGTAAAGGTCCTAAGTTAGTTCAGGGTATGGTACTTGCAATTGAACCTATGATAAATACAGGAAAACATTATGTCAAAGTAAAATCTAATAGGTGGACGGTAGTAACAAGAGATGGCAGTTTATCTGCACATTATGAAAATACTGTTGCTATTATGATAAATGGTCCTGAAATATTAACTTTGAACTAATTGAGGTGAATGATTTGGAGAAAAATAGCCTTGTAGGTAAGGTGGTATATTCTAAGGCGGGAAGAGATATGCACAAAAATTTTATTGTGGTAGGTATACTAAATAACGAATATGTGTATATTTCTGATGGAGAGTTAAGAAGGATTGAGAAACCTAAAAAAAAGAAGGTTAAACATCTAGATTTTACGGGCACAGTAGCGCAGGAAATTAGAGATATAATTTTATCTAAAAAAGAGGTTACAAATTCTAAAATTAAAATATTTTTGCAGTCTGCAGATATTGGTAAGGAGGTTTGATTACCTTATGTCAAAAGATGATATAATTGAAATGCAAGGTGTAGTATTAGAAACTCTGCCCAATGCGATATTTCAAGTTGAACTTGAGAGTGGGCATAAAATATTAGCTCATATTTCAGGTAAATTAAGAATGAATTTTATAAGAATATTACCAGGTGATAAAGTTACCGTGGAACTTTCCCCATATGATTTGACTCGTGGGAGAATAACTTGGAGAGACAAATAATAAGGAGGGTTAGCTATGAAAGTAAGACCATCAGTTAAACCTATGTGTGAAAAATGTAAAATCATAAAAAGAAAAGGAAGAGTAATGGTTATCTGTGAAAATCCTAAGCATAAACAAAAACAAGGTTAATCGGTTTTATTTGCATTTGATATTAAGTTAAGTGTTAAAGGTGAAAATTAATTTATTAATAATAAATTTTTATTACATCGTTTTATAAGTCTTAGATGTGATAAAATTATAACAACAATTACGTGGGAGGTGTAAACAGTAAATGGCAAGAATAGCAGGTATTGACCTACCAAGGGAAAAAAGAGTTGAAATAGGTTTAACATATATATTTGGTATTGGTTTACCAAAATCACAGGGAATCCTTAAATCAACAGGAATAAATCCTGATACAAGAGTTAAGGACTTAACTGAAGAAGAAGTTAATGAATTAAGGACATATATCCAAAAGACATTTATGATTGAGGGTGACTTAAGAAGAAGAGTTGCACTAGATATTAAAAGGTTAATGGAAATTGGATGTTATAGAGGAATAAGACATAGAAAAGGTCTTCCAGTAAGAGGACAAAAAACTAAAACTAATGCAAGAACAAGAAAAGGCCCTAAAAAAACAATGGCGGGTAAGAAGAAATAGTAAGGAGGGAATATAATGGCTCAGAAAGTTAAAAGAAGTAGAAGAAAAAAAGAAAGAAAAAATGTTGAGCACGGTTGTGCACACATAAAGTCTACTTTCAATAATTCCATCGTTACACTTACAGATGCAGCTGGTAATGCTTTATCTTGGTCTAGTGCAGGTGGATTAGGTTTTAGAGGATCAAGAAAAAGTACTCCTTTTGCAGCTCAAATGGCAGCAGAAGCTGCTACAAAAGCTGCTATGGAGCACGGACTAAAGAGTGTTGACGTATTTGTTAAAGGACCAGGAGCAGGTAGAGAAGCGGCAATTAGATCACTTCAAGCGGCTGGATTAGAAATTACACTAATCAAAGACGTTACTCCGATTCCACATAATGGATGTAGACCACCAAAGAGAAGAAGAGTTTGATCAATAGTTTATAAAAACAGGAGGTGTAATTTGAATGGCAAGATATACTGGAGCTACTTGTAGACTTTGCAGAAGAGAAGGTATGAAGCTCAACCTTAAGGGTGATAGATGCTTTACAGATAAATGTGCATTTGCCAGAAGAGGCTATGCACCAGGACAACATGGACAGAGTAAGAAGAAAATGTCTAATTACGGATTA